>Ga0268277_1000542_pt1 | contig 29613 bp, 16 predicted proteins | sample saktaG_5_FD_190132 | JGI IMG/M metagenome (GOLD analysis project Ga0268277, IMG submission 190132) | Saline water microbial communities from Sakinaw Lake, British Columbia, Canada - sak_2010_1_5_50m | ecosystem: Environmental > Aquatic > Non-marine Saline and Alkaline > Saline ... | reverse complement strand
TTGAAGCAAATACTTCACAAATCATTGTTACTGTTGGAGCAATTGAAGGATTAGCTGCATCTGTAATGGCAACCATTGATCCGGGTGATGAAGTAATTCTTCCAACACCTACATATTCAACTCATATTACACAAGTTCGGCTCGCTTCAGGAATACCTGTTCTGATTCCATTAATTGAAGAAAACAATTTTGCTCTGGATATTGCAGCTATTAAAAAAGCAATTACCTCTAAAACAAAAGCAATTATGTTTTGTACTCCAAGCAATCCAACCGGTACGGTTTTTTCTGAGGAATATCTTCGGGAATTGGCAAAAATAGCTCTTGAAAATAATCTCACCATCATTACTGATGAAGCGTATGAATATTTTGTTTTTGATGATGAAAAACATTTTAGTATAGCCTCAATTCCTGAATTAAGAAAAAATGTAATAACAAATTATACGTTTACCAAGACGTATGCGATGACAGGATGGCGGATCGGTTATCTTCATGCTGATGAGGAAGTTCTTACACAGGTTAAAAAAGCTCATATACCTTTTTCTATTTGTGCTCCCGTAGCTTCACAATATGCAGCAATTGCCGCTTTAAAAGGAAGCCAGGAATGTGTAAAAGAGTTCAGACACCATTATTTACAAGCAAGAAATCTTATGTGTGAACGGTTAGATAAATTAGATTCTGTTTTTCAATATAATAAACCAGGCGGGTCATATTTAATGTTTCCAAAAATATCAGGAAAACAAGGAAATGATTCAATTGCATTCAGTAAAAATTTATTGAAAGAAGCCAGAGTTTCCACAACCCCCGGCATTGCATTTGGACCAACTGGCGAAAATCATATCAGGCTTTCATTCTGTGTTCCTGAAGAAATGATCAATAAAGCATTTGATAGAATGGAAGCTTATTTAAAATAGACTGGAAATGTGACTGGAAATACTGGAATATAAATTGCAGAAAATGAATCAATTTAGCCTGATTGAAAAACAAGAGTCGCTTGATGTTCTGAACTATCAGATCAGGGCTTGTAAAAGGTGTAGTTTGTCTGTAACTCGAAAGAATGTGCTTACAGGTGAAGGGAAAATTGATGCCCATATTATGTTTGTGGCACTATCGCCGGGAGAAAAAGAAGATTCGCAAAATCGAATGTTTGTTGGCCCGTCGGGGCAGGTTTTTAACAAATTATTGCATGCAGCCGGAATTGACCGGAAATTTGTATTTATGACGAATCTGGTGAAATGTATGTTGCCTAAGAACCGTAAGCCTACACTGAATGAAATTGAATTATGCAACCAATTCCTGGATGAAGAAATTTCAATTATTCAACCTGAAATTATCGTACCGTTGGGTTATTATGCAACGAGGACAATTTTAACAAAATACCATACTGATCCTCTGGTAGCGGAAATGAACTTTAAAAATATTAATGGCAACGTATTATCGTTAAATGACAATAAAGTACTCCCCTTACCTCATCCTGCATCTCTTCTTTATAATCCATCTTTTGAACCAGAAACAATAGAGAAATATAAAAAACTGAGAACCTTTTTGTAACAAAGCAAGTAGTTAAAACCATGTATAAATATCTTTTCGGCCCAGTACCATCAAGACGGCTTGGGATATCTCCCGGAGTGGATCTGGTCCCTAAAAAAGTCTGCTCACTCAACTGTATTTATTGTGAAGTTGGACACACTTCAACGTTGACAACTGAAAGGAAAGAATACATTCCCTATAATAAAGTGACAAGAGAGTTGGAACATTATAAGGCCATGTACTGTTGATGACCTTGTGAAAATTTTAGGATTGCACATGAATGAAATTAATAAATACCTCGATGTACTAGAAGCAGAAGGTAAAATTGAACATATTCGTCAGGAAAGAGGCGTGTTTTATCAAATTAAAAAGGAAAATAATTTAGAGACTGTTTAAACATGAAAACTAAAATTTATCCGGATTCGGGTGTTGAATTAAAGCCGTTTACAGCAAAGCACTATGACAGCGTTATGAATACAGCCTCATTCGGGCTGTACAACAGATTCATTCGCCAGGCAATAAAAAGTATGAATATTCAACCCGATGATGCTATACTGGATTTGGGTTGCGGTACTGGCCGCAATGCCGGTTTAATGGCTACTCATCTTACCGAAATAGGAAGCATTACAGGTTTGGATGTATCGGAAATCATGGAAACACAGTTTAATAATAAGTTTCAGAATGATATACGGGTTCGATTTATCCGGCAAAGAATTGACATTCCTTTCGAGCTGGGGAAACTATTCGATAAAATCCTGATCAGTTTTGTGATCCATGGATTCCCACATGAAGTAAGAAAAACAGTGATCCGGAATATTGTTAATCACTTAAAACCAGACGGGTCATTTTTTATGCTCGATTTTTCGGAGTTCATTATGGCTGAAATGCCTGTATTGCATCGTTTCATTTTTAAGACAATTGAATGTAAATATGCTTTCGATTTTATTGAAAAAGACTGGAAACAAATATTAACCGCAAATGGCTTCAACGATTTTAAGGAAACTTTCTATATGAAAAAGTATGTTAGATTGCTGGAAGCGGTCTAACTCTAAACTCAAAAACTATGAATAATATAATATTTAAGCCTATCGGCACCATACACTCTCCTTTTAAGAAACCACATGGTGTACCAATCCAACATTCGTGGGCACAAGGGATTGAACACAACCCCCGGCATAGCATTTGGACCAACAGGCGAAAATCATATCAGGCTTTCATTCTGTGTTCCTGAAGAAATGATCAATAAAGCATTTGATAGAATGGAAGTTTATTTTTGATCATTTTGTGAATGATTTAACAATAATTTTTTCCGTAACTATTTTTTAGTAAAATTTCTCTATCTTTGCCCTCTTTCAAAAAAAAGACACCTGTTTGCTATAGAGTATTTATCCCTTATTAAAGATAAAAGATTATGAGTTTCAGTATTATCGGAAGATCAATCGCGGAGTCTGTCACACTCAAACTTAACGAAACAGCAGCCATCCTCAGGGCCAAGGGGGAGCCGGTTATTCACCTGGGTATTGGCGAGCCAAAGAGCAAAGCCCCAATAGATGCTATTTTAGCCGCTGCCAGTTTATTAAATTCTGGTGATATCCGTTATACCCCAGCAGATGGGATACCAGCATTGAAACAGGCAATTATCCGCTATACGGTGGATATGTACGGGCGGGTGGTAGCGCCTGAAAATGTTATCGCTTCAGGAGGAGCAAAACAATCTATAATGGTTGCTTTGCAAGCGATCCTTGATCCGCAGGATGAAGTGATTTTTCCTGCCCCGTACTGGGTAAGTTACCCTGAAATGGTAAAACTTTGTGGCGCTGTTCCTGTCCCGGTACATCCCGAAGATGGCACCTTCTATCCTCGGCTGCAGGATATCGAACAGGTTTGCGGTCCGTATACAAAAGCCATCATGATCAACAGTCCGAATAATCCCACCGGCGTTGTCTACTCCGAGCAATTTATAGCAGAGATTGTTGAATTTTCTCAGAAGCGCGGGATCTACCTCATTATGGACGACATCTACCATCGCCTGGTGTTTGGTGGGAAAAAAGCAGCCAATTGTCTCAAGTACCTTAAAGGAAGTATCGATGATTCCAAAATCATCCTGATCAACGGGGTGTCCAAACAATACGCGATGACGGGATTCCGGATTGGCTGGGCCGTTGCCAATAAAAAGCTCATTGAGGTAATGACAAATATTCAAAGCCATCAAACTTCAGGTCCGTCGGTGATATTGCAGGTGGCAGCCGTTGGCGCCATCAATGGCATCCAATCGAGTGTGGAGAGCCTTCGTGCCACGCTTGAAAACAATACTAAAGTGATGATGGAACAGCTAAATGCATTTACAGGCATCAGAGTCACTAAACCGGATGGTACATTTTATTGTTTTGTCGACTTCAGTAACTACAATAAAAACTCTACACAACTTGCCCATTTGCTACTGGATAAAGTACGGGTGATCACGGTTCCGGGGGTGGAATTCGGACTGGATGGGTACCTGAGACTATCAACCTGTGGTTCGATCAAAGAAATCACACAGGGCATTGAGCGTATTAAATGGGCCATTGATCCAAATTCCCCGAATGAATTATATATCGGTGAACGGAAACTGACCCGGGATTGGCTTTAATTGTAATCACAGAAAATAAAATAGAAGACGATGTCAAAATATCTGAAATTTGAAACTCCTGCACAGAAGCAGGCTACTGACCTGAAAAGTGTTTATGGACTCCAGAATCATGGCCTTGTCCATCTCGATAGAGTTTACTGGAACCTCCCCGAAGCTGCCCTATATGAAGAAGCTGTGTTCAGGAATGAAGGCAAGGTTGTCTACGGAGGGCCACTCCTCGTCAATACAGGAAAATGGACAGCCAGAGCGGCAAATGACAAATACTTCGTCAAGGAGTCAAGCACCGAAGATAAAATTGACTGGGGGGAATACAATCGCCCCATGACTCCTGAAAAATTTGATGGGGTCTTCAGCCGGCTCCAGGCGTTCCTTCAGGGAGAAGAACTCTTTGTTCAGGATGTCTTCGTGGGAGCCGACCCCGATTTCCAGATGCCCATCCGGATCATCACCGATACGGCCTGGCAAAGCCTGTTTGCCAGAAATATGTTTATGACATTAAAAACATTGGAACAATACAAGACACATATCCCCAATTTCACATTGATCGCTTCTCCATCATTCAAACTGGATCCGAGAATAGATGGCACAAATAGTGAAACGGGTATTGTAATTGATTTCTCCAAACGCCTCGCCATTGTAGCCAATAGCTCTTACGGCGGGGAAGTAAAGAAGTCGATATTCACCATCATGAATTTCCTGATGCCCATCCAGGACATCATGTCGATGCACTGTTCGGCTAATATCGGCAAGAAAGACGATGTTGCTCTGTTTTTCGGATTAAGCGGAACGGGAAAGACAACCCTTTCGGCCGATCCCAACAGAAAGCTGATCGGCGATGATGAACATGGCTGGAGCGATGAAAGCGTGTTCAACTATGAAGGAGGATGTTACGCCAAAGTGATCCGGTTGTCGGCCGAAAATGAGCCGGAGATTTATGACTGTACCCGAAGGTTCGGGACGATCCTGGAAAATGTGGTCTTTGATCCCACCTCCCGGAAAATAGACCTGGATGATGAACTGATTACTGAAAACACGAGGGCCTCTTATCCGCTGGATTTTATTCCCAATTCCATCCCTGAGAAGATGGTCAAGGCACATCCCAAAAACGTCATTTTCCTCACCTGTGACGCCCAGGGAGTGATGCCGCCAATTGCCCGCCTGGACATGAACCAGGCAATCTACCATTTTATCAGTGGTTATACCTCAAAAATTGCAGGAACCGAGCTGGGGCTGGGGATTGAACCGGAAATTACGTTCAGCGCCTGTTTCGGAGCCCCGTTCATGGTCCACCATCCTTATCTCTATGCCGATCTGCTGAGAAAGAAGATTGAAAGACACGGCGCGAAGGTGTGGCTTGTGAATACCGGATGGGTTGGCGGTAAATTTGGCATTGGTAAACGTATCAGCATCCGCCATACACGAAACATGCTCAATGCAGTCCTCGACGGGGAACTGGACAACGTGGAATACAGGAAAGACAAATTGTTTAACTTTGATATCCCCCGTACCTGTCCGAATGTTCCCGAAGATGTTCTGGATCCTGAAAATGCATGGGGAAATAAAGGAGAATATTGGATGAAATACGACGCGTTGGTCTCGCGTTATATTGAGAATTTCAAGATGTTCACCACCGGATGTCCGGAAGAGATCGTGAGCGTAGGCCCGAAGAGACTTAAAAAGTGATCTTTTAAAGATTCATGGTAAAAATCTATACCAAAGGCGGTGACATGGGAGAGACCTCTCTCCTGAACGGAACGCGGATTTCCAAGAGCCACAACCGTATAGAGGCCTATGGGACCCTGGACGAGTTGAATGCTTTCATCGGTCAGCTACGGGATCACCTTGAATTGGAACACGACCGGGAGGTGCTTCTCCGGATCCAGGAGAATCTTTTCACCGCCGAAGCTCTCATAGCTGCCGATCCTGAAAAAAAAGTCGAAGGATTGCCTGAATTTCAGGAAGAGGAGATCATCCTCCTGGAAAAAGAGATTGATCAGATGACCGCGGAGTTGCCAACATTAAAATCCTTTATTCTGCCCGGAGGTAATCCTCATGTTTCGAGGTGCCATATAGCCAGAACAGTTTGTCGACGGGCTGAAAGAACCGTAATACGTTTACATAGAGACTCTTCCGTATCTCCTGTCATCATCCGTTATCTGAACAGGCTTTCGGATTATCTCTTCGTTTTGGCCCGAAAGTTGGGCAAAGAATTCAATGCTGAAGAGATTGCCTGGCCCGGAAAAAAAGAAGGTGAAAATTTGGCTTGACTTTTTGATTTTTTTTTTTATACTTTTGCACGAATCCAAAGCAGACCCTATGTACTGGACGTTAGAACTCGCCTCAAAATTGGAAGATGCTCCTTGGCCTGCTACCAAAGATGAACTCATCGATTGGTGTATCAGAACGGGAGCCCCACAGGAAGTGATTGAAAATTTAAAAGAGATAGAAGACGAAGGAGAGACCTACGAACGGATAGAAGATATCTGGCCTGATTATCCCACCAAAGACGACTTCTTTTTTCACGAGGATGAATACTGAACTTCACCTTCATCCTGCGTGCCCCTGAAAATACTGAAGTGGACCTTCCCATATTCCCTTAACTGATCAAATGAGGGGTTATCGGTAAACCTATACATTTCGGAATGCTCCAGGATCAGAATCCCTTCGGGTTTCACAATTCCTGACGAAAGGATCAGGTTGGGCAATGTATCAATGCCTTCCATACCGAAAGGCGGATCTGCAAAAACAAGGTCCGCACGTTCCTTTCCTATTTTCAGTAACACCAACACATTCATCCGGATAGCCCTAACCCCTTCCATTCCGAACTTTTCTGCTGTCTGGCTGATAAAATCTACACAGCGACGTTCGATATCGACTGCCAGCACTGATGGCGCCCCTCGTGAAGCAAACTCGAAAGCAATGTTGCCGGTACCGGAAAAAAGATCCAGAACCGTTGTTTCCGAAAAGTCTATCAGGTTATTCAGGACGTTAAAGAGACCCTCCTTTGCATAATCGGTGGTTGGCCTGACCGGCAGGTTGGCAGGGGGGTTAAGTCGTCTTCCTTTGTAGTAACCGCTTATAATCCGCACTGGTTCAGATTTAGCAGGGGAAAATATGCATGCTGTGGAATTTCGTTGAATACAAAACTATATTCACATCCGGGGTTTCTCCTGGCAAACTCAACACGCCGAAGGTATTTGAAAACAAGGTTATATAGTGGGGTGTTCCGTGTAATTTTTCCCATTAATACAACCTCCGCCTGCTCCTGGCTGAAACCGAGTTGCTCCAGGGAAAAGATGACAAAATACACCAGGTCTTCGGGACGGCGAAACTCAAAGGTGTTAGCAAAGTATAGCTTGAATTGATCCATAACGACCAGATCGAAATGTGTTTCGCGAACATGCAGAAAAACTTTGGGACGGACCAATTCTTCATGATAGTTTTGATAGATACTCTCAATCAGAACACTGGAAAGGTGAGGCAGGTGATTCACTCCGAAAGTCCGGGCTATGATCTCTTTTGCTTTCTCCGGTATCGCATAAACATTCACGATATGAAAGTCGGGAAGCAAATCATGGAAGACCTTCTCCTGCGGATCAAGGGGGACATTAAATGAAAGGATTTTGTGCTGCTCTCCCTTTTCAAAAAGCCGCTCGGGTACTAGGGTGGATTTATTGCCCTCCCATATCACTTTTGAGGACTTGAACTTCTTCTTCAATACCGGAAGTGCTGTGAGCACCTTTGCCAGAAAAGACTCGAAAGGAAGCCTGATCTCCTGCTCGCCCGGACCTTTGGTTATCGGCAACCTCAACTCCCCTACTCCGATATATTTGTTGTTTACACTATCCAGGATGCAATAGGAAAAGCTCTTCTCTCCGATCTGCATCGAAAGATAGTAATTCGCAAGGTCGATCTCCTTAAATAGGGCATCGATCCGGTTCACCGCTGGCAGGATGTGATCTTGTAGGGCCATCATCAGACAATCAGGATTATACGTGTGTTTATTAAAACAATTGGCAAGAATCCTGACAGGAGGTAAAGATAAGATTTTTTATCATCTATGAGCAAATCTTGGTGAAGTCGGGGATTTCTGTCAGGTAAGTCCACCGGGAACTGTCGGGATCCATCTGACAGCTATAGTGAACCAACCCATTCGATACAACCAGGAATTTCCCCGACAATGCATGATTGTACATGGCGATCTGGTAAAATACATCCTGAGTCAACGACACAGAAGGAGCCTTACACTCTACTACAAGTAGCGGATCCCCTTTCCGGTCAAAGGCCACAATATCACTACGTTTTATCAGATTATTGTACTTCAGGAGAACTTCAACCCCGATCAGTGAGGGTGGAAAATTGCGATGGGCCGTCAGGTAATTAAGCATGTGTTGTCTCACCCACTCCTCCGGTGTAAGTTTTACAAATTTTTTACGTAACGGATCAAATACCTCTGTAGTCTTCCCGGCACCTTCCCGGAGGCGAAGTTCAAACGATGGCAGATTCAGTGGATGCATCTATGTAACAAACTTACGGAAAAATATGACAAATCGATTAAATTTGCAGAGGAAGGGACATAACCACCGGCATGACGTTCGATCAACTTATCCAGAACCTAAAAAATCAGATCTACCATCCGGTCTATCTGTTGCATGGGGATGAAGCCTATTATATTGATTCCATCTCCGATTACATTGAAGAGCATGTATTGACTGAGACAGAAAAGGAATTCAACCAGACCATTCTTTATGGCAGGGATGTGGATGCCCCCACAATCGTCAACTACGCCAAGAGGTATCCAATGATGGCCAATTACCAGGTGTTGATCGTCAAAGAGGCTCAGGAGGTCAAAGATCTGGAAGCCCTGACAGCCTACGTCCAGAAACCTTTGTCATCTACCCTATTGGTACTCTGCCATAAATATGGAAAAGTCGACAAACGAAAGAGTCTTGCAAAAGCCGTTGACAAGCATGGGGTATTGTTTGAATCTCCCCGTATTTACGATAACAAGATTCCAGGGTGGATTGAAACCTACGTAACGCAAAGAAAGTACTCAATCTCTGCAAAAGCCTGCTTCATGTTGACCGAATTTCTGGGAACCGATCTGTCGAAGATCACGAATGAGATTCAGAAATTGATCATCAACATTCCTCATGGAACTGAAATTGATGAGGTCTTTGTAGAAAAGTACATTGGGATTAGTAAGGACTTTAACGTCTTTGAACTACAGAAAGCGCTTGGAGCAAAACATGTATTCAAAGCTAACCAGATCATCAGCTATTTTGGTTCCAACCCCCGCGAAAACCCCCTTGTCAAGGTGATCCCCATCCTTTTCTCTTTCTTTTCCAAAGTGCTTTTATATCAGCATCTGCAGGATAAATCCAGGAATAATGCAGCTTCAGTCCTGGCCGTACATCCCTTCTTTCTGCAGGATTACGAAAATACGGCACGAAACTACTCATCAGCAAAGGTGAAATCTATTATCGGAATGCTCCGGGAGTATGATCTGAAATCAAAAGGAGTTGATAATGTATCGGCGACCGACGGAGAGCTTATGAAAGAGCTGATCTATCGAATCCTTCACGAAAGAGGTTCTTCCCTATAATTGTATTCCGGTGACCTGTATGTCTCTTCGATTTCTATGTAATATTTCTCCTGGATAAATTTTCTCCGAAGTTTCAACGTGGGCGAGAGCTCTCCTGACTCAATGGTCCATTCGTCAGGCAGCAATCTAAACTTTTTGATCTTATCCGTTTGCCCAAGTTCACGATTTATTCGGGTCACCTCTTCATGGATCCGGAGTATAATATTCTTATCAGAAATTGCTTCTTTATTTGAGCGGTAGGGTATCCGTTTTACTCTACACCAGCTTTTCAGATGATCAAAGTTAGGGACAATCAGGGCTGCAGTGTATTTGCGATCCTCTCCCAGTACCAGTATGTAGTCGATGAACGGAGATTCAACAAATCGTTGTTCAATCGGTTGGGGGGCGATATATTTTCCTGTGGATGTTTTAAATATCTCCTTCTTCCTGTCTGTAATCTGGAGGTATTTCCCATCAATCATCACTCCTATATCCCCGGTATGGAACCAGCCATCAGAATCAATCACCTCCCGGGTTCGTTCGGGCCGGTTCACATAACCCTTCATCAGGTTTGGCCCTTTACAGAGAATCTCCCCATCGCTTGCAAATTTCACCTGCACACCTGGCAATACCGGTCCAACCGTACCGAACTTCACGCCTCCTGGATTCATATTCTGTACAGCGATCACAGGGGACGTTTCAGTCAGCCCATACCCTTCCAACACCTTAAGCCGGGCAGCCCAATAAATCCTGGCCAAATGAGGATGGAGCGATGCACCTCCAGATGAAATTAGCCTTACATTCCCTCCCAGCGCTTTGCGCCACCTGTCAAAAACCAGGAAATTCGCAATAAAAAGTTTTGCCTCGTAAAACCACCCTTGTGCGCGATTCAGCTCAAATTTATGGCCCTGACGAAGTGCCCAGAAAAATACACTTCGCCGAAACCCCGTTAAGTTTCTCCCTTCAGAGACAACTTTGTTGTATATCTTTTCCAACACCCTTGGAACTGCTGCAAAGGTATGGGGCCTAACCTCTTTCAGGTATTCAGGAACCTGATCCAATGCTGTTGCATAATAGACCGACATCCCAAGATACTGGTACACGTAATTCAACATCCGTTCATAGACATGACACAGTGGCAGAAAACTAAGCGCTTTTTCATGGCTGGTAAAATCGGATATCTTAGCGCACTCCGTAAAGTTTGAGACAAAGTTGCCATGTGAGAGCATCACCCCTTTTGGCCGACCCGTAGTTCCTGATGTATAGATGATAGAGACGATATCCTCCGGACGAATACTTGATTTGATCTTTTCCAGCTCCCTGGTTCGGATCGACTTCCGGCCTATCTCCAGAAGATCAGTCCACAAATGGACTCCTCGTACTTTCTGGATGGAAAAAACCCCTTTTATAGAGGAGCGTTCCTTAACGATGTTCCTGATTCTGCTGCAGGTCTCCTGATTATAAATGATCAGGTATTCAACATTGGCATCTTTAAATATATAGCTGTAACTCTCTTCGCTGATTGTAGGATAGATCGGAACCTGGATAGCCCCGACCTGGCCGATAGCCATGTCACACAGGTTCCATTCAGGACAGTTAGCCATTACGGTGGCGATACGGGTACCTGGTGTAACGCCTAACTCAAGCAACCCAAGGCTCAGATAGTTACTCAGACTCACATAATCGGACGCAGAGATAGCATGCCATTCACCCTCTGATTTTGACAGAAAGAGGTCGTGTTTATGGCTGTATTCATCTCTGAAGAGATCGAGTAAATCAAATAGCCGGGTAATCGGTTTCATTCATTGTATCAATCAAAAAGTTGCTTGATTTTATCTTCATATTTCTTGTAGATGAAAGGACGTTTCAGCTTCATGGTCGGAGTAATTTCCCCATTTTCCAACGTCCATTCCGAGTTAAGAAGGTCCCAGGTCTTTATTCTTTCAGTGTCACCAAACTGCTTGTTATATTTATTAACCTCCGTTTGCAATCGTTTCCGGATAACAGGATTGGCAATCACTTCGGTATTGGATCCAAATGGAATTTCCTTGCGTTCACAGTACGACTTCAGGAAAGAAAAGTCAGGAACGATAAGGGCTCCAACAAATTTCCGGTTCTCCCCCACCACCATCAGTTGATCGATGAAGATGGATTCTTTAAATTTATCTTCAATAATTTGCGGACTCACATATTTCCCAAAAGAGGTTTTGAACAACTCTTTTTTCCGGCCCGTGATCTTCAGCTGTCCTTCCGGCTCGATGTGTCCCAGATCGCCGGTATGAAACCATCCTTCACTATCAATCGCCTCTCGGGTCATCTGTTCATCTTTATAGTACCCTTTCATGACGAAGGGTCCCCTGGCGCAGATCTCACTATCGTCGGCAATCTTAACTTCTCCCCCTCTCAATGGGGGCCCAACTGTTCCGAATTTGATGCCATCCTTGTCGAAATTGCTCACGGCGATCACCGGGGATGTTTCCGTTAACCCGTAGCCTTCCAGGATGTTAATCCCGGCACAGGTAAAGAGGCGCCCCAGTCGGGGCTGCATCGCTGCACCGCCTGATACCATAATGCCAATCTCTCCGCCAAGTGCTGCCCGCCATTTTGCATACACCAACTTGTCGTAACGCCTTCGTTTCCATTCATAGAACCAACCGTTGGCGCCATTCAGTTCATACCGCAGGGCCAGATGGAACGCCCACCAGAAAATCCAACTTTTCGGACCTTTCAGCTTTTGACCCGTAGTCACCAGTTTATCATACACTTTTTCGAGCAAGCGAGGCACGGTTGACATGATATGGGGATGAACCTCCTTCATGTTATCTGTTATCGTGCCCATATTCTCAGCATAATAGATGGAAATTCCTAAGTAATGGTAAACGTAGTTCAGCATCCGCTCATAGACATGGCAGAGGGGAAGGTAACTTACTGCATAATGTTCTTCTCCATATGGGGGGATATAGGAGGCTGCTTTAAAGTTGGAAACCAAGTTGTTATGCGTCAGCATAACCCCTTTCTGGGTACCTGTTGTACCGGAAGTATAGATAATGGTTGTAACATCATCGGGTGAGATAGATGCTTTCAATGCATTTAACTTTTCCGGATTCGGATTTTGCCTTCCTAATTCGATAAGCTCACTCAGATGTTTGTATTCATGGAGGTCCTTGTACGTATAGATTCCCTCAATGGAAGGAACCTCGGGCAGAATATGTTTAATCTTACGGAGTAATTCATTCCCGGAAACAAATACAAATTTCACCTCGGCATGCCCCAGGATATGTTTGTAATCCGATTCACTGATGGTGGGATAGATGGGGACATGGATGGCCCCTATCTGGAGAATGGCCATGTCGACTATATTCCATTCCACTCGGTTGGGGCTGATCTGGGCAATCCTGTCGCCCGGCTGAACACCCAAGGCCAGAAATCCATAGCTGATGCTATCAGCAAGTTCCCGATACTCTTTGATACTGATCTTTCTCCATTTACCATCCTCTTTGGATGCGATCACATCATCCTTTGGTTTGAATTTCCCTTCGTAGTAGGGAAGAAGGTCAAAAATGCGTGTTACTTCCATAATTAACAGTTTATGTGGTGGTTGGTCCCAGGGTTGCTGGTACAATGATAATGAAAATAGTTATATAGTTATATAGTGAAATGGTGAAAATAGAAATTAGGATGCCGGATGCCAGATACACGATAAACGATTTATTGCATACTCTCCCCACGTCTCACGTCCCACGTCTCACGTCCCACGTCCCACGTCTCACGTCTCACGTCCCACGTCTCACGATAGTCGTGGCATTCGCCTGGGCTGTGGGCATGATAACCAAATCGTTTATATTCACATGATCTGGCATCGTGGTAACGTAATAGGTTACTTCAGCTACATCTTCGGCGTAGAGTGGGATGAATCCGTCATAGACATGAGTGGCACGTTCCTGATCCCCTTTGAAGCGAACAAGCGAGAACTCCGTATCGGCCGCACCGGGCGCAATCTGAGTCACCTTGATCCCATGCGTGAGAAGGTCGATACGTGTCCCTTTCGTGATGGCATCCACCGCAAATTTTGACCCGCAATAAACATTCCCGTTTGGATATGTCTCTTTCCCGGCAATGGAGCCAATGTTGATGATGTGCCCCTTCCCCTTTGCAACCATCAGCGGAGCTACAATCCGGGTCATATAGAGTACCCCTTTCACATTCGTATCAATCATCCTCTCCCAGTCATCTATCACTCCTTCATGGATCGGGTTCAGGCCAACAGCAAGCCCTGCGTTGTTCACAAGCACGTCGATATCCTTCCATTCATCCTTCAAAGAATCAATTGCCTTTTCAATCTCCTCCAGCTTCCTGACATCAAACTGAAGCGTTAGTACCTCCGTATTAAAGGTCTGTCGAAGTTCATGTTCAAGCTCCGTAAGCAACTCTTTGCGACGTCCGGTTATGATACAACGGTATCCGTGTTCTGCGAATTTAATAGCGGTCGCTCTGCCGAAACCGGCTGTCGCGCCAGTGATGAGGACTGTCTTGTTCATTCGTTATTTTTTATTTATTACCTTTTAATCTAGTGATGGGGGTTGGCGATGCGTTCCAGTTATCCATCGCCGTGCATTGACGAAAGCTTCGATCCATGGTGTGACCTGATCCTTCTCCCTGTCAACAGGATAGTAGGCCCATTGCCATGGCAGCACAGAATCTTCGAGGTGAGGCATGATTGCCAGGTGACGTCCGTTTTCGGAACAGATCGCAGCTGCATCATACATCGAGCCATTGGGATTTCCCGGGTAACCGGAGTAACTAAACTTCGCCGGGATCTGATACTGGTTCTCGGTTAATGGGAAGTTGAACTTCCCTTCTCCATGTGCGACCCAGATTCCCAGGCGCGATCCTGAAAGTGTTCCCAGCATGACTGAACTATTTTCCTGGATTGTAACATTGACAAAAGCACATTCATACTTGTGGGAGTCGTTCCACAACATCGTTGGCTGTGCTTCATGGTTGGGATAGATCAATCCCAACTCAACCAGTAACTGGCAGCCATTGCATACACCAAGACTAAGTGTGTCAGTCCGGGCGTAGAATCGGTCCAGGGTTTCCTTTGCCTTTGGGTTGTATAGAAATGCACCTGCCCATCCTTTTGCCGAACCGAGTACGTCGCTGTTGGAAAATCCCCCAACGAAAGCGATGAAGTTTATGTCTTCAAGGGTTTCACGGCCCGAAATCAGGTCGGTCATATGTACATCCTTCACGTCAAAGCCGGCCAGGTACATCGCCCAGGCCATATCGCGATCGCGGTTCACTCCCTTTTCCCTGATGATCGCTCCTTTGATCCCGGAAGGCGTCCGCCGTTTGGGATCAATGCCATACGCACTGAACAATCCTGCGAACAGTTCAGGAAAACCAAATTTCAGTGACTGTTTTTTGTAGTTGTTAAATCGTTTTAGTGCAAGTTCGTCTCCACACTGAAACCGGTCGAGGAGGTAAGATGTTTTAAGCCAGGTATCCCTGAGGTCGTTGACCTTAAACGTTAACTGATCATTCCCCAGATTTATGTTCATCATTGGGTTTACAATCGGTTTCCCGATGGCCTGATGCCGGATGCCGGATGAGGTAAGAAGTTGGGTCAATGCTGCCATGTCCTTTACCTGGATAACAACCGCCGGTTTCTCACTGAAGAGCAGCATCTGTGGATCTGGTTCACCCAATCCGGAAAGGTCGAGATCAAGTCCCCATCCATCAAGTGGAAAGACCATCTCCAGAAGCGTTGTGATCAAACCGCCGGCCGACACATCGTGCCCGGCCAGGATAGAGCCTTCTGAGACCATGTTTTGGAGTGCGTCAAAAACCTGACTGAAATAGTCAGGATCAGAGACATCTGGAACTTTGTCGCCTATTTTATTCAACACCTGTGCGAGGCTGCTTCCGCCCAGATGATATAAACCACTAGAAAACGGGATATAGACCAGAAAGCTCTGTTTATCAGGCACTAGGTTGGGGCTTATTACCTTCTTTACATCTGCCACTTCGGCTACGGCAGAGATGATCACTGTGCCGGGTGAATAGACTACCGACCCATCGGGATATTTCTGGGTCATAGAGAGGGAATCTTTCCCTGTAGGAATATTGATCCCTAAGGCGACAGCAAAATCACTTACTGCTTTTACAGCTTCAAATAACCGTGCATCCTCTCCGGGATTATTTGCCGGCCACATCCAATTTGCAGAGAGGGAAACACCTTGTAGACCATGTGTCAGGGGAGCCCAAACAATGTTTGTCAGCGCTTTGGCTATGGAGAGTCGTGAACCCGCTGCCGGATTAACCAGGGCCACTACCGGAGCATGCCCCAGGGAGGTGGCGATTCCCTTTTCGCCCTGGTAATCCAGCGCCGTGACGCCCAGGTTGTTCAAAGGCAGTTGGATTGGACCACAGGTTTGCTGTTTGGCAATCTTCCCCGAAACAGCCCGGTCGACCTTATTCGTCAGCCAGTCTTTGCAAGCGACGGCTTCTAACTGGAGGACCTGTATTAAAAGGTCAACAATGGTAAGACGTGAGACGTGAGACGTGAGACGTGAAGTGTCTTTTGCTACCTGCAAACTGCCCACTGCCCACTGCCCACTGCCCACTGCCCACTGCCCACTGTCAACTGGTTTAAACGATGATGCGACCGTGGAATCCCTCATGATGGTTTTTGGCGGTTTGCCAAAGAAATCGTCTACGCTGAGGTCGATGGGCCTGATACCGGAGCGGTTGTCTTCGAATACCAGCTCATGATCCGTTCGGGTCACACCTACTTCATAGAGAGGAGCCCGTTCACGCTCGGCAATCTCTTTCAGTAATGAGAGATCCTGCTCATGGATTAACAGCCCCATCCGTTCCTGCGATTCGTTGCTGATGATTTCCCGGTCGGAAAGCGTCGGATCGCCAATAGGAAGAGCATCGATGTTGATGGTTCCCCCGGTAGCTTCCACCAGCTCCGAGATCGAGTTCAGGTGTCCGCCGGCTCCATGGTCATGGATGGCAACGATCGGATTCTTGCCAAGTTCGGCCATGGCACGGATCGCATTGAAGACCCGTTTCTGCATCTCGGGATTGGAGCGTTGTACGGCGTTCAGCTCAATGGAATTCCCATATTCACCGGTGGCAACAGACGACACTGCGCCTCCACCCATGCCAATGCGATAGTTATCCCCGCCCAGCACCACAATTTTTTCTCCCCCTTCTGGAATATCTTTCAAGCTGTCCTCTCTTCTTGCAAAACCAATCCCGCCAGCCAGCATGATCACTTTGTCATATCCGTAAGTTTTTCCGTTCTCGGCGTGTTCAAATGTGAGAACACTTCCACAAATTACAGGTTGACCAAATTTGTTCCCAAAATCGCTCGCTCCGTTGGAGGCCTTGATCAGGATATCTTCAGGGTTTTTATATAACCACTTCCGCGGCTCGACGGCTTTTTCCCAAGAACGTCCGCCTTCCAGTCGTGGATAGGATGTCATGTATACGGCAGTCCCTGCGATAGGGATACTTCCCTTGCCACCAGCCATCCGGTCACGGATCTCTCCTCCGGAACCGGTTGCGGCACCGTTAAATGGCTCTACCGTTGTTGGAAAATTATGGGTTTCCGCCTTCAGCGAAATGACCGAATCAATATCCAGAATGACAAAATAATCGGCTACATTCTGTCTTGCCGGGGCGAACTGCTCTATCGCAGGTCCATCGATAAAAGCGACGTTATCCTTGTATGCCGAAACCAGGTAATTAGGATGCTTATTCGAGGTCCTTTTGATCAGATCAAACAGCGATTCTGTCATCTCCTTCCCATCGATGATGAAGGTTCCGTTGAAGATCTTATGGCGGCAATGCTCCGAATTCACCTGAGAGAAGCCGAACACTTCACTATCCGTCAGTTTCCTGCCAATCTTTTTACTAAGCGACTCCAGGTACTCAACCTCTTCATCACTCAACGCCAACCCTTCAGATCTGTTATATGCGGCAATATCCTCCAATTCGACAACCGGATCAGGCTTTCGTTCGATGAGGAACAACTTCTGATCCAGGTTTGTATAGCGTTGTTGGAGCATGGGATCGAAGCTCGTAAGACGTGAGACGTGAGACGTGAGACGTGGATCATCAGCATCGATTGAAGGCTTTGTGCTGCCAACTGCCGACTGCGAACTGCCGACTGTAAACTCCTCAATTCGCTTTATCCCCAGAATTCCCATATTTTGTGTGATCTCCACGGCGTTAGTGCTCCAGGGAGTGATCATCTCCTTCCGTGGGCCAATAAACTCACCCGGTATTTCCTGTTGATCTACCGACTTTGCATCCCCGAAAAGCCATACCAATTTCTCCTGGTCTTCGGAAGCAAGTGAGTTGTTGGTCTCAACCGCGTACCAGGAAGAAGTGCTTTTGAAAAATGTTATCATGTGTAATCCAGTTATCCTATCAGTTCTCAAAATGCCTTATCCGTCCCTAAATCCTCTGTTTGCCCCTAAATCCCAGTTTGCTTCGCATGCACGTCGCTTCGCTCGTTGCTTCGGCTCGCCAGGGGCTTTGTTCTGCTTCGCAGTTATATTCTCCCGAAGGGAGAAGTAAGCCCCCTTTAGGGGGTTTGGGGGTTCTTAACTCGACAAGAACCTCTCTGCCTCAATCGCTGCCATACACCCTGATCCGGCTGCGGTGACTGCCTGTCGGTAATGATGATCCTGCACGTCTCCGCATGCGAACACACCTTCCACATTGGTTGTAGCCGTCCCGGGAATCGTTTTGATGTAATTGGTCTCGTCGAGTTCGACCTGCCCCTGGAATACCTCTGTGTTTGGCTTGTGGCCGATGGCGACAAAAAATCCCCATACATCCAGTATACGCTCTTCACCGGTTTTAACATTTTTTACCTTTAGGCCTGTCACACCTGCATCATCTCCCAATACCTCTTCAGGGACTGAATCCCATAGTATCTCTATGTTGGGGGTATTGAGTGCTTTATGCTGCATGGCTTTTGAGGCACGCAGTTCATCACGGCGGTGGATCATATAAACCTTTTTGCAAAGCTTGGCAAGGTAGGTTGCCTCTTCAGCGGCAGTATCACCGCCACCAACAATGGCGACATCTTTTCCACGGTAGAAGAATCCGTCACATGTAGCGCATCCCGAAACCCCCATTCCCATAAATTTCTGTTCGGATGGCAATCCCAGCCATTTGGCAGAAGCGCCAGTGGCGATGATGACAGTTTCGGCTTCAAGGGTTTTTCCATCATCGGCTTCGACGTTAAACGGACGATTGGAGAAATCAACGTTGGTGACTACCCCAAACCGGATGTCGGTACCAAACCTTTCGGCTTGCCTTTTGAACTGTTCCATCATCTCCGGACCGTCAATTCCATCGGGGTAGCCGGGAAAATTTTCGACTTCAGTAGTAATAGTCAGTTGTCCGCCAGGTTGCATGCCCTGGTACATAATGGGCTTCAGGTCGGCACGTGCGGCATAGATGGCTGCTGTGTAGCCAGCCGGGCCTGATCCGATGATCAGACAACGGACTTTCTCAACATTCTCACTCATAATTAAGCTATTTTTTGTGGTTTTTTTTCGTGACGCAAAGGTACAAAATTAACGAGATGCGGGATGCGGGATACGAGATACGGAATGCGGGATATGGGATACGTCGATGGGAATGATATCTGTATCTAAAGAAGATGAAATGAAAATGAAAGGAATACTAAGGGAATAACGAAGCAAAGACGAACGAAAGACGAACGAAAGACGAACGAAAGACGAATCTAAGACGGGCTGAAAACAAATCTCCATAAACCTGATCTTGGACCTATCTGGGAGGGAACTTAGTGTAAAACGGACAGTTTCCGAACAACGCTTTTCTCCCGGGTTGAAATCTTCACAAAATAGACTCCCGCCGGCCAGGAAGAGACATCCACAACCAACTTCTCATCTGATGTTGTTTCTCTGTTCAGCATTGTCCTTCCCAAGAAATCAAAAATGAAAATCTCAGATCCTTGTCTGGCGTTTTCAATTATAACCTGATTATTGGCAGGATTGGGGTAGAGTACCGGATCGTAAGAAGGTTGACCGGGAATTCCTAAGATTGGGATGTAATTTACAGTATCTCCAACTCCAAAACACATGCCCGTACCGGTGTGCATATGTTCGGCCAATACGTAATACCTGAAATGTCCTCCCAACTGATCTGGGGCAATGTAATTATTGAAGAAGGTATCGGTAATAACGGAGGAAATTTGTACAAAGGGAGGTAGCCCTGAGGAATCGGTTCTCATGATGAAATATTGAAAATAAGTACTATCCGCTTTCTGAGGGTCGCAGGGTGGTTCCCAACTGATTGTTACGACATTTCCACCTGAAAAATTGAGGGAAGTATTGAGTGGAGGATGGCAGATTGCATAGAGTTGGATATTGTCGATCATATATGCATAGATATTGGATGAATTCTCCCCTTCAGCCCGGAAGCCAATCTGACAGGCAGAGGGAAGGAGTTCTGAAATGTTGACCGAGTGATGTATCCATCCCGTGGAACCCTGGTTTGTCAATTCCAACATGGTATGCCAGGTACTGTCATAATACATCTCAACAAACATTTTTTCTGTTGAACCGGCAGTCAGATCTTCCAGTTTGTAATCAAAATCAAGGTAAAGAGAAGCACAGAAGTACATTCCCGGACAATGAAATTTGGATTTCAGCCGGGAGGAATAGGTCGTTATCTGAGGAACTCCTGTAAACGCAGCCGCCGGTATCGGGTTTCCGTCCGTTAAAGCGATGGACCAGTTTTCCTGGGCAGGTTCGAATTCCCATGTGTTATAAGCAAAGCAGCCGTAATCCCACTGTTCTTCAAAAGGCAGGATACTGAAACAGAACATCTGAATTGTATCAACGACAGCATCTGATTCACCAAACTGACCAGGGAGACCGTAAGGGGTGAGGTCGTAATAGGCGGTAATTGCATAAATGTATTCTCCCGGTTCCAGGTTCTGATACTCGTAATACCAGGTTGTATCTATTCCGGAAAGATTGATCAGAAAGATGTTATTCCGGTAAATGTTATATCCGATCAGGCCTGGGGGTGTCCCTCCTAACGGAAGTTCCGGTTTCTGCCAGGAGAGGAACGGAATGGTCTCTATCCAGGAAATGTTAAACCCGGTGACCGGGTAAAGGGTGTATAAGAAATTCCCCGACCATTCTGAAGAGGCCGATTGTGCGTAGGATTCCGATGGTCTGGCGCCAAAGATTACCAGAAGGAGGATGAGACAGGATTGAAAATATGATTTCATGACTAATATGATTATGATATGAAATAAAAGAAAATATTAAGGGTATAAATATACACTAATATATCTAGAAAGTCAAGTTATGTTATTCCCCTAACAACCCGTATTGAAATAATGTTTATATTTATCCTGTTATACCGGCTAAATATTCATGACAACCAGGCATTTTATCCGATTAATCATCCTTCTGCTCCTGTTTGCACCGGCCACTGGTTCTCTGATTGCCCAGGTGCTGGTCTCAGCAACCGGGAAACCGGCATCGCTTGTGATTTGTCATGAAGATGGCACCTTCTCATTGCTGATCGCCAACACAACCGGGGCTACGATGTCGGGAGCCGTATTACTGGTTGATCTCCCTACCGGATGCCTCTATACCCCAGGGTCGGTTACCGGCGCAACACAACTCAACATCACAAACCTGAACCAGCCTACCTTCACCCTTCCCGATATCGTGAACAACACTGCCCACACGATCACGTATGATGCCGGGTTGATCTGCGGGTACACCAACACTGAGAATTTTAACTACATTGTAACCTATAATAGCTCCAATTACAGCGGGTTTGACATCCCCCTCCAGAACTACTATTTCCCGGTACTGGTGATCTCCAACATCACCAATGCCTCAGCCTCTATCCCTCTCGGTCAGACAGTAACCAGAGATATCACGATTGACCAGCAAGGGCTGAACGCCTCAATGGATACGCTGATCCTGTTGGACAGCCACACCACCGACATCCAGGTATTATCCACGAGCATCGGCACGCTTCATCCCTATGTTGGACCGGGACCAACCATTGTCGATACCATCATCATCACCGGGTCTGATTTCCCGGGAGGAAATAACCTCTTTGATTATGGAGAATTTGTGGTGGTTTCGGAGACCGTCAAACTGGTGAGTTGCGGCAACGGGCAGTCCACCCTCAAAGCAGCCTGGGGATGCAATAACCAATATTGCAACTATTATACTGCTTTCCCGTCGGTCTCCCCGGCTGCCGGATCCACTATCATCAACATCACGTTTACCGGAAGCCGCAAAGACTGGGGATTCATCGACAACTCGGGATATGTAGAATTCACTGTTACAAATAATGGAAGCGGGTACGGCACTGCATTCGATCTGCATGTGCTTGCCGGATTCTCATCCGGAGGTTCCACCTACTATCCCAATTCAGGCTGGCTCAATAAAATTGACTCCTTTTCGGTTTCCGGAAATTACCTCCCCGCTTCTTACAACTATGCTCCCGGAGCTGCTGATGGCAGGTATGCTTATTATACTACATTCCCATACACATTTGACCCTGATGGGCCGGGGGTGGGGCTGGAAGACTTTGATGGTGATGGATTTTTCGACGACCTGCCCGTAGGCAAGAGTATCACTATTAAAGCACATACATACTACGACTGGCAGGCAGCCGTAAGTTCGATTCCTTCCCATAGCAGTTGCGGGTATGGGTGGACCAACAATGCCTACCAGGCCTTTCGCTTTGGCTATAACTACACCGACCAGTGCCTGGACCCCTATGACGTACATTGGGTTCCAAACGGAAACCTGCTGATATTCCAGACCTACAACACGGTCACAACCCAGCATTTAATGCCTCCTGATATCTATGACGGACAAACCGTTTGGATGGAGCAAACCGTATCTACCACTACCCGGGTTTCTGACCAGGGATGTCCGAGCGACTCCGTGATTTATAAAGTGATTTTACTGCCTGGTGTAACCATATCCAGCGGAACGGCAACCTTTAAGAACATCAGTATAGGGACTCCTTATATCAGCGGAGATACGGCTATCTATTACCTCGATAAAAGCCGGATCTTATCGGGAGGAACGTTCCGTATCCCGATCAGGGTGGTGTGCGAGGAAAATCCGGCTCCGCTTGCCTCAATCTCCACCGGGCTGTTTTTCTGGTGCCATAAGACCTTGTACCCCGACCGTTACTTCTCATACTGGTGTTCAACATCTCCTATTTTTGGTATCCAGTGCCCGATAGGAGATTGTGCCGATCCCTATATCTCAACCTTATCAGTTAAGCGAACTACCATGGGGTGGACCAACTCAACCTGTAGTACACACATTGCACCCACCGCTCCGGGTTTGCGGCTCGACAATGCCATGGCAAAGGACACCATCCGCATCGAAGCTTCCGGAACCCTGAACTCTACCATCGACAGCCTTTACTTCCGTTTACAGCACAACCAAATGCCCGGGAACTGGGGAACCCAGCTTTTCTTTACGGTGATTGCCGACAGCCTGTTCTATTACGACAAGCAGAATGCCTGCTGGGATACATGCATCAACCTCTCTCCGCAGATAACCAATGGGACAACATGCTACCTGACTACCTACTTCGGAGACCTCACCTCTCCCGGAAAGTGTTTGGAGGGAATGAACTTTTCCGAAGGCGATGCTCTCAAATACGTCATCATCGCCCAGGTTAGGAATGTAGCCCGGTACGATTGGGAGACGGTCCCGGCTTTTCGGGGTCGCTTTTACTGGAAAGAACAGGGCTACGAAAAATTTTGTAACGACTTGGGGTGTACGTTCAATATATTAGGAACCAACTATCCTTTTCTTTTAACGACATCTTATCAGCAGATAATCCTGCAAGGATGTAATTCATTTTTATATGACGGATATATCTATCGTTCTCTTGATCCTTGTGGCGGGGACAATATGTTCCAGAATGAAATCAGACCTTATTGTGTATTGGACTCTATGACGTTTATACTCCCTGAAGGATTTGTTTACGAAACCGGAAGCGCGCGTCACGCTTACATTAAAGATAATGGTGGATATCAAACTGATATTATTCCGGATCCATTAATTGATATCAGTGGTTTGGGAACTCGCCTGATCTTTGTCCGAAATCCGACCTGGGGTTATGCTGATCATTATGATTGTTACTTGAATCGTGACCGGATTGCCTTTTATGCCTCACCATCCTGCAAAGCTTTGGGAGATTATTCATATCAGATATATGCAACCGGGAGGTATCAGTATTATGCTGACGGGACAGGGATCACAGCAAGCAGTTCCGCCTCAAAAACGATCACTTACACTCCCCCTTCCGTTGAGTTTACGGCAATTACACCAACCACCGAGGGAAGGGAAGATTCCGTGACCTGGGAGGTGAGGTTATGCAACATCCAGTCGTTGGATGCAGAGAACAACTGGTTAGGATTTGAGCATCAGGCTGAGGGAATTACTGTGGCAAGGGTCATCGACATCACTAATCCCGGCAGTCCGGTCAGCTATACGCCAACCTCTTATGCTCCCGGCAAAACCTGGGTTCAGCTTGGATCCTTGGTTGGAAGTGATTGCAGAAGCTACCTTGTGAAGGCTGTTTACTCCGTTTGTGAGTTCGATAGCCTGTTTGTCAGGCATGGGTTCAACTGTGCCAGTTACCCAGTAAACCCCGATCTGGGCTATCCCTCATCAGGGTACATCTGTACGGAAAATACGACATATCTCTACCTGGACCCCAAAGATGTCTCCCTGAACCTTGCTATCACCTCTCCTATCAATCCTGTTAATCTTTGTGATACCCTTGTGTATGAAGCCGTTGTCACCAACACACAGTTATCCTATGCCTTTGACTTGAAGATGACGATTGCTGTACCTCCCGGCCTTTCCCTGGTTCCCGGAGGATCTCTGTTCAAATACCCCTATTCTACAGGGAGCTTCGTCCAGCTTAGCGACCCGGTTAATTTACCCGCCGGAAGCAACAAATGGGTGCTTGAGATTTCCTCTGATCCAAACGGCATCCCTCATCTTCTGGGAGTAGATAGCCTGCCGAAAAACGGATATAGGGTACAGTTTAAAATTGTCACCAACTGTGATTTTACATCCGGGAGGTCGATCCAGGTGGTTGCTTCTGCCTCCAATGCCTGCGGCGAAGTAAAGTACCGCAACTCATACACACAGCAGATCCTGATCACAAATATTCCTACCAGTGTGAATCTATATGTGATCAACACGACTACCGGAGATGGTTTCCAGACCTGCAGCGATAATACGCCTGTCCATGTAAAAGTGATCAACCTCGGACCCTCTTCGGTCTCCACCATCGAAAAGCTGAAGATTACCATCGATGATGCCTTTGATATAGTAAACGGTTCTCTTACCAACATTCACAATGGGCCGAGTGGTGTGACCAATTCCGTAATTGCCGGAATCCGTTACCTGGATTTTAACATTGAGCCCAATCTCACGGTCAATGATTCCATCGTATTCGAATTCCAAATTGAAGATATTGATCCCGGAAGCCTGAATTGCGATACTGTCCCGCTAGAGACCAATACGTTGCTTGTGGCCAAAGTCTATTGCCAGACGGCACCAAGCGACAGTTGCTTTATTTACTCCATCACTTCCACCCAGGTCCAGTTCAAGCCGATCTTCAAAGACCACCTGTCTTTTGGAAAATATAATGCTACAAGTGTGCCTGACGGAACGACGGGAGAGACAATCACCATTGAATATACAATCAAAAACAGTGGCGCCGATACGTTAAACGCACCTTTCATGGAGGTGCTCTTTGTTCACGATGCCAACAACAACGGCATTGCGGATGACACAGGGGCAGATTCCCTCTATTTTCAAACAGTGAACACTACAGGAATTCTTGCAGGCGACAGCATTCTGGTCACATCAACCTTCACAGTCCCAGCAGAAAAGATTTGTAACATGCTCGTCGCGATGAGACTATCCGACAATGCATGTGCCTGTGGCGATGTGGTTTTGGCGATCAATAAGATCCGCCTTTTGAATGCCGGGCCGGATGTAGAGGTATGCATGCAAACCAACGCCCAACTTGGGATTCCGGGAATTGCCGGATACAGTTACTACTGGATCCCTACCCTCTTTCTCAGTTCGCCGACCATCCCTGATCCTATTTTCAACTATAATATGCTACTTACACAGGCCGACACCTCCAACTATATCCTCAATACCACCCGGACCGGCAATTGCGTGACACGTGATACAACTCAGGTTATCGTGCTTCCTTCGGCGGTAGCATCTGCCGGTGCAGATACAGTTGCCTGCGTGGGATATCCACATCTGCTGGTTGATGCCGTAGTGATCAATTCGGCTAACACACTCTGGTCCTCATCCGGAACCGGGACCTTTGACGATACCACGCTGGTGAATGCAACTTACTCCCCCAGCCTGGCCGACTACACGGATGGATCGGTTACCCTCACCCTCTTTGCGGATGGATTGTGCGGGGATGATACGGATGAGATGACGCTTACCTTCAATAACCCGGCCACCTCGTTTTCCGGTTCTGATACGGCTGTATGCGCCAACTGGACCTATGCGGTAACCAATGCCGCGGCAACCAACTACACCGTGCTGCAATGGATATCCCTGGGTGATGGAGGATTCAGCAATTCTACAATTCTGAACCCGGTCTATACCCCGGGATCTGTAGATATCGCCAACGGTTCTGTCTCTCTCATCCTTCAGGCCACAGGATACACATCATGTCCTGTGGCAAGTGATACGATGATCCTTCTTCTCACACCACCTCCTGCAGTGACAAATTCACCTCCGGAGAAAACCATCTGTTCTGAGGAGTACACAACCATTCCCCTCACATCCAGCCAAACGGGAACTATATTTTCCTGGACTGCGGCCCTCACTGCAGGAACGGTGACAGGATCCAGCAGCAGCAGTGGGGATACCATCAACCAGCAGCTTGTCAATACGGGATTAATACCGGGTATTGTTACCTACACCATCACGCCCAACAACGGAGGATGCGTTGGACTTCCCTTGAATTACGCGGTTACCGTCAATCCACTTCCTGCCCTAACCAACACCAATACCGATACCAGCTTTTGCTCGGACGGAATGACAAATATCAACCTGCTGGCCGACATCCCTGGTACCACTTTTAGCTGGAGCGTCCTCGCCACCTCTCCACTCCTCAGCGGATTTTCAGCCGGATCGGGGGTGACGATCAGTCAGACCCTGACCAATTCGGGAACAGAACCGGATACGGTAATCTATACAGTAACTCCCTCCATAAACGGATGCTCCGGAGGAGATTCCGTATTTCGTATTTCCGTTTTTCCTCTCCCGGAAGCCATTGCGAACCCCTCCAATATCTCATTCTGCTCCGGAGATACAACGAGGATCTCACTCTCCTCTCCTGTTGCAAACAGCACATTCTCCTGGACTGCTTCAGCCTCCTCCCCAAACATCAGTGGATATACTTCTGGGAGCGGAGATACGATTTCACAAACACTGATTAATTCAGGCAACTTCATCGATACGGTATTTTATTCGGTTACAGCTGCATCAAGCGGATGCTCCGGGTCAACTCTTGTCATCCCTGTCATCGTAAACCCAATTCCTTCAGTTACAACTTCATTACTTCCCCAAACGATCTGCTCTGACGATACCATTCAGTTTCCGCTGGAATCAAATGTTGCCGGAGCCGCTTTTACCTGGACAGCTTCCACCTTTGGCAACCTGACCGGCTTTTCAGGTGGAACCGGGGATACCATCAGCCAGGTGATCACCAATATCGGATATACCATCGATACCCTCAATTATTTCATCACCCCTTCGGCCAATGGTTGCATTGGTACAACGGCATCTGTCTACAACCTGATCAATCCGGTCCCTGACCTTTCTAACACACCACCCTCTGCCGGGATCTGCAATGATGCCTGGACGAACACAAGCTTACTTTCCAATGTGACAGGCACAACGTTTACCTGGAGTTGCACACAACTATCCGGTAATGTTTCAGGTTGGGCTACGAATGGAAGCCCGGCAACCCTGCTGGATCAGCAGTTGTCTAACTCAGGAACAGCCTCAGACAGTGTGATTTATCTAATGGTTCCTGAGGCAAACAGCTGTATCGGATTGGCAACCGACTTCACCGTGACCGTCTTTCCGCTACCGGATGTGACCTTTGATCCACCCTTTCCTGTTGTTTGCTCAGAAGATATCTCCGCTATCCAGTGCTTGTCGCAAGTTCCAACCAGCACCTTCACCTGGACCACTTCAATGAATCCGAATGTTACAGGGAATAAACCCGGAAGCGGAAGCCTGATAGAGGATACACTGGTTAATCCAACGCTTCAGATTGAAACGGTCTACTATATTGCTGCTCCCGAAGCGTTCGGATGTCCCCCGGGGATCTCTGATACCGTTTATGTGGAGGTGAATCCGTTACCCGAAGTAACCAATCAGGCACGAACTTTTTCTATCTGCAATCTCGGCACCTTCCAGATCCCTCTTGAGGCAAACCTCGCCTACCCAATAACGTTCTCCTGGACAGCTGCATGTTCCTCCCCTTCCGTTTCGGGATATAGCGACGGGACCGGAGGCACCATCCAGCAAACCCTTTCCAATGCCGGCTATACAGTTGATACGGTGATCTATATCGTGACCGCAGAAGCGAACAATTGTCAGGGAGACACGGTACATTTCCGGGTTATTGTTTTTCCAGTTCCGGATGTTATCATTACGCCTCCCATAGATACCATCTGTTCGGCCGACACTTGCCAAATCGACCTGACATCACAAGTTTCAGGCACAACTTTTTCCTGGAGTGCGTCACCCAGTTCCATTTACCTGGGTGGATTCTCAGGAGGTGCCGGATCCCAGATCTCCCAGCAACTGATCACTTCAGCATTCGTACCAGGAAATGTCACATACTCCATATCACCAGTTGCCAATGGTTGTCAGGGCACTCCAAACCAGGTTGTGGTCACGGTTAAACCTTCACCTGTTGTCACGCTTCCCGTTTGTTTTGACACAATCACCCTTTCAGGGGCCAGGCCTATCCTGTTACGTGGGGGAGTTCCCCGTGGTGGTTTCTTTAATGGAGATTACCTGGCAGGGAGTACGTTTGATCCTGCGTTATCCGGACCTGGGACTCATCCTATCTGGTACTCTTACACCAACCGTTTCAGCTGCACCAGAAGCGACACTTTACGCATTACCGTCTTATCCGACGCTCCGTTCACATGCGGGGATACGATCTTGGATATTCGTGATGGGACAAGTTACCCAACGGTTCGGATTGGAATCCAATGTTGGCTGGCAGCCAATCTGAATTATGGAACACAGGTACTGCATCTGACCGTACACCGCGATAATTGTATTCCGGAGAAGTATTGTTACCTCAACCAGCTTGTAAGATGTACCTCCTCCGGGGGATTATATCAATGGGATGAAGTGATGGAATACAGTGAGACCTCTGGGGTGAAAGGACTCTGTCCGCCCGGATGGCACATCCCCACGGAGGGTGAATGGACCACCCTGTTTAACAACTATATCAACAACGGGTTTGCCGGCAACCCGCTGAAAATCACCGGGTATTCCGGATTCAATGCGCCCCTGGATGGAGTTAGGTTCAATAATAAAATCTGGGCACTAGGTCCTGAAGCGACGATCATTAACTCCACTCTCATCTGGTCATCCGATATGCATGGACCGGATAAAGCATGGGCTCATGGCATGATCAATTTGTTAGCCGATCCTGATTACACACCCAGTGTCTCCTTTTATCCCTCTTCACGGATTAATGGGTTTGCGGTGAGATGTCTGAAAGA
>Ga0268277_1000540_pt1 | contig 29653 bp, 45 predicted proteins | sample saktaG_5_FD_190132 | JGI IMG/M metagenome (GOLD analysis project Ga0268277, IMG submission 190132) | Saline water microbial communities from Sakinaw Lake, British Columbia, Canada - sak_2010_1_5_50m | ecosystem: Environmental > Aquatic > Non-marine Saline and Alkaline > Saline ... | reverse complement strand
ATATGTCATCCGCAAATGCAAGAAGGGATTTGCGTCCCTGGTTAAGGTAGGGGCAAAATATCTGTCAAAATGTTTGAAAGGAACAATATAAACGGTGACAAAGGGAGAAATCTGGAAAATTGCGTTAACCATGCGGGACTATATAGGATTAGGTGGGATGAGTAGGGATGAGATTTTAATTTGTCGCAGAATAGATTTAAATAAAAATGCGTTTCAAAGCAATATAAACGGTGACAAAATATTTCATTCATCATCCTCCTGAACGCCGAGCTAACTTGCTCCGGTTTTGGGCGTCAAGTTAAGAGACTGGTTGTGTTGCCGTTCAAGCATAAAAACTTACTTTAAACTGAATTACATGACAAATAACCTATTTCCGTGGTTGCATCCTACGGGCAAAATATGCAACCAACGCGCACTTCACATTAAAAACATAGAATATCTAACAATATCAGTTGTGTATCGCTATTTTTATATAAAATGTTAAATTTTTACGATGCAACCACATTGCAACCACATTTTTTTCTTGACAGACGCCTTTTCTTCGTTTATATGCTATAACCATAAGCGTCAAAGTAAGCACCAAAAAAAAGGAGAAAACACATGAGCAGATTCTTTAAACGTAAAAATCGGTTTTTAGGGCGTATTGGAGTCTTCGCCACATATAACGACCTCAAGACTGCTCTTTTCTACCACCTCCCTGAATCAACTTTAAAAAAGTATGGGGATCTTTTTTCTGAGCGTCTGGTTCGTCGGGATTCGCAAGAGAGGCCAACCCCTTGATGTATATCCGGCCCGGAATGTCTTTAGGGCAACTTTCATATTGTCCTAAAAGTATAGGATGTATCGCTTTCGCTATCACCGGATCGTGGCATATCGCCACTGTCAGCGTCCCCAGGGCAAGCATAATCGGAATAAGATATTGTTCATTTACAGCCTTTAAAATTATTGGCAATGCTATTTCAAATTCTTCTCTGTCCATAATTTCACCTCTCTTTCTCTATAAAACAAAAACAAGGAGTTTGTGATGAAAAACAACGTATCCAACATGTCGCCACTTAACATTAAAGTATTGATGCTCAAAAGCCATGTCACTCAGGCGGAGATCGCGCGGAAACTTGGCATCACGATACAGACGGTGAACCAGGTGATTCACGGGCGGTTCAACTCACATCGTGTGCATCAGGCGGTTGCGGAAGCGACGGGGAAGGATATCCGGGCTATCTGGCCGACCGTCTATCTCTACGGCGGGGGACCCTGGAAACGAGGGAGACCCTTCGCGGAAGACTCCAGGAAAAGAGCGACGGCCTGAAATCGGCCGATAAATTCTAAAGGAGCATATCATGAGCGATCTTATTGAGGATACATTTGAAAAAGTAGAAGCCCGACTACAGTCGGCCAGGAATCAGGGATTTCAACCGCCTCTTTCTCCCTTACCTGGAGCTTTAAAGAAAAGGTCGCAGCATTCAGCCGATCACAATACAGAGCCATTACCCTGGGATCAATTTTGCAAAGCGATAACCAGTGCCCAGCGGGAGTATAACAGTCGAGGGATTGTTCAATGAACGCATCGACCTGCGCCCTTAATTCTTCGCGGATCAGTGGGAGCTCATCGCCCCACGCGTTGAGAATGTCCAGCGGCCGCAATTTATCAAAGAGCTCTTCAGGGAAGAGTGTCATAGAGAGGGCCTCTTCCCAAATTTCCAACAAATGTTTTGTTGAGACTATTCGCATTTTCATCTTGAGATTAGCTTTATAGTTTTTTTTCACTGATTTCAATGTCTAATTTCGAAAAAGATTTACCAGGGGGAGGGCCATGAGACGGAAGGCGGGAGCAAATCAGGGGCAGGCCAGCTTTTTCGATATCATTATAAACAATCAACAAACATTTCCTCACCAGGCGGGGAGCCTGGACATAGATCGAGAACTTCGCGAGTCGATCAGCCTGGCACTGAAACAATCGCCAGTCTCCCGGTATCATATCGCCGCGACTATGAGCGAGATGACCGGGACGGACATCACAAAGTCGAGGCTGGATAGCTGGACGGCGGAGTCGAAGGACGGGCACCGCTTTCCGGCTATTTTTATGCCCGCGCTTTGTGTCGCCACGGGCAGCACCGAGCCGCTGAAGGCGCTGACGAGGCGCGTGGGCGTTTTCGTCCTGCCGGGCGAAGATGCTCTGCGCTCCGAGATCCGGCGATTTGACGAGGAAATTACCCACCTGAAGGCCGAAAGACAGAAGCGCGTCGTTTTGGTCGAGGCGCAGAAGGGGGCGTGAGAGCCGCCCATATATAAAGGATATAGCAAAACGTATGCCATTTTGGGGGAACAAACTATGAAAACAATACAAAGCATCCAGCGATACATCGAGGAGGAGCCCTGGGACGAATGGATCATTAAAAACGACAAATATCTGGAGCGGGCCTGCATCGCGATTATTATTGCCGGGGCGCTGTACTTCGGAATCGGCGCGATTGTCGGATTTATGGGGTGAGGTGAGATATGAAAGATTCTCTCGCAGTGAAAGAAATAGCGACCCTGTTGGGTGTATCACGACAGACCGTCGAGAAGTGGGCGCAAAAAGAAGATTGGATCAAAGACGAGGACGGGCGCTACCCCATCCTCTCCCTCCCGGGCCCCATCCAGGCCGCCTGGGTATCCTCCACATATAAAGGAGAGGATATGCTCGCCCAGGGGCATGTCATTTCCCTGATCGACGCCCTGGCCCCGGAAGCCATCGAGGCATTCCGTGACGCGACACACCCACCCATGCAGATCAAGTCCATGACAGAAGTCGCCACCGGCGGCGGCCGTCAGCCGTTCGAGGGCTGGCTTGAAGACCCGTCGAGACAGTTTTCACTCGATGATCTTGCCAATCCGCGCGTCGCGAAGATCCTCGCCATCCTGCGCGAGGTCGACGAGATACCCTGGGACTGGACAAAGGGAAAGCGAAAATGGATCGGCCTGGTCGCCCTCAAGCACGACGTCACCTTCCAGTCTGTCTACAGATACATAAAACGATATGAGGCAAAGGGAATCGGCGGCATCTGTCACCGGAAAAACACAAAGGGCCGCGCCAAAGTCTGGCATCCCGACGCCCTCCAATTCTGGATATCCATCTGCCTGAAACGCGAACACCGTCACATCGACAAACGCGACCTCTACGACCACCTTATAATAGAGGCCGACCGCCGCGGCTGGACTATCGGCGGCTACGGGTCCGCGATCTGGTGGTATGATAAGCGGGCCACCCCGCAATTTCGAGCACTCCAAAGGGGCGGGATGCGAGCGCTGGATAACGTGCTCCCGCCGATCCTGCGCGACTATTCGGATCTCGCCCCCTTCGACATGCTCGTCGGCGATCAGCATCGATTCGATTTTTGGGTACAAGACGACGAAACCGGCGAAGTCTTCCGGCCGGAGGGCTACCTCTGGCAGGATCTGCGCACCCGCATCATATACGGCGCCGCCATCGACCATAAATATGATTCACAACTCATCGGCCTGGCCCTGCGGATCGGCATCGGCATTTACGGCGCCTTCGGCAGCATCTATACCGACAACGGCAGGCCCGAGCTGAGCCGCTACCTCACCGGCATCATGTCAAACATCCGATCGCTCAATCTGAAATGGGAACGCACCGTCGACTCGACAATGGACGTCCTCGACACGGATCCCGAAGACATCAATCCGAATATCATCATCCCGGGCACCCACAAAAAAGCCATAGTCAAAAACGCGAAAGCCAAAATGATCGAAGGCACCTTTGACAAACTCGAAAGGCTTCTCCGGAGCCGGTTCCGCCTGCCCGGAAGCGTCAAGCGCCTGTCAGATGACATCCACGCGCAGGACATCGACCAGCTGGAAGCAAAAAAGCTGGCCGAGCAGGGCAAGCTGATGCTCTTTTCCGAGTTCGCGCTCACCATGTACCGGGCCTGCGACCACTACAACCGAGAGAAAAACCATCGCGGCGTCGTCAAAGAATGGGCGTGGAAGCCGAAGACGAAGCAGGCCGTCCCGTATGACTGCCTCCAATTCTGCTACGAGAAAGACGGCTGGCGTCCCCGGATGATTTCCGATGACGCGTCGATCCTGTTCTTCCTGGCAAAGGCGAGCCGCAAGGTAAACATGGGTCGCATCCAGTTCCAGGGTGATTTTTACGAGGGTGATGTCCTGGTGGAACTGCACGGCAAACGCGTGGACCTGCGCTACAGCCCGATGGACATCCGCCAGATCTACATATTCCGGGGCAGTGAATACCTCGGCATGGCGCTCCCCGTGGAATACTCGAGCATGAAGGACATGACCCTGGCCCAGAAAAAGATCGTAGAGAAACGCAAAATCCGGAAAAGGATCGCCGAAGAGTTCAAAAAAATCACCTCCGCCGCGCCCGATTTCCGGGAATATTCACAGGTCGATGTCCTGGAAAAAGCCGCCGCCCTCATCGGGAGAGACCGAAAAAAGCTCGCTGCCGATAACCATGAACTTTATCGCGAGCGCTCCCCGGAGGAGCTGGACGCCGAAGTCAGGATGATTGAAAAGCTCAACGCCACGCCGACCGTCCTGGGGTACAGGCCGCTTCCGGAACGCCCGTCGTTTTTCCTGCACGAAAGAGACCGGCATGAGTGGGCCGTAAAATACGAGTTCGCCGGGGGCCTCCTCGACTCCGAAGACAAGGGCTGGCTGGCCGGATACGAGTCAAAAATGACCCCGGAACAACAGGAATACTGGGCGATCCAGAAAGAACGCGGCGGATTATAGCCCACACAGGGGACTGTCCCAGGAATTTTTGCGCAGCAAAAACCCGGGACTGTACCCGAATTTAGAAAGGAGACCCAAATGAAAAACGTCTTTATCGAGACAGCGAACACCCGGAAATTTTTTGACATGTGCAACGAACTGGCCGACCCCATGAGCCTGATCGGCCCGTCCCTGGCGATGGTCACAGGCCCGGCGGGCAGGGGCAAATCCGAGGCCGCGAAACATTACGCCACACAGACCAGCGCGATCTATATCCCGCCGATGAATGTGAGATCCCCGGCGATGGTCCTGCGGGAAATCGCCTTCGAGCTTTCAAAACTCAAGCCGGGCCGGTCCGAAGCGTGCCTCAATATAATAGGAGACGAGATGGCGAAAGATCGCAAGCTCGTCATCATCGACGAGGCCGACCTCCTCACCCTCCAGATACTGGAGATGCTCCGGAATGTCAACGAGCGCTATGCCTGCCCGATTCTGCTCATCGGTGAGGATGAACTCAGGGGCCGGGTAGCATCGAGGCGCAGGATCGCGAGCCGGATCCGGCAGAAGGTTGAGTTCATGCCGGTCACCCAGGGCGACATCATCTTCTTCTTTAAACAGTCCCTGGAGACCAAGCTCGCCGGCGACGTCGCCTCCATCATACTACACCACGCAAAGGGAGACTGGCGGCCCGTCCTCACCACAGCCATCGGCATCGAGAGGGCCATGAAGGCCAGCGGGATACAGGAAGTCACGGCGGAACTGGCGCGAGAGGTTATCAAAAATGGCTGAGGTCGGCTCCTATAAAAAGACAGGCCTCGCCGCGCGCATGCGCGAATGGATGAAAGGCCGCAAGCGTCCCTTTACCGCGCGGATGATCTGCGACGGGCTGGAGATATCCGGCTGGGACGAGCGGCAGAAAGTCCACAACTCCATCCCCGATTTTCTCAAAAGGGGCGAGGTCTATCAGCATCAGCGGGGACAGATTTCAAATCTGTCCCCGAATCAACAGAAACGGCGACAAAACAAACAGTACAAATACAATCATGGCTGGCGAAAGGCGCCGAAAGGGAAAGACAAGCCGAGGATCCTCAAGGCGATGTACATATCGGCGATGGAATTTGCCGCATCGGACATCGAAAGACTGTCCGGCGCGGGACGAAACCACGTTGAGAAAATCATCAAATCACTGGTCACGGACGGAGATCTATCATCGTCGGCCGGAGGACATGCTCCGCGGGAGTCGGAGCCGAGCACCTGTATAACATTGCGAACCGTGACCGGTTTAAGATCGAGGTAATGGGATGAACACGAAGCCCCACCCGACAGACCGCTGGACGGCAAAAATCGCGGAGCAGCGCCGGGGTATCCTGGCGAAGATCCACATCGCAAAAAAGCAGCTTGGACTCACGCAGGACCAATACGCCGCGATACTCTCCGGCTTTGAGGTCACCAGTGCGAAAGACCTCACCATGCAGCAGCTCGAAAGTTGCGTGAAATACATGAAATACTTAGGCTGGCGGCCCTTCCGGGTGCGGAAACGCGCGCCCGTGGAGCGAACGATTACCGCCCTGCAGGACAGGTGCCGCGAGCTGGCCGGGCAGATGGAAAACGGAGAAGAGCGCCTCGCCGGCCTGATCAAATCGAAGGCCGGAGTCGACGCCCTGGAATGGCTCAGAGACACCGCGAAACTCAAACAGATACTGGCAATTCTGGAAAAATACAGGGAGCGGGAAGCATAGGGGACTGTCCCAGGAGTTTTCGCGTAGCGAAAAACCGGGACTGTCCCCGGTGGAAAAGGAAAACAAAGATGAAGAACACGACCAACATTAGCCCCCGGGTATGGCGTGACACGGGGCACAGGATCAAAGGACGAAGGTTGTGCAAATCAATCCTGGGCCACTACGCCACAGAAAGTGACGGGATGTACCTGGAGGCAGTGGACATAGCGGACGCCGAGGCGGTGATTGCCGCGGCCGGCGGGGAGAAGGCCGATGACGCGCACGATAGAAGTTGATCGAGTAATCGGCGGGGACGAGAGAGAGAAAGCCCGGGTCATGATATTCGCGGCAGCCGCGGACAGGCCGTCCGGATCGGGCAGACTCAGCATCCGGCAGCTCGATCGGATCAGCGCGCTGTCCGGCATCCCCTGGGGCGATGTCACAAGAGAGGCCCGGAAAGAGGGCCTGACAACATAGAAGGGGGCTGTCCCCGACGGGGACATGACCCGACTTAGCTTTATCAAATCGGCAGACGGGGACATGACCCGATTTAGCTTTATCAAATCGGGATCGTGTACCCGGAAAAAAAGAGGAGAAACAACATGGAAAACATGGAATATCTAAAGTACCGGACACTGAGCATCCTGGCCGACCACGTGGGCGAGGTCAATGCCGTCGGCATGGCCGAACTCTATGAGCAGGTGTTCGGCCGGCGCTGGAAACACAGGATCAACGACACCCGCGCGCTGCGAACCGTGATCACGGTCATGCGCAACGAAGGCAAGCCGATCTGCTCCGTATCCGCGTGCAACGGCGGAGGCTACTATCTGGCAGCCGCCGGGAGCGAGCTGGCCGACTATCTCAGGCGCGGTGAACATCGGGCGCTCAAGATCCTGGGCCGCAACGCCCGGCTGAAAAAGATCGCCCTGCCCGAATACCTGGGACAGATGCGGATAAACATGGAAGGCGAGCCGTGTCAGGACATCGGATCGCAGCCATAACCAGGGCATACGTGATTTGCCTGGTGACGCTGATCGTGATGTGGCTGTCCCTGGGTCGCCTTGATGGCGGAACCATAGCGGGGCACCCTGAACCACAGCAGCCTCCGCCGGCAATTAAGAAGGCTATACACGAAATGGGGCCAAATTATCACTACAGGATACTCGATGACGGCACACTGCAGGTCAACAAAGGCGACGGAGAGTGGCTGAAGCTGAAATATTAAAGGGGACGCAGGGGACTGTCCCAGGAATTTTTGCGCAGCAAAAACCCGGGACTGTACCCGGAAAAGAGGAGATAACACATGAACGACATCAAAAAACAAGCCGATGAGATGCTGCGGGATATTGGTAGAATGCAGAAGGATCGGGAGGATCTCGGGAGCGAATATGACGAGGCCGTTATATCGATTAGCGAACAGTACTTTCCCCGTATCGCGGCATATAACGAGGCCCTGGAAGGGACGCATAAAGCCCTCATCGCCCTCATGAAAAAGGCAAAGGCCACCCTCTTCGACGGCACAGACATCGTCCGGCTCGAGAACGGCGTCCTCATATATAATAAGGAAAAGAAGGTCACTATCCCGAAGGGCGCTCTCGAGAAGGCCGAAGAACAGGGCCTGACCGACGCGATCAAAATCACGAAATCCCTTGACCGCGGCGTCGTTGAAACATGGCCCGACGAGAGACTATTCCTCATCGGCGCGATGCGCAAATGGGTGAAGAAATTCAACTACGAGGTAAAAAATGGAAGATAAATGTCTGACAACAGATATCGTTGATCTGGTTTTTGAAGAAAATATCAAACAGCTAAATAAATGGGGAATTCAGAACCGCTCCCCGTTTGAGTGGCTCACATATCTGGCAGAAGAGGTCGGGGAACTGGCGGAGGCTATACAGAACAGCGAATATCATAATGGAGAAAAGAGAAACGTGGTCAACGAAGCAATACAGGCCGCGACATTAGCCCTCAAAATAGCGGAGATGCATCGTGAATTTTAAATGTCCCTACTGCAGAAAGGAATGCAATTTCATGGAGATCAAAGGCGACGCCGATCTGATGGCCATCATACAGACGGTGCCCGTTTTCGAGAAACACGCGAACCTCGTCTGGGCGTATGTTGAGCTGTTCGGGATCTCGCCCCTGAAGTCGAAGACGAAAAAGCTCCGTATCCTCCTCGAAAAGATGGCCCGCCTCTTCCAGTCGGAAGAATTTGGCTACCAGAAAAAGACCTACCGGATCAGCCGGGCCGGGATCGCCGAGGCTCTGTCCACGACCGTCCATCACCCATTTGAAACCAAACTTACAAACCATAACTACCTCAAAAAAATTATGATTTCCATAGCCGGGAAAGAAGAACAGGCTACCGGAAAGCAAGCGGAAAAAGACCTCCGGGAAGGCGAGGGAAAACTCCGGAGCGGAGGAGAGATATCCGAATCCCAGCGCCGGGCGAATCTCAGGAAACTGAGATCGATTATAGATGACATCGGAAAGGAATAGACGATGAAAAAGAGCATGAAATCAACCATCGCAAAACAGCTCATCGAGGGGATCAAAAAGGGGATTATCTCTGTCGACCGCGATGGCATGGTGATGCGGGGCAAAAAAATCCTGAAACGCAAGCTATCAAAATACATCCTGCTGCGCATGACGCGCGAAGGCGCGCGACTGAGTGTCAATGGGTTTTATAAGGTGGGCGAATGATGACTAATCCGGGGTACACCTCCAGATGTGAGGAAAGAGAATTTGTCGTGGACGCGGGTCCGGTGATCCGGTGCCCGAATCCCGACTGTGGTGGGATCCTGATGGAGGCAATCGTTGACAAATTTAAAACTCGTTGCAAACACTGCGGCAAATGGATATACTTGGAAAAGAAAAAAACTTGACAAACCACAATATATAGTGTAGCGGAAAATTCCAACACTATGTATTGAAAAAAGTTAATGCAGCACAGCGGCTTTCCAGCCCGGTTGCTCCGGATTAATCTCCGGAGGGCCGGGCTTTTTTTATGGAGGTTTTATGCTGTCACTTATCAGGCACGAAGAAACCACACAGGGGGCCATCAGCGCCTTTCTGATCGATGGCGTCTGGCATGGTGTGAGCCTGGAGCCCGACTCTGCCGATCCGGTCAAGGGGCATATCCCCGGCGGGACTCCCCACGAACCTAAAATCTATCCTGTTCGCCGATTCCACGGCACAAAATGGCCTGACACATTCGAGATAATCGTACCCGGGCACACGGCCGTCCTGTTCCATTCCGGCAACATCGAAAAGCACACCGATATGTGCGTCATCGTCGGGCGCTCGGTCGGGTATCTCGTGTCCGGCGAACGTGCCGTCCTGAACAGCGGCGCGACATTCCGATCATTTATGGAAAAAATGGACGGCATCCAGGAGACGACACTGGAGGTCATTGATCTTTACAGGAGATAGGCCATGATGAAACACCCGACACTATGCCCCGGCGACGAGTTCGCCACGAAAAACCCGATGGCTCTGGGTATGGGGATCAATTTCGTCCAGAAAGCCAAATCGGTAGACAACGACTCGGTCTTTACGCATACGGGAATCATCACGGATTCCAAAGGGACTACCCTGGAGGCGCTATGGACGGTCAAAGGCCAGAACCTCTGGGAGGCCTACGAAGGTGAGCGGACGCTTGTCGTGCGGAACATCAACATGACCCCGCCCGTTTTCGAGGCCGGGTACGAGAAAATCAAGAAGCATATCGGCCAATGGTATCCCGCGCATCGCCTCCTGCTGCACCTGCTCCATGTGGCGAAGTGGGTCCACTGGGGCAGGATCGTCTGTTCGGAGCTGACCGCGAAATTTGAGACGGGGTGCGCGGAGCATTTCGGCCCGGACAAGACGTCGGGATTCCTGAGGAATTATTACGGAGTCAACCCGGACAACCTGGTCGATCGCTGGCTGATCAGTCGTTATTACACGGTCATATTTGACGGGATCATAGAATAGGAGATCATTATGAAAAATGAAAATCCCAGAGGAGAACCCAGGCCGCATGACGGACGCGGACGCGGCGAGGGAATGCCGGACGGGCAGAGAGGCGGAAGGAATGAAAGCCCCTGCCCTGCTGACGGGCCCGGACATGGCCAGGGCGGCGGACAGGGGAAAGAAGGAGAGAAACGATAATCCAATACATTCCGACAGACATAGATTTAATGGGGTTTGTGAAGGACCGGATTGTTATGCTGGGGATGGTTTACGTCATTTTCCGGGCCATGTTCCCGGAGTCGAAGCTGCTCCGGGCGATAGGAGAGGCATTCTCCCGGATTCCGGGGATCGCGAAAAAGGGCAAATAAATGGACGATATCGACCTCGCTAACGAGCATGAGGACTTTTTCAGGGAGAACGCCCTGAGAACGGCAAGGAAAAACCCCGACATCCCGGGAGAAACGCCGCTATATCTCGACGGCGTTCGCTGCTGCCTCGATTGTGAGGACCCGATCCTGGAGGCGAGACTGGAAGCAAACCCGAAAGCCGTGCGGTGCGTCGAGTGCCAGTGTCGGCACGAGAGGAGCGGCGCATGAATGAAGCGGCGATGGCGGCGACAGCCCTTCCCTGGGGCGCGATGACGGCAACCTTCCCCTGGGGTCTGCTGGCGGTATTGACAAGCTTGATAGCGGGCTGGAGCCTGCTGATAATCGTTACCGTCCGCTGGCAGATGAGCCGGATATTGGCCGGATACGATGATCGATTTCTGGGCCTGGAAAAGGATGTAAAAAAACTCCGCCAGTCCCACATGGAGATGAAGGCGGATTTGCCCCTGCAGTATGTAAGAAGAGAAGATCATATCCGGCAGGAGGTCGTCATTAACGCTAAGCTCGACAAGCTATACGAACTGATTGACGAAATAAGGAGAGGGAAAAATGGGCGGAATAGACCTGAAAAAAGCCAGACGTGAAGATGTGCGGTGGTATCTGCTCGACGCGCTGAATCGCGGGCGGCCAATCGGAGCGCCCGAGACGATGCTCCATACAACGCTTTGCGGGATTGCTCCCGATATCACGCAGATGGAAATCCGCCGGGAGCTTGACTATCTGGTCGCGCGCGACCTCGTGGAAATCGAGGGACGCGACACTCCCGTCTGGTTTGCGAAATTGAACCGTCGCGGCATCGATGTCACCGAATATACCGTGGACTGCCATCCCGGGATCGCACGACCGCCGAAATACTGGGAGGAGTAACACAATGCCCCAGAGATCAGCAGTAACACAACTCCCGGACGAGGTGAGAGAAGATCTTGACCGGAGGCTCATAAAAAGCGGATTTGCCAATTACCAGGGTCTGGCGGACTGGCTCATCGAACAGGGGTATGAGATCTCCAAATCCTCCATCCACCGCCACGGCCAGCAGTTGGAGCAGCGACTCCAGGCTATTAAAATATCCACAGAGAGCGCTCGGGCGATCGCAAATGCCAGCCCTGACGATGAAGGAGCTATGGGAGACGCCCTCACGCGGTTAATGCAGGACAAAATCTTCAATATGTTGCTCGAACTGGAAAAAATCGACGCGGATCAGATCGACGTGACGAAACTTGGTCGCATGATTGCCGACCTGAATCGCTCTTCGGTAACACAGAAAAAATGGCAGGCGGAGGCCAGGGGGAAGGCGGCCAGGGCGGCTGACGACGTCGCTGATATCGTGAAATCCACCGGCCTTTCCGATGAGAAAGCAAAAGAAATTCGCAAAAAGATATTGGGAGTCGCGGCGTAATGGCGCAGAAATCAACTCCACATAATGATCTCGATACCGCCCGTGAGGCAACCGGAGGCATCCTGCTGCCCTATCAGGCGAGCTGGGTTGCCGATGATTCCGCGGTGAAGGTCATGGAAAAATCCCGACGGGTCGGGATCTCCTGGGCCGAGGCATCCGATGACGCGCTCTATGCCGCGTCGGAAAGCGGCGACGATGTCTGGTACATCGGCTACAACAAAGACATGGCCCTGGAATTTATAGGCGATTGCGCCAACTGGGCGCGGGCCTACAACCTGGCATGCTCAGAGATGGAAGAGACCGAAGAAATCGTGGAAGAGCAGAAGATCCTCGCCTTCCGGGTCACATTCAGATCCGGCCACCGGGTCACGGCATTGTCCAGCCGTCCCACCAACCTGAGAGGAAAGGGCGGTCGTGTCATAATCGACGAGGCGGCATTCCATGACGATCTGCCCGGGCTGATAAAAGCGGCGATGGCCCTGCTCATATGGGGCGGTCAGGTCAGGATCATCTCCACGCATTTCGGAGACAGTAACGAGTTTAATTCACTCATTCAGGATATCCGCGCCGGGAAAAAACCCTACAGCCTCCATCGCGTCGATTTCGACGAAGCCCTTGACGCCGGCCTGTATAGACGAATCTGCGAGGTCTTGAAACGGGACTGGTCGCCGCCAAAAGAGTTCGCCTGGCGACAGGAAGTCATTGATTTTTACGGCGACGACGCGGACGAGGAGCTCTTCTGTATTCCGTCCCAGGGGAGCGGCGTCTATCTGACCCGCGCCCTCATCGAGACATGCCTCTCCGACGAGATCCCCGTGATCCGCTACGAACAATCCACGGCATTCGCGGAAATCGCCGATCACCTGAGACACGCCGAAGTCAAGGATTGGTGCGAGGAAACATTAAAACCGCTCCTTGCCGGATTAGATACAAAGCGCAGGCACTATTTTGGTGAGGATTTCGGTCGCACCGGTGACCTCACGGTTATCACGCCCCTGGCGGAACAGCAGAACGCGACTTTCAGGGCCCCATTCATCCTGGAACTCAGGAATATTCCCTTCCAGCAGCAGGAACAGATCCTCTTTTACATCGTCGACCGGTTGCCGCGATTTTCATACGGCGCCCTTGATGCCAGGGGAAACGGGCAGTACCTGGCCGAACGCGCCATGCAGAAATACGGTGCGTCACGAATCGCCCAGGTCATGCTCTCCGAGCAATGGTATCGGGAAAACATGCCCCCGTACAAAGCGGCGTTCGAAGACCGGAGCATCCTGCTTTCGAAAGATGCCGATATAATCGAAGATCACAGGGCGTTCAAGGTGATCAAGGGAATTGCAAAGCTCCCCGATACAAAAACAAAAGGCAAGGACAAAAAACAGCGCCACGGAGATTCCGGAATTGCCGGCGCCCTGGCCTGGTTCGCCACGAGGCAGAAAGGCGGCGGGCCGATCGAATACGAAACCGTCAGCGAGCGCCGGGCATCCGCCGGCAGAGGAGCCTACTGAAATGATACTGGACCAGTTCGGACGAGAGATTCAGAGGATGGAAAAACAGCCGGAACAGCGTGAAATCGCCGTCGCGGCGGTACGTGACCGCTGGAGCACCTACCCCAGCTCAGGGCTTACACCGGCCAAGCTGGCCACGATTTTCAAGGAGGCCGACGGGGGAAGTGTTTACCGGCAGGCCGAGTTGTTCGAGGAGATGGAGGAAAAGGACACACATCTTTTCGCCGAATTCCAGACCCGTAAAAATGCCGTCCTCGGCCTTGATTACGATATCGAACCGTACGACAGCAGTAGCGAAGCTAAAAAAATAGCCGATTTTTGCGCCGACGTCCTGTTCTCCATGTCCACATTTGAAGAAACGCAGCTTGACCTCCTCGACGCCATCCCGAAGGGATACGCCATGCAGGAAATCGTCTGGGACGTGACGGAGGGCAAGGCGATCATCGCCGGGTTCATGTGGATCCACGCGAAAAAGGCAGTCTTTACGGACTTCGGCAAGAGCATGTGGGAGCCGATGATCTCCATCCCGAAGATCATCACCGAGGCCCAACCGATCAACGGCGAAGACATGCCGCCCTTCAAACTGGTTTATCACCGCTACAAGGCCCGGTCGGGATACGACACCCGCGCGGGGATCCTGCGCACCTGCTCCTGGATGTACCTGTTCAAGAACTACGGAATCAAAGACTGGGTAGGCTTCGCCGAGGTGTTCGGCATGCCGCTGCGCCTGGGGAAGTATGACGCCGGTGCGAGCACGGCCGACAAGGATGCCCTGAAATTAGCCATCCAGTCGCTGGGCTCCGACGCCGCCGGGATCATATCGAAAAACACGGAGATTCAGTTCATCGAGGCGACAAAAAACGCATCAAAGGACAACATCTTCGAGAACCTGGCTAACTTCTGCAACAAAGAAATGTCCAAAGCGATTTTAGGTCAGACAGCCACCTCGGAAGGCACGCCCGGCAAACTCGGCGCGGATGACGCGCAATCCGCGGTACGCCAGGATCTCATCGAGGCCGACGCGAGCGCGCTGGCGAACACGGTCCGTTTTCAGATCCTTCGCCCCCTGGTCGGCTATAACTTCGGATGGGACAAGCTGCTTCCCTGGTTCCGGATCAAATACGAAAGCCCGGAGGATCTCAAATATCTTTCCGATGTGTACGAAAAACTGCACAAAATCAATTATCCTCTCTCGGCGAAGCATGTATCCGAGCGATTCGGCGTTCCCCTGCCCGACCAGAAAGACAAAGACGACTTTGTCCTCCCGGCGGCAAGTGGGCCGATGTCTGGGGCCAGATTTAAAGCTGTCCCCTATGCCCTTAAAAATCGCCGCTTTACGCCCGAGCAGGAAGCTCTGGAGGGACTGATGGCACGGACAGGCGAAGAGATACCTGGGGCCATGTCAGGCCTCTTGGAGCCGATCCGTAAGCTGATCATGACCGCCGGGTCCCTGACCGAGATCCGCGACGGGATATACGCGCTCTATTCCGACATGGATCCGCGCGAGATAGAAGATCTCGTATCGCGGGCAACATACACGGCCGACCTGTACGGCCGGCAGACGATAGAGGATAAAAAATGAGATTACACGAAAGAAAACCATGCGCTTAGACGGTCCGTACATAGTTCTGGAACCCGTGCCGTTCGACGAGGCGATCGAATATTTCGGCGCGCGGATCCCGATGACGCCGGAGCGGTTCGCCGCGCTTTCCGAAGGGGCAAAGGCAACGGCGTTCATGATCGGAGGCGTCACCCGCATGGATCTGGTCGAAGGGATCCACGGCGCTGTCCTGAAAGCTATTGAGGCGGGCGAGACCCTGGCCGATTTTCAAGGGCGAGTTGACGACCTGTTCACCTCCCAGGGGTTCGCGGCGGCGGAAGAGGGGCTCGGTGCCTGGCGGCTGGAGACGACCTTCCGGACGAATATCCAGACGGCGTACAACGTCGGCCGCTACGAGCAGATGGTCGACATGACCGAGGCTTTTCCATACTGGGAATATGACGCAGTGAACGACGGAAACACACGGCCCGAACACGCCGCCCTCGATGGGAAGGTGTTCCCGGCTGATCATCCGTTCTGGGATACCTGGTATCCTATAAATGGTTACAACTGACGATGCGGAGTGAATATGGTCCACAGGTCTGTGGCCGAGGAGGAGGGGTTGAAAATCGAAACGGACGACCCGACTGGGAAACTGATCGAGCCGATCGACGCCGCGGGAAATAAGCTCCCGGCCCGGCCCCTGATGCCCGATCCCGGATTCGCGACGAACCCGGCGAAGCAGCCTTGGAAACCGGATCTCGGAAAGTATCCGGACGAATTGTCAAGACAATACGAAAAGGAGGAAAAAGACAGATGAAGCTCTGTGTGCTCGTGAAGGAAATCGACGGCGTGCCGTCCGAGTTCCAACTACTGCCATACGGCGAGATCTCAATCCACACCCGGAAACGCCCCGCGGTGCTGGATGAAGCTGCGATGAAGACTGTTATTGCGAAATTTGATGCGCGCGGAAACGACATGGTCATCGACTACGAGCACCAGACGGAGATGGGCACACAGGCGCCGGCGGCGGGGTGGATCAAGCAACTGGTCAACCGGGGCCGGGATGGGCTGTGGGCGATCGTGGAGTGGACCGACAAGGCGAAGGAATATCTCAAGAACCGGGAATACCGGTATTTCTCGCCGGTAATGTGGATTCACGAGGTGAGCGACAGGGTGGCGCTGCTTGAGCATGTCGCGCTGACGAACGACCCGGCGATCAATAATCTAAAACCGATCATGGCAAAAATGAAGCTGGCGAAGGCCGGTACGCGCCATGACCACAACGAGGAGGAAGTGAATATGGACAAAATCAGAGAGATGTTGGAGCTGCCGGCGGAAACGCCCGCCGACAAAATCGAGGGGAGGGTCGCGCTGGTGATATCGAAATGCGCTGACCTGGAAACGAAGCTCGCGGACGCCGTAACACAGGCAGCGGACGCGGCAAGGGTCGTCGCCTGCAAGGAAGTGATGACGGCGCTCGGGACGAACGAGGGCGCCACTGCCGACGATCTCGTCAAAATCATCACCGGCATGAAAGCCCTGGAAACCCCGGCGCAGAAGCTCGCGCTGAAGGTTCAGGAGCTGGAAACAAGAATCGCCTCCAGGGAATCGGACGATATCGTCCAGGAGGCCCTCAAGTCCGGCCGCACGTCTCCCGCTGAACTCGAAGAATGGGGAAACGACCTGGCAAAAACGTCGCCGGATCAGTTCAGGAAGATCGTACTTTCCCGGACGGCCGGAAGCGTGATCCCGCTGGATAAGCTCCGCGTGGCGAAAGGTAAGCCCGAAGGGCTCGCCGATGAGGCACAGAAGGGGATTAATAAGCAGTTGGGGATCTCCGACGAAACGTACACAAAGTTTGGTCCGAAAAAGGCCGACTAATGACTCGGGGACAGATTTAAATCTGCCCACACAACCAAAGAGGAGGAACAATATGAAAAAACTACTGAGAATACGGAGCATTTGGACGCTGGGTCTTGCGATCTTGATGCTCGTCGCATTCTGCGGTCCGGCCTGGGGAACGGCGCTGTCCGCGGATAAAAAGACGGAATATACCGATGGGAAGATGATGGTCCTGTCGGTTGCCGCCGCCGATACCATATACGCGGGGGCGCTGACCAGCGTCAATGCCGCCGGGTATGCCATCGCCGGGGCCGACACGGCGAGCACAATATTTGTGGGGATCTCCCGCGAATATGTGGACAATTCTCTCGGAGCCGACGGAGCAAAAACCGTCCTGGTGCAGCGTGCCGGGGTCTTTAAAATGCTCCTCGGGACCGCGATTACGATAGCGAATGTCGGGGATAATGTATTCATCGCCGACGACGCGACCGTCGATCTCACGGCGAACGTGACGAATAACATCTACGTCGGGATCATAGCCAACTATATCGATACGACCCATGCCTGGGTCGACATTACCCCGGCAATCCAGCAGGCCGATGTGGCGACGCATATCGCCGACGCATCTGCGGCCCACGCCGCGAGTGCGATATCGATAGCCGATGCCGGTACGTTCACGACACAGACCGAAACGGAAGCGGCCCTTCAGGAGATATACCAGAGCCTGATCAGCATCCAGGGGTTCGTTCCGCTCAAGCTGACCGACCTGCGAGAGGTCGGCACTATGGCGGTCGGCGCGATTGCCGCGGCCGGCGGTGTCCTCTGCTCTGACACAACCCCGATCCTCGCGCCCGCTGACGGCGCGACGGACGGCGGCCAGTTGGTATCTTGGGCGGCCAGCAATAACGACCCTGTTATATTTCAGGTCGCGCTCCCTCCGGATATCGACGTCACTGCCGACCTGATCCTCCACTTCAGGATTAAGAGCGCCGGAACGACCAACGCGGTAGGGTTCACCGTCGACGCCTGGTTCAACGAGGGCGATACAAAGGTGACAGACACATCCGAAACGAACCAGACAGCGACCTGGGCGGAGAAAATTGCCACGATCGCCGCCGCGGACGTGCCTGCAGGCGCCCAGATCCTCACCGTGAGCCTGACCCCGGCAGCCCACACCACCGACATCATGTATCTGTCGGGCCTGTGGATCGAATACAAGACGGCGCTCAAGACGTCATAACAATTCGGGGACAGATTTAAATCTGTCCCCAACTAAGGAGGAAAAACCAATGATAATAAATCAGGCAAATCTGGAGGGTATTTACAAATCCTTTTCCACCATATTCAACAAACAGTTTGAGCTGACGCCGTCAGACTATGCGCTGATCACGATGATCACCCAATCCGGCGGCCGGTCAGTCGACTACAAATGGCTCGGCGATCTGTCCGGCATGCGGGAATGGTTGGGTGACAGGGTCATCACGGATCTGTCCGCCTTTCATTATGAGATAACAAATAAGTCGTTTGAACTGACGATCGGCGTGGACAGGGATGACATCGAGGACGACCTCATCGGCGTCTATCTCCCCCGGCTCGAGATGCTGGCACACGGGGCAAAGACACACCCCGACGAGCTGATCTTCGCGCTCCTGAAACTGGCCTTCGAGACGGAGTGCTTTGACGGGCAATATTTCTGTGACTCGGACCACGTGGTCAACGGCGCGTCCGTCTCAAACACCGGCGGCGGATCGGGGAATCCCTGGTTTTTGATGGACCTATCGAGGCCCATCAAACCCATGATTCTCCAGCGCAGGAAAAATCCGGAGTTCGTGGCGATGGATAACCCGGCGGACGAGAGCGTGTTTATGCGCAAGGAGTTCCGTTACGGCGTGGACGACCGCAAGAACGTCGGGTACGGTCTCTGGCAGCTCTGTTTTGGCTCAAAGGACACGCTGGACGCGACGACATACGCGGCGGCGCGGGCGGCGATGATGGCGTTTACAAAGGACGATGGAGTCACGCCCCTCGGAGTCAGAGGAACACACCTGCTTGTTGGGGGTACAAACGAAGCAGCGGGGAGAGCGCTCGTAGAGGGCGCGAACCTCACGGGCGGAGCCAGTAACCCCTGGTTTAACACGGCTAAGCTGGTGGTAACCCCCTGGCTGACATAACAACCTGACGGGGACATTCCCATTTTCACCGAAACTGGGAATGTCCCCGGCTAATAGGACCACGCGGGGTCGCGAAAGGAGAACAACTATGCCAATAAAAATCACATGCAAAGACAAGGACGGGTTTCGCCGGTGCGGAGTGTTGTTTCCGAAGGGAGTCACCGAATACCCCGACGGAAAATTCAGAGATAAAGAGATCGACCTCCTGAAGGGTGAAAAACACCTGGCCGTGGAAATCACGACCGCGAAAGAGGAGAGTCCCTCCGACGACAAAAAGAAGAAGGGCTAACCGATGTACGCGACACAGGCAGACATACTGGAACAGCTGGATGAGGACACCCTCATCCAGCTCACCGACGACGCGGATACGGGCGCGGTCGATGACGATATGGTGACACGCGCCATTGCCGATGCCGATGCTGAGATCGACGGCTATTGCGGCAAACGCTATTCCGTGCCCTTTTCCACCGTCCCCGCGATCATCCGGAAATTCGCCGTCGATATCGCCATCTATAACCTCTACGCCAGGCGCAAGGGCGCACCGGAGGACCGGAAGGATCGCTATACAAGTGCCTTGAAATTCCTGGCGGGCGTCTCGAAAGGGATCATCTCCCTGGGTGAAAACGATCCCGATTCCACACCGGCCAGCAACGCGCCGGAAATCGACGACGAAGACAGGATATTCACCCGCACGACGATGGAGGGGTTTTAAATGTTCGGAATACGCTGGCTCATAAAAGACGACCAGGCAAAATCCGCACTAAAAAAGGCGGCGTCAAAGATGGAAACCCCCGAGGGCGCGCTCCGGCAGTGCGGCGGCGTGCTCCTGCGGTCCATCGCCAAAACCTTCGAGGCGGGCGGCCGTCCGACTAAGTGGAAGCCCTCCATTCGGGCCTCGATGGCGGGAGGAAAGACTCTTCTGAAAACGGCCCGGCTGCTGCGGTCCATCACGATGCAGGTGGCGGCGCGGAGACTGACTGTTGGGACGGCGGTTATATACGCGCGGATTCACCAGCTGGGCGGTGTGATCAAACCGAAGTCGGGCAAGGCGCTGAAGGTCAACATCCCCGGCGTGGGCTGGCGGTCGCTGAAACAGGTAACCATCCCGGCCCGGCCCTTCCTGGTCGTGCAGGATGAAGATATCCGCGTATTTAACAGGATCATAGCCGAGGATGTGACCACATGAATTCATCGATGAAGGCGCTTTTAACAGCAATCGAGTCGGCCCTGCAGGGCTGCATCTCGTACATGCGCGACAGCGATATCTATATCACCGACGATCTCTACCGGATCCCGAAGGGCGCGCGCTTCCCCGCCTGCGCAATCAAGGACGGCGCGGTTTCGGATGTGGAAACACCAGGCGGGAGGTGGGTGCTCACCATGAACGTCTCGTTCGCGGTTTTTGTTCAGACCCAGAAGGAGAACGAGGCAGTCATGGGGAATGCCGACACGGGAGCGAAGGGTACCCTCGACTGTGAGGCCGACGTGATCGGCACGCTGTCGGAGAACCTGCTCGAGCTCGACGGCGTGGTGCTGGCGAGATGGACGGGCTCCGAAGAGTCCGAAAAGTTCGAGGATGAGCGGGAAGCCATCCAGATGAAGATCATAAGATTCCAATATGAAAAAGAGGAGGACAGGCCATGAACTACAGGCTGAAAAAAGGGCAGGAGAATATCGTGATAATGGGCGGACCATTCGAGGGGAAAAAGTTCGTCCGCGGCGTGGAGTATTCGGAGATCCCTCCGGAGGAGAAACACCGGTTCGAGAAAGTGGGGACAGATTTCAAGCCTGTCTCCAAAACAAAACCGGCGACAAAATCAATCGCCGGAGGAGGTGAATTATGAGGTCATACCAAGGGACACACAATCAAATTGCCGTGTCGGCCAACGTGCGCGAATCGGCAATCAACACGGTCGCCGCGCTGGATACGACGATCCTTTTCGATCTTTCCAGCATAATCAATTTGAAACCACGCCGCCAGTCTAACGAAGACGAGGCCACGGGATACGAAGAAGCTGATCTGATTTACGATCTTGGTGCAACTTCGGGATGGCCGTTATCAGCATCCCGGGCGCAACCGCAGCATTTCGCGTTTGTTTTGGCCTATGCATTAGGGGGCGCGTCGGTGGTCGGACTGGGAGACGGATATAAGCATTCCATCGTCCCCATCGCGGGGGATCTCGATGACGACCGATCGAACCCCACATTCACCGCGGCTATGCGCTACGGGAAAACGGTGCTGAAGCGCCGCTTTGCATCGATGGCCATTTCTGATTTCACGGCCAGCTTCGCGAAAGACGACTGGTGCAAGATCAATGCCAACTGCGTCGGCTCGGGTCTCGTGGCCGACAATATAACCGAGGAGGTCGTCTCCGCCCTCCCCACGGTGGAAGCGCTGACCCTGGCGACCAACGCTGTCGAGGGGACAGCGGCTGCGGACCGCCTGGCCAACGTGCAGAGGATCCGTGCGGAACTCACCACGGGCGTCTGGACGGAGGTTGTTTATACAGCGGTTTCCGACGCTGAGCCTGCCGTAATCACCATCGTGGCCCCAGGAGCTGGCGAGGTGGTTGTGAATTACCGCATCCTTTACATCCCCGAGGAGGCGGACTGGCACATATTCCCGGCACGGGTACAGGAGACGCCGCTTCGCGTGGCGCAGATGACGGTGAATATGGGCGGAAAATGGGGTGGCGCATCATTCACCGGGGGCCGTTCACTCGCCGCTGAGGTGAAGAACATCGATTGGAATGTTCAGAACGGGATCACGCCGGAATTTGTGCCCGGAGGCGGCGGGGCATACGCGTCGCGAATGATCCGCGAGGGGCGCACACAGACCCTGAAACTGAACCGGGAATTTCGCGAGTATATCCTCCAGCAGCACATCGATGCCAACGATGAGTTTGGCGTCCACATACAGTGCCTGGGCGGACTGATGGACGATACCTACTATTACACGGTGGATATCGCATTTCCGGCCTGCGGAGTTGTCGAGGCCCCCATCAGCGTGGACGGTAAACGCCTGGCAGAGGCCGGAGATCTGAGGGTGCTGGAAGACGCAACATACGGCAGCGTAATCACCTACGTCCAGAACCTGCAAACGAAATACGCCGCGGCGGTGTAGAGCGCTAAGGGGACTGTCCCCGGCAAACTTATTCGGGGACAGATTTAAATCTGTCCCCCTATCGGAAGAAAAAAAGGAGAAAACTATGGCACGACAATTGACCACAAAAGACAGCAAAATGGCGCTGTATGACCGTCTGTCCGATTCCGATCTGGAGTTGTACTATCGGCTGCCTACAACTCAGGAGCAGGTGGCATACGACAACGCCCTGATGACGCGGACGCGGAACAAAATCAAAACCGCCGTGGGCGAGACCAGGATGAAATATGGCAAGATAATTATCACCGGTATCGGCGACGATTCATTCACGATTGAGAAGGACGGGAAGCTTATCCCCCTCCATTCGCGGGCTGACTCGGAACATTACGATCCCCGGTGGAAAACGCACGTTGCGGATATGGCACCCGACATTATATCAAAATTCGCGTTTCTCGTGTTCGAGGCATCGGTAGAGCAAGCAGGTGATGACAAACCCGACAATGAGAAGGAGGACAACCCTGAGCCGGACGAGGACCCTACTTAGCGGATCTGGAGCGGATATACGGGGAGGGAGTGTGTGATGTCCGGGATCTGGCAAAATGCGAGGCCGAGGTTGGAGAAGGGAAAAATCTCGAATGGACATGCGCCCAGTGCGGCAAAATCCGCGAGGCCGACATCCATCCTTACACGCGCAAGATCACCAGGATCCGCCGCCGCCGCCTCGCGGGATATCCCTTCCGGGCGAACGATCTGACCCCCGAGGAATGGGACGATCTCGGCCTCCTGGAAGAGTACGAAACCAGGGCCGATACGTCACGACCGAGGCCGGTGATGATGGTCCGGATGAAGGAATAAATCGAGGGGACTGTCCCATTTTTCGAGCATCGAAAACAGGGACTGTCCCCGGCAATGAGATATCGAAAGGCCGGTGATGATGGTCCGGATGAAGGAATAAATCGAGGGGACTGTCCCATTTTTCGAGCATCGAAAACAGGGACTGTCCCCGGCAATGGACGAAAAAAGGCAATCGAATGACCGCTAAAGACACATTCTGGTTTTACATCCAGATATCGAAAAATAAAATTTATTTAACCGTGGCTGGCTGGAGCTTGTGGCTTTTAGGAAAACCATGAACAGCAACCGCATCAACATAGAGCTCCACGTCGACGACAAGGGCTCCGTCACAGTCAAAAACTTTGGCGATCAGACGACAAAATCGCTGGACAAGTCGCGGGAGTCTGTCTCTAAGTTTTCCGACAAGTCGTCCTCGGTGCTGTCCAAGCTGAAAAGCAGCTGGATGGCTGTGACGGCGGCAACGGCCGCGGCGGTGGCGGTCGCGAAGAAAAGCATCGAAGCCTTTATGCAGCAGGAAGAGGCGGAGCTGAAGCTGGCAGTGGCGATGAAAAACGCCGGCAACTATACGCAGGCCAACTTCCGCGCCATGAAGGAATATGCCTCCGCCCAGCAGCTGATCACAAAATATGGCGACGAGGTCACCCTGGCCACTATGGCGAGTCTCCAGACCTACGGCATGTCGACGGAAGAGCTGAAAAAGGCAACAAAGGCCTCGATGGACCTGGCATCGGCAAAGGGGATCGACCTGAGGGCGGCATCAGAGCTGGTGGGCAAGGCGTTCGTCGGCGAGACGGGGTCGCTGAGCCGATACGGCATTATCCTGGAAAAGGGCGTAGAGGGTTCAAAGAAATTCGAGGCGGTTCTGGGCCTGATCGAGCAGCGATTCGGCGGGACGGCGCAGGCGGAGCTGGAGACATACGGCGGCCAGTGGAAACAGATATCAAACTGGTGGGGCGATATCCTCGAGAAAGTGGGTCTGGGGCTGCTGAAAACCCTCGAGGCGGTGCAGCTGGCCCTGGGAATACTGGCAGCGGGATTCTATGGTGTATTCGAGGGGATTTTTGCCGGACTCTCAAAGCTGATCAGTTATGCCGAAAAGATACCGATCATAGGTGAAAAATTCAAGGGCATGCGAGAGGGGCTCGATTCCATTGCCGGCGGATTCGAGGAATCGAAGAACGCTGCCCTCAAGTTTGCCGATACGAACCTCACAATGCTGACCGGTTTCGACCGCGTGGAAAAATTCGCCGAGAAATCCTTTAAGGGGATTACGAAAGCCGCGAAGAAATCCGGGACCGAGCAGGTGAAGATCGACAAAAAGACGGCGAAGGCTTTCGCAAAGTCTGCCGAGGGCGTGACGGACAACTGGCAGATCCAGTACAGAGACCGCTATGATGTACAGTCCCGCGCGCTGGATCGGATGGGGATGAACGAAAAAGAGCTGGCCACCGCCGCCCAGAAAGCCGCGCAAGACAAGATCAAAGCCGCCAACGACTACGCCCGCGAATCCACCCGCATATACGAGACACTCCGGAAGGAAATCGATTCGGGGGATACCGCGACATATCAGTCGAAAGCGGCAATCCTTCAAAAACAGTATACCGAATATAAAAAGCACCTCGTGTCGCTCGGCCGGGAAAACGAAACCTATGCCGACGGCGTGCATCTCCTGGACACCTGGCTCGCAAATGAGAAAACGAAGCTCTGGGACGGGGAGGTGCAGAAACACGGGTCAGTCATGGACCGCATGGAGCTGCGCTGGAGGGAATACCAGCGCGAGGGGACCGACGCGAACCGCATAATGTACGACGCGATCAGCGCCGGTGCGGCTAACCTGGAGGGGCAGTTATCTGACAATCTATTTGCCGCCCTTACCGACGACATGAAAAATCTGAAAATGGACTGGGATTCTCTCTGGGAATCGATGGTCCGGAGTGTTACCGATGCCGTCGCTAAAATGGCGACAGAGGCGGCTATCGGGTCTGCTGTGAGCTGGATGTCTGCAATCTTCGCGTCAAAAGGGATCTGGGAGGTCAAGGGTGACGGGATCCCGGTTATCGCCCACGACAAGGAAATGATTGTTCCCGGCGCCATTGCCGAAAAAATCAGGGCGAACATGGGCGGGTCCGAATATGGCAGCAATTTTGAAGGATTGAGTAAAAGTTTAAGTGCCCTCGACCCCTCTGTCTCACAGGGTTTTATGCAAGGGACGACAAACACCTATGGAAAAATCGGAGGCGTGGGCCTGGCGGCGGCCATGCAGGGCGTGATATCGCCCGCACAATTTGTCAAGGGCATGATTAACCCGGCCACAATTGTCACCTCCGCGGCGGTGGGGGGCGTCCCCGGCGCAGCAAAAGGGGCGATGGGGATCACGGGGAAATGGGGAGATTTTGGCTCGTTTTTGGGCATGATGGGCGCAATGGCTCTAGGTGTCCCCGGGATCGCGGCGGCCATGATCGGGCAACCCGTCGGGGCGTTCATCATGGATGCCCTGGGCGATACCATGAATGCACGGGGACTGGAGGGTCTGCGAGATTCCCTCGAAAATTCACTGGGGTATTTCGGCGGCAGAATAGCATTTTCTGATTTTGTGGAAGGTATGGGAGAATCGGGATGGGGTACTGAGGGAATGACGGGTTGGGGCGGTTACGGCGGCCTCGGCATCGGGAATCCTGCGTCGTATGGAGGTTCTAATGCTTCTACCAGTGGTATGACCGGCTATGGAGGCTTCGGTGGCCTTGGCATTGGCAATCCCGGCTCTTACGGTGGCTCTAATGACGGCATGGGGGGGTTGGGCGGAACCTCTTCTGGCGATTCTGATGGCTCTGGCGGTACGTGGAGATATGGCGGCATTACCCGAGGCCCGGAATCCGGCCACCGTGAGACACTGCACGGCATCGAGGCTGTTGTACCGCTCCCGGACGGGCGCACAATACCCGTGGAAATGACCGGTGGCGCAGATTCGCGGGAGCTCCTCGCCGAGCTCAAAAAGCTCCGGGTCGATCTACAGATCGGTAATTATACGATAGCGTGCAACACGTTAAAAATGGCAAAGATCTTGGATAAATTTGATGGCGACGGCCTCCCGGCGGAGCGGACATGAAAATTATAATCCCTACAATTATCACCGATGCAATGCTTGTCTCCTCCGATGTAGCTGAGACCGATTACGACGAATTCGCAATGGCCACGTCCTACAGCCCCGGAAATATCGTTATGGATACGACGGGAGTGGAGGTCCTGACCCTCGACGTAGCTCCCGCAACCGATTGGGCGCCAGGGGACTTACTGACCGGCCAGACCAGCGGAGAGACTTGCAGGGCTGTAGCCAGGCTCACCAGCCTCACATATCAGGTACGAGAGCGCACGGGGGATTACACCCTCGATGAGTCTATCGGCGTCACCGGGACAGGCGCGAAAATAGCAGACCAGGGGGCCGCCCATCCGACGATTACTGCGGCCACCGACAAGGTCCACAAAATCTACGAGGTTATAGCGAACAGCGGGTTAGAGCTGCTAACCCTTGACGTTGCGCCTGCCACGCCCTGGTTGCCGAATTGGACCATCACCGGGCAGACAAGCATGGTGACCTGTAAAATAGTCGAACTAATTACCTCCCTCACATACATTATCAAGACTCGCACGGGGCCGTTTGCCCTCGACGAGGTGATCGGCGTCACCGGGACAGGCGTACTGTTGGCCGACCAGGGCGCCGCACATCCGACCGTGGCCACGGCATCTAATACAGGTAATTATCCGCCTACCGACGTCGCGCGAGATACGCCGCTCTGGTGGAAGGAAGTCAGCTCGACAAACCGGTGGAAGGCATTCGACCTCAAAGTCGGCTCGCAGGTATCTCAGGCCGACCTGATCAGCTTTTCCATCGCGCCGGGGATGATCGAAGCCATAGCGTTCCTGAATCTCGACGCCTCATCCATCACAGTAACCATGACCGACCCGGTAGAGGGACTGGTCTACGATGAGACGATAAATCTGGTGATGACCGACAGCCGGGGAATATCGCTGATTTACGACTGGTATTCCTATTTTTTCGGGACGGCACCAAAGACGATGGACGCTGTAAAACTCGATCTGCTCCCATATCTTTCCGCCACGGTTGCCATTGCAATCAGCAACCCGGACCTGACGGCGAAAGTGGGTGGGATCGTTGTCGGTCTGGCTGGCGATCTGGGCACATCCAGGTATGGAACGACGCTTTCGATCACCGATTATTCGAAAAAAACCGCCGACGCGGACGGAAATTTCTCGATCACGAAAAAAGCCTACTCAAAACGCATGTCGGTCCCGATGCGGCTCAGCAACTCTGTGCGGGATGAGGTTTTCCGCGTGCTGGCACAATACCGGGCAACGGCCCTCGTCTGGGTTAACAGCGAGGACTACGCGTCGGAGATTGTTTTTGGCTTTTACAAGGATTTCTCGATCGTCGTGAAATATCTGACATATAGTGACTGCAACCTGGAAATCGAAGGAATTACATAAGGAGAAAATTATGCCTATCACAGAGTTACCCGCAGCCCCAAGCCGTAGCGCCCCCGCGACGTTCTCAGACCTGGCGGACGCGTTTCTGGCCGCCCTGGTGACGTTTGTCACCGAGGCGAATGCCCTGGAGGTCAACGTCAACGCAAAAGAGGTTACCTCCTCGGCCGCGGCAGTAGCGGCGGCGGCATCGGAAGCAGTCGCCCTGGCCGCGGCAAATTATGTAGGCCCCTGGGCCGATCAGGCCGGAGCGGCAGCCGTGCCCTATGCCGTCTCCCACCTCGACCGCTACTGGCAGCTCACGGGCAACCTGGCCGACGTGACGGCCAAAACACCGGGGACCGACGCGGACTGGCTGGAGATCAACCCGTCGTTCCTGTCCGCCTCCGTCGCCGACGAGGGTTCCATCACCCTCGATACTGCAAAGACCGGCCAAGGGTGGGCGATGGCTGGCGACAATGAAGAGTACATCGAATTTCGGTTCACGGCGGCCGGCGTCGTTACCATAATCACCAACTCCCCTAACGCAATCAACACCGACACGGACGGTAACCTCTGCGTCTATGATGCGGGGGCGGGAATCGCAATCAAAAACAGACTGGGCGCTACCAAAACCATCCGGTACGTCGTCCATTACAGCACATAGGAGGAGACCATGAGAGGATATCCTAAACTCATACTAAAAAAGCAGGATTTTCTAAACCTGTTGGCAAGCGACGAGCATCGCACGCAAGCCCTGGTCAGCCTGCAAAAGCTCTATGCGGACGACGACACGCTCATCATGACGACTACCACGCTGGTTGAGCCTGCCGACCCTATGTCCGACTGGAATCAAGAGATGCTTCCGAATCCTGCACCGCTGTGGCAGCAGAAAGGCTTTAAGGGCCGGGAGGAACTGGCGAAAATTATCAAGAAGAATGGAGGTAAGGTCTAATGGCAAATCGACTCGTAACACAGGTTGCGTCGCAAAACTCCGACCTTGCGGCAATCCTGGCAAACATGAATCTCAATCCCAAGAGTGCAATTCTGGAGTACAAATCAGCGACCGTGGTTACCGTGAAGGGCAGCAACAACATTCCCTTTGAGCTGAACTCCAAATGGTGGACACTCGACACCGATTTCGACCTTGACCTTGATTCCGATCTTGATACTGGGGCTAAGGCACACGGGTCAGATTATTATGCGTATCTCTGCGATAATTCCGGTTCCCTGGTGGGCCTGCTCTCGGCGGCGACTACATATCCCACGGGCTACAATGCCGATACCTCCCGAAAAATGGGAGGATTCCATTATGGCCGTGTGCGTCTCGTCGATGCTAACTGGATACCGCAGGACTCCGTCAACGGCTCCTATGGCTCCGGCTGGGAGGATGATGTTTCAACGGAGATACTTTCCAACTCCGTATGGGATCTGAAAAATCGGCCAACATGTTCCCCTGAAGGTATGGCAAAGGTGGGCGACAGGTGGATGGATATCTACCTATGTTCGGTTGATGCCGCGGTATCCCTGTCAAGCGGCAAACTCGCCGGGGGAACAACGAAAAGCATCTATAATGCAAATCCCCTGACCGGCACGGAATCCCTGAACGCTTATCTCTTCAACGAACTGGCCAAACGTACCGGTAAGAGGATGCCGACATTGTCCGAATGGTTGCAGGGAGCAGAAGGCAGTCCGCAGGGTAACGACGGAGATAATGTCAACGCCTGGTCTAACACCGGCAACTCTGCGCGCAACCCCACAGGTACAGTGGTCAGGGCGGTGTCGGCATACAACCTCTGCGACTGTGTGGGAAATGTGAGGGAGTGGCTGGATGAGTTTGTGCTCGACCCCAGCCAGGAAACCGGCGCATGGCACGACGTCATGACCGGCCAGGGCGTGGGGCAGCTCTATATGTATGGCGCCACCTCACTGCATGTAGTCAATGCAGGCGGCGACTGGATCCA
>Ga0268277_1000539_pt1 | contig 29671 bp, 21 predicted proteins | sample saktaG_5_FD_190132 | JGI IMG/M metagenome (GOLD analysis project Ga0268277, IMG submission 190132) | Saline water microbial communities from Sakinaw Lake, British Columbia, Canada - sak_2010_1_5_50m | ecosystem: Environmental > Aquatic > Non-marine Saline and Alkaline > Saline ... | reverse complement strand
TAGATGTTTTTGGTTTTCGTGGTCGGGGAGAAGAGGCTGCTGGTGCACTTCTTAAGCAGGTAATCCTAACGCAATGGTAACACGAAAAGACTATACAGCCGTCACCAAGTTGTATAGGGAATGAAAGCTTGCAAGATGCACGATCGAAAAGAAAAGGCATAAGATTGAGTAGCGTGCAAAATATCTTTTAAAAAAAAGTATCTTCTAAAAACAAGATATAATTATTAAGTTTATGAGTAGAGCAGGCACGAAATCGAACCAAGGAGATGACTACCAACACATTGTAGCGTTGCATTGGCTCATCCGACTAATGAATGACGATGATGGAATCTCTTATATACAGGCAGAATCTAATGGAATCCCTGATCTCGACGAGAAAATCAGCGTTGATGATGTGGTGGTTGTATATACTGATGGCAGGCGACGCCACATACAAGTCAAGAAAAATCAACCGCGAAATCGCGCATGGTCGTTATCCGATCAAAGCCTATCTGATGAATTGTCCAAGATCAGAAACCAATTGGAAAGTAACGAAAGCACTGTTGTTGAGCTTTATTCTCGTACTCCCTTCGGCGACCTCCAATCTCTTGCTGAAGCCAGCAGAGAGTATCCAGACTATAACGCATTCCACCGCGAAAGCGGCGAGAGGCTGCAAGCAACCTTAACCACTATAGCCTCTAAATGGGAACGTTCCGAGGCAGATTCTCTTTATCTCCTGCGCCGTCTTGAATTCGGATCTAGCCTTTCTTTCGATGAGTGGGATCGGAGCAATAAACGGGACCTGGAACAATTGGTTATCAACTCAGATTTGGCTTTGCCTGTCCTGGAATCCTTTCTTAATAGACATCAGTCCAAAATTCAGGCCACGACATTGACCATTCATCGTGACGACGTGATACAACACTTGGCTCAAAAGGGTCTTGTGAAGGCACCCCTGCGAGTCGAGTCGGAGATCCTTGAACAGTTCAAGCTGTCATCATGCATTGGCCGAGAGTGGCAACGTACTGTAGGAGGTCGCCAGATAGTTCGTGTCGAATTGGGCGTGCTGATTCAATTGATCGACGAAGGCGCCAACACTATTCTTGTCACCGATCGCCCTGGAAGCGGGAAGACGTGCCTGCTCTTAGATCTTGCTGACCACCTTGAAGAAGAAGATCATCATGGGCTCCTTTTCATCAAAGGTGACCGCTTCTCCCGTCTCCACACTGAAGATGACTTTACGAGTGCTGGTCTGCCGGAAGATATTGTCGGCCTATGCGGCCGCCTGTCGGAACAACGTCGAGTTGTGGTGATCATAGATTCTTTGGATGTTCTCTCGATGAATCGTGAGCACGGAGCCCTTAATGTATTTCTCCGACTTATAGACCGCTTGAAACCTATGAGGAATGTTACGGTTGTTGCAGCCTGCCGCCAATTTGATTTGCAGTACGATCCTCTTCTTCGTGATCGTGAATGGAAACACAAAATTCATGTTTCGGACTTTGATTATGACACGGTCGTTGCTCCCTTACTGAGAGAGTGGGGAATTCAAGAGGGACAGGTGGAGGTGGAATTACGACGCCTTCTAACACTGCCACAAAATCTGCGATTATTTGAAGCTATCGCTATGCGGGGTGGTCCGTGTAATATCCACACGGCTTATGAGCTATACGAGGCTTATCTCGAAGAAGTGGTCGTTAAAAATCCAGAACTTGGAACTCCGGCGATGGAAGCCTTACAAACATTAGCCGCCCGGTTACTTCGTGAACGCACCAACTTGATACCTCCCGCTACTTTTCCAGGTGCAGAGTCTGTTCGCCGTGCTCTGGTTAGCAATGGATTATTATTTCAAGACCCGAGTACTGGCCTTGGATTCAGCCACCAGACCCTTTTCGATAATTTGGCGTCTTATTCCTCCTTAGCACGGGGTGAAGATCTTTCCGCGTTCATAAAGTCACATCCTCCTTTTCCGTTCCTGCGAGCAGCAGTGCGTAGCTTCGTATTTCACGTACGGGCTCATGCTCCCGCCCTCTTCTCCAGACAAGTATGGAATGCATTGCATGACGATAAAATTGCTTATCACTTAAGGCGCCTGATTGCGGAATCTTTGGCTGAAATTATCCCAACGGATAATGATTGGCCGTTGTTGAGACGAATGTTCCGGCAAGAACCAGAACTTTTCCGCCGTTTGTTTTGGCGTGTCGAAGGTGATGCTTGGTGGCGAATGCTTTACGAAAACTGGCTGCCGTCACTCGCATCTCATGCTTCTGATGGTGAATGGCGCGTCTTGCTTATAACACAGCTCGAGCGCTGGATGAATAGCCATCCATCCGAAGTGGTTTCTCTATGGAGGCAGGCTCTTTCAGAGGGATGGGGCGAAGGGGAAAATCTCATTTGGCAAATCACCATACAACTCCATAAATTCCAGCACTGGCAGATCGAAGGTATACGGGAACTGATTGAAATATTGCTGGCTGAAAACAAAAACAATAGGGACATACTTGGAAAGGTCCTCAGCCTTTTTATTGAAGCGACTGGTCAAGGCGACGATCTGCTATGGCGATACATCATTAAAGATGTAGACGTACATGATATTAAGCGTTTTGACATAGGGAAAAAACTCCACTGTAATACTCACGTTTTCCACGATAAAGAATTCTTAAAGAAAAGGTTGACCTGTTCAGATTGGCTTCTGGATACCGCCCTTAAAACTATAGAAGAATGGGCAACGAAAGAAGAAGGATATTCTCCTGCTCGTCGCTTAAGATCAAACTTCCTTTATAGCTTGTCCTGGGAATGCCGTCACAGTCGGCATGATGTGCATCATGCTGGTGATCTTGAAATTCTGCTGAATGGGATTGAGCATGCCCTCAAACATCACGCCGGTGCGAATGATGACTGGGACTGGTGGCAAAGAAATGAACCGCAGCTCAGATATGCCCGTGAAGAGACGCTGCTTTATTTCCTCGCCGTAGCCTACAAAGAAAATCCTGAAGCTAATGTGGACGGTATGTCTTCTCTTCTGACCGATGCGGAGTTGCTTCGTTACGGTCACATCGAGCATGAACTGGGTGAGATGATCCAGGCGGGGTATCACCTTTTGTCCCCTGAAACTCAGGAGACAAATCAAAATATTATTTTAGGGCTTTATTCTGATGAAAATTGGGACGGACAGGAAATTCCTATATGGGTTCACCATGCTATTTATAATTACCTCATCTGGATACCCACAATATTCAGGCTCCCCGAGAGTCAAGATTTCGTGGAACGCTTTCAACCCCAGTTCGGCACATATTTGCCAGCACCCAACATCCACTCTTGGGGAGGAACTGTAGGCTCTCCCGTTTCCCTCGAAAATTTCTTAAAACTTAACGATGCCGACATATTCCGTCTGCTCGATTATTACAGCAATTACAATGATCACAGCTCGCATCCCGCGGATTTCAATAAGGGCGGTCGAGATGTATTTGAGAGAGTTTTAAGCGAGGCAAGTGCAATAAACCCGGCGCGTTATATTACTCTATTGCCTGCTCTCGAGCAGCAAGGCGTTCAGGCAACTGGGTACATTAACAGTCTGCTCAACGGAATGGCCGATCACCTTCGTTACCGCTTCGGTCGATTACGGCCACCTCAAAATTGGAAACCTGTTGAACCTCTTCCGGACGGAGAAACGCTTGCCCTGTATCTCCTGGACAGGATTGAGAAGTGTTCCGATTTGCGGGAAAACGGCTATGGATTTACCCACCAACTGGAAGCCTGTTGTGAAGTTCTGACCGATCTAGATTCAGCAGAACGCCTTACATTTCAGTTGTTCCGATTTGTTTGGCATCCCGATCCCGAAGAAGAACGACAAAGAATTTTCAGTCAGGGAAAACAAGGGATCTCTACCGAGGATCTTAGAACTGATGCCATAAACAGTGTTCGCGGAATCGCCGCCGGCTGCGCCATTTCATTGTACAATAATTTGTTGGAAAAGGAGCTCAAAGCGCCCGAGTTGTTTTTTCCCCTCCTTCGCCATTATGCACGTGACCCTGTAGGAGGTGTTCGTGCTGCCATTCTTGATCATTTACCCTACCTGACATCCAAATGCCATGCCTCGGGTTGGCAACTTTTCCACGATGTATTTCGTGAGACTCAAACGCATCTGTGGCCTCTTTCAGAACAACATCTTTATTACCAGTATCACGAATGTTTCGATGAGGTCGCCCCTTACCTTGAAAGAATGCGTATCGAAGCCCCCGATGAGGCAGGAGAGTCCTGGGGTCGAATTGCCACTCTTGCAACATTATCCGGACACATAGAAGACAGCAATCTGTTTCATCAACTGGAGTCGATGAGTTTACCATCAGCTTGGTTGGGTGCTTCACAGGTATTTGCCGCTAACCTGAATCAACACCTCGATCTGTGCGTCAAAGGACTGCGACGCATCTTCCATACGAAGAATTTAGACAAGGGCATATATAGAAGTATCGAACATGCCTTTAATCCAAAGAATCATGGCCGCCTTCTCAACCAGGAAGTTGCTCGCGACTTCATTTCTACCGTAGAAGCTGAAGATCACGGCCTTGACCTTCACATTTTCCTTGACTGGATTGCCGACCTTGCCGGGCGTGATCCCATCGCCGCTCTTGACATTTGTGAGCGTCTCACCCAACGAATTAGTGAATTAGAATCGCCTCACCAGATATGGCACACCGAGCCTTTAATAGCTGCATTGTCCAGTATTTTGCGGGAGGCAGACGAAACTGATGATCCCGTGTTAATCAGCCGTGCAGTTCGTCTCCAAGATCAATTTCTGAGAATGGACATTTACGGAATGGCCGATTATTTCAAACACACAGATCAATGCTGAGTAAACTTGAAGTGTCCTCAGACTCCTCTGCTTAGCGTGGGAGTCTAATAATTTGTATGTCATTCGTGTGCTCTTTTGTTTTGGATAAAAGGGGCTACATGGTTCTGGAACCCCTTTTCTCTTGACCTACTTACTTTACTCCACATTGTACTTCATAACCGCATGTGCTTTACAATCAGCAAGACCGTTTGAAGGGAGGGAACGCCATTCCGCTACTCTCTTAGCCTTTTTCATCTCTTCCACATCTAACACTCGAGTAACTGTTTTCTGCCTTTTTGACTCAGGAAATATGACACTCCGACAAAATTATCCGCAATCTGATTTTTCAATGCCTGTCAATTATCATGAAAAAAGTGGGTCAGTTTACAATGAAAATTTATAGTGGACTTTTCTTTCTCTTTTTCCTGTCAGATGGTAAAGGAAGGTTTATCGGTTTTCCATCTGCTATCCAGATCTGTACATCAAAAAGTTTACCTGCTTTGCATAGCTGTATCAGCAGTGCTATCTCTTCATAAGTCTGCGCCCGTTTCACAACAGTTTCACCTACATTTGTGCGCTTCCATCACTCTATTCTTTTTCCCAAACGTGTTTATGGCTTTTTTCTAAGGCGGCAGCCTTGATCAGACCTGACACAAAGCTTTGCAGGTAATCTTCGAGTTTTTTTGACTCGGTATCCCGCCACTTTTTCCTGTGGCCTCTGCCTAAAGATACATCTGAGATATACATCTTGAGGAAGAGTTTTCCAGAGGGTACGGGCTGTTTTTTAAAGAGTTTGTACCCAAACTCATAGTACCCGTCAAGATTATGATCTTCGGCCTTTATGCGTCTCCGAGCCAATGCCTCACCAATACCGATGCTGAGCGAAACATCAAAAATTTTCACGTCTGTTGACTTGCCTGATACTGAGACCTCAAACCCCATGACGGTTAAGGCTTTGATCAAGGCGTCCATGATCCGAAGAGCTCGGGGGAGACTGTCTTTTGAGACCTGAATTTCAAGGCACTGTTCTTGAGGTGGGACTAAAAGACCGGCACGGTCTGGCTTACATGACGCCAATACCTCAGACGATTTGTCGATCAGAGGATGTGGATCTATCAGGATTTCAGGCACGACGACTTTTTTCAATAATTGCTTTGTGGAAGAAGTTACCTCGCATAAAATATCCCTATTTTCCGATCTGAAGGTATTGAAAGGACTCTCAGTAATATAGATGTTCCAGTCATTGCCTCTTTGTGGCAGTGGTATCTTATTGACCTTTTTTCCTGATTGGCTTTTTGCCCAGTAACCACGAGTGGGCCGAGGTATATTGTTCTTCCTGCAAATCTTGGCAAGCCCGACATCCGATAACCCGTATCTCTTGGACAACTTTGTCATCGGTTCAGTCCAAACCTGCTCATACAACTCTCTTCGGCCAATTTTAACGGTATTTCGATTCATGATAACCTAATAGGCATAAGAACTTAGTCAAAGCAACTTTGTCATAAAGAAGTCACATTTTGTGTCTTATCACGACACGAAATGTGATTAAAACATAATTTCCTGTTGACTATGTTGTGGTACAGATTGACAAGTTTATTCTGTGTCGCTTTTGATTGAATTATCTGACTGGATTGCCGTGGAATATACGCTTTCCGTCAAGGAACAGTTTTGAGGTAATGACAAAATAACAGATCAAGTTATTTTTTTCTGGATGTAATGTATATATCTTTCACGTTGGAATTGTGCCTATTTTACATTATAAGCGATGATTTTTGGTGCCTATATAGGTGCCTATCGTCCGGGATTTGGTGCCTGTTTTGGTGGGTATAAGCGATATTTTTTAATGACACTTTATGGCATTTAAAAGCAAGTAACTCCTTAATATATCAGGAATATATCTTAAGTGACATCGCTTAATAGCACTTGACAATAATTGAGTTTTTTGGGTTTGAAGTCCAGGAGGCCCACCAGTGACCTTGGCACTTCCGCAATAGGCATGTTAATATCGAATCACTTATCAAATGTCAACGCTTACATTCTTGACCGGGAGCGCACCCGCAAGCCCCGCCTTGTAGGCGGGGAGCTTCAATGTTTTCGCCGCCATTTATTTTAAAGCTTAATATTGGTGTGACTCAGGTATTCCGGTTGTGCAGTCAGTTCAAGTGAGTTGTCAATTAACTGAACCGTCACATCATCGCCCGCTTTGGCCCATGTTTTATTCCCTGGCAGCACTATAAGACCGTTCGCCCTGACCATCGATTTCAGTATGCCGGATCCCTGTTCTCCCGTCGTTGTGGCAGTAAATTTTCCGTTTTCATATCTTATACTGGATCTTACAAAATGCTTACGACCCTTTTTCTTTGTTATATCGTCCATCAAAACCGCTTGTATTGCCTTCCGAAACAATTTTTTATGTCCCATCATCTTCAATATCGAGGGCCTAACGAACTGTTCGAATGAAACCATGGACGATACCGGATTGCCGGGAAGTCCGAAGATGGGAATATTTTCAAAGGCACCGAAGGCAAGCGGCTTACCGGGCTTCATCGCCACCTTCCAGAATTGTATCCCGTCGCCTACTTCCTTCATGATATCTTTTACAAGGTCGTAATCTCCCACCGATACGCCGCCGGACGAGATTATGATATCGGCACGCATTGCCGCCCTGAATTTTGCTATTAAATCTTCCCTGACATCCTTGGCGATACCGATCTGTAAGGGAATACCGCCGCAGTCCATTACCTGAGCGGCAATGGAATAGCTATTGCTGCTCCTGATCTTTCCCGATGTTACTTTCTCATCTATGTCGACAAGTTCGTCACCCGTAGCGAGGATTGCCACGATGGGTCTCTGATAGACACTTATAAAAGAACGGCCCAGTGAAGACATCATGCCTATTTCTGCAGGTCTGATGACAGTCCCGGATGAAATAACAAGCTCACCATCCTTAACATCTTCACCCGCAAACCTTATATCCTGTCCTATTTTTGCTTCGCTGAATATCTTTACACGTGTCCCGGTTTTTTCTGTTTCCTCCATTCTCACAACCGCGTCGGCACCGGGTGGTATGTGGGCCCCGGTCATTATCCTGGATGCCTCCCCTGAATTGACGCTCTTTTTGGGAATATATCCTGCCGGGATGTCTTCAATAACAGTAAGAGTAATTGGATTTTCCCTTGAAGCTTCCGTAGTGTCTTCCCAGCGGAGGGCGTAGCCATCCATTGCCGAATTGTTTTTCGGGGGAATATCCATATCTGCAAAGATATTTTCCCCCAAGACCCTTCCGAGTGAGTTCAGTATGTCTATCTTTTCCAGACTGAGGGGAGTGACAGAACCGAGTATCCGGTTGAGTGCTTCTTCGACTGTTATCATGATATATAATCCTCCGTCAGCGTTTAGCACTTAAAGAGTTAACACATTTTTGTTCGGTCGCATCGCTGATTTAACCAAAGAACGCTATCTTAAAAGGTCTTCCTTGTCAATATGGAACGGGGGTCTTTTTCACTTGAATTAATCTAATTGATGTTATAGATGAGAGTTCAGAGTTCAAAGTTTCGAGTTTAAAGTTTAAAGCTCAACCCGGAACCCTGAACTTTGAACTCCAAACTCGGAACTCGGAGCTAATAAATGGGGCATCTTGATTTACAGGAAAAGATAAAGAAGTTACTGAAAGAAAAAAATGCCATTCTACTGGTACATTATTATCAAAGAGACGAGATTCAAGAAATTGCTGATATTTTAGGTGATTCACTGGCTTTGAGTATAGAGGCAGCCAAAACAGATGCCGATATTATTGTCTTTGCAGGTGTTCGCTTTATGGCGGAGAGTGCTTCAATAGTATCCCCCGATAAGACCGTACTTCTTCCAAGACTGGATGCAGGATGTCCTCTTGCAGACATGATCACCGTCCCGCAACTGGAAAGGGCAAAGAAGGAAAATCCGGATGCCGCGGTGGTGACCTACGTGAATTCTTCCGCCGAAGTGAAAGCTCACAGCGATATATGCTGTACCTCTGCCAATGCTGTACGGGTGGTCAATTCACTTAAAAATTACAAAAAGGTCCTCATGATTCCCGATGGGAATCTTGCTCGTTACACTTCCAGATTTACCGACAAGAAGATCATTCCATGGGATGGTTACTGCCCGGTTCACCATTTTGTAAAACTGCAAGAAGTAAAGGATGTAAAAGCTAAGTATCCAGAGGCGCAATTCGCCGCCCATCCCGAGTGTGCCCCGGAGGTGCTTGACATAGCGGATTATGTTGGAAGTACCCAAGGAATTATCAGGTTTTCCAAAGAAACTGATGCCGAGGAGATTATTGTCGGTACCGAGATAGGGATCATGTGTCAGCTAAAGAAGGAAAATCCGGGAAAAAATTTTATTTCTGCCTCGGATAATCTTATATGCCGTACAATGAAATACACGACACTTGAAGATATCTTAAACTCGCTCTTGGAGATGAAACATGTAATCAAGATTCCTGAAGATGTACGGATTCCAGCCGAAAAGACCCTTAAGGCAATGCTGGAGATTGGATCTAAAGATTGACGGCTAATGATAGCCGAATGTTTCAAATACTTCGGGAGTGAGACTTTTTTTGGTGAAAGAAATTTTAATATCTGATCCCGTCTTTAATGCCGTTATCGAGAAGATTAACCAGGGAGAGAACGAATTAAAGGTTAGCGGTCTTCACGGTTCGGCAAAATCCTTCCTTCTTGCAGTACTTTTTAAAACCAGAAAGAAACCCCAGATTGTAATTTGTTCCACCGAGAGAGAGGCAAAAAACGTATACCAGGATGTCTCTTTCTTCCTTGATGGTAACGATGTTGTCTTTTATCCGCCATGGGAAATAGTGTCAACTGATATGCTTTCTTACCAGGGGGATGTGGAGCCAAGGAGGATAGATACCCTTTTCAGATTGGTTTACGGTAATCCCGCCGTATTTGTCATTCCGCTTTCTGCCCTTCTGCAAAGAGCTATTCCGAGAAACATTCTTGAAGATTATGTTGAGACAATATCCATAGGTGATACCCTGGAAAGGGATAGTTTTACTGCGAAGCTGGACGAGGGGGGTTACAGGAGGGTAGCCCTGGTAGAGGAGCAGGGGGAGTTTAGTGTAAGGGGGCATGTGATTGACATTTTTTCTCCAATCTCTGAGATGCCCTTGAGAATGCTGTTTATAGGGGATGAATTAGAGTCGATCAGGGAATTTGATACAGTTTCACAAAGATCTGCTAAAGAGATCGATGAGTTTGTTCTCACCCCCGCGAGGGAGCTTATACTGTCAGGGAATGTACAGCGACAGGCTATAAGGAACTTGAAGAAAAAGGCAGGTGAGCTGGGTACTTCTATAACCGTGCGAAATCGCATTGCGGAAATAATAAAAAATGGTCTTTCCTCTTCGATAAACCCGCTGTTTTTACCTCTGTTTTATAATGGTCTTGATACGGTTTTTGATTATGTTCCTGAGGACAGCATGTTGATTTTTGACGATTTTATCGCCATGGAACAGGCTGAAGAAAAGATTGTAAATGATATAGATGGATTTCTGCTCAGGGCCGAAAGAGAAGATAAATTCTATTTAGAGAAAGAATCTTTTTGTGTATCGATGGCGGAACTGTTGCAGCACTTTGTAGATTTCAAGAAGGTATATGTCGAGGGACTTGAATTTGGCATTGATGATAAAAATGATTCTGCAGTCAAATTTCATATTGAGACCAATACCGGGCTGAAGAAGAAAACATCTGAAATCAGCATGGAAGATAGTATTCTGGCCCCTCTCGTGGAGCAGATTAGAAAATGGATGGATGATGGAAATCTTGTATCCTTTTTGTGTAGCGGAGACGAAGGGATTCAGAGAATGTCCCATCTGCTTATGGGATATTCCCTCCCTGTTACCAGGTCAGATGCCCCTGTCTTATCTGAGCTGGCACGGCATGATGGCAAAGGAAGCCTGATTTTAAGAGATGGGAAGATAACTGAAGGTTTCCATTTTCCAGGTCTCAAGATCATTGTTGTTGGTGAAGAGGAAGTTTTTGGCAAAAAGGAAAAAAGAAGAAGGGCACGACCGGTCAGAGAGGGATATTTTCTTAAATCATTTGGGGAGTTGAGGGAGGAGGACTACGTTGTCCATACCGATCATGGCATAGGTAAATACCTTGGGCTTAAAAAATTATCAATTGGAAAGATCGAGAATGATTTCCTGCTTATCGAGTATCTTGGAGGTGATAAGCTCTATATTCCTGTTGACCGTCTGGATCAGATTCAGAGATATATCGGCTCGGATGGTTATGTCCCGAGCATTGATAAATTGGGTGGCTCTTCATGGGATGTGGTCAAGAAGAGGGTAAAGAGATCCGTGCGGGAAATTGCGGAAGAGCTCGTTTCCGTTTATGCCGCCAGGGAAGTGATGGAGGGGCACTCGTTTTCTCCTACCGACAGGTATTATGATGAATTTTCGTCTTCCTTCGAGTATGATGAGACTCCGGATCAGGCGAAAGCTATAAATGACATCATCTTTGATATGAGTGATTCCAGGCCGATGGACAGATTAATCTGCGGGGATGCCGGGTTTGGCAAGACTGAAGTAGCACTGAGGGCCTCTTTCAGGGCGGCGATGGAGGGGAAACAGGTGGCGGTTCTGGTTCCCACAACAATTCTGGCAGAACAGCATTATCAGACATTTGCCAGGAGACTTGAAAAAACCCCTGTCAGCGTTGAGGTTTTGAACCGGTTCAAAACCAGGGCTCGGCAAAAGGAAATCGTTGAGGCGATAAACAGAGGGCTGGTAGATATTGTAATCGGCACCCACAGAATTTTGCAGAAGGACGTTGTTTTTAAAGATTTGGGGCTTGTTATTATAGATGAAGAACAGCTTTTTGGGGTTAGCCACAAAGAAAAGCTGAAAAAGTTACGTGCTCTTGTTGATGTTCTGACAATGACAGCGACCCCGATACCGAGGACACTGCATCTGTCGTTAATTGGGATAAGGGATTTATCTATTATCAACACACCTCCCGATGATCGCCTTTCCATCAAAACGTATGCTTTAGAGTTTGATGAAGATGCGATAAGGGATGCTATCAGACGAGAGATTGAAAGAGGTGGCCAGGTTTTCTTTCTTCATGACAGGGTACGTTCAATATACACAATGGCGCGAGTTATAGAGAGACTGGTTCCCGAGGCTAGGGTTGGAGTAGCCCATGGCCAGATGAAGAGCAGGGAACTTGAGAATGTCATGGTGAAATACCTACAGCGGGATTACAATGTCCTTGTGTGTACCACGATTATAGGATCAGGGATTGACATCCCGACGGCAAATACAATGATTATAAATCGTGCGGACAGATTTGGACTTTCCCAGTTGTACCAACTCAGAGGGAGGGTAGGAAGGTCAAAAGAAGAAGCTTACGCTTTTCTCCTGGTTCCCAAAGGAGCAATGCTCTCGGAGGACGCCAGAAAGAGGCTTCAGGTGATCAAAGAATTTTCGGAACCCGGTTCCGGTTTCAGAATTGCCTCTCACGACCTGGAAATAAGGGGGGCCGGGAATCTCCTGGGAATATCGCAGTCGGGTCATATTTCCGCCGTGGGCTATGAACTGTATACTCAGTTAATGGAAAGAACTGTTAGGGAACTCAGGGGTGAGAAGATGCCCGAAGAGGAAATAAAGCCGGAAATCAATATGGGATTGCCGGCCTTTATTCCGGATGATTATATAACCGATATGCACAGGAGGCTTGTAACCTATAAAAGGGTATCCATGGCTGCCACGGAGGATGACCTGACCGAGATTAGAGAAGAGCTTGAAGATTGCTATGGGTTTATCGTTCCGCAAGTGGAAAATCTTCTGGAGATTATCAGTGTTAGGAACCTTTTAAAGGATGTTTGGGGTAAAAAGATGGAGTATGACGGGAAGAAAATTTCCATTTATTTTCATAAGGATAGCCCCGTTGAACCGGGAAAGATAGTTGAACTTTCCCAGAAAAAGATGAAAGGGTCGCAGTTTACACCCGATTTTAAACTAAGTGTCCCGATGTCGGGTCTTAGCGGTGACGAAGCTCTAAAACAGGCAAAGAGTTTGCTTAGGGATTTGACCACGTGATATGTGGTTTAATAGGGACAGCGCCTATTTTTTATAGGCTCTTGCAGGCTAAGCTACAGATTTATGAAAAAATAGGCGCTGTCCCTATTAAACGAGGAGTTAAGATGTATAGAGGAGGATCGTATAGATCGTATAAGACATGGCACATTTTGTGTCTTTGTGTCATTTTTTTACTTGTCTTATCCGGCTGCCAGGGTGTGAATGACACTGCGGAGAAATATGTTGCTACTGTCAATGGCACGAAGATTTTCCTGAGTGATTTCAAAGAAAGATTAAAAAAGGAACTGGATATCATGGAGAGCATTCAGTCCTTGAAAGAAGGTGAAATCGATCGGCTGAAAGAGGAGATATTGAATGAACTTATTGATGATAAGATCATGCTGCTTCGTGCTGAAAAACTTTCCCTGTCCGTTCGTAATGAAGAATTGGAGCAGAGGATTTCGGAAATAAAAAAGGATTATCCTGACGGTGGATTTGAAAGGATAGTTACGAAAAGTGGAATAAATTATGATATCTGGAAGGAAGAGTTGAGAAAAAGGGTAATGCTGGAAAAACTGGTTCAACATGATGTGAATTCGATTATTCTGGTTGAAGAGGATGAGGCTTTTGCATATTATGAGGATCACTCAGAACAGTATATCTCAGAAGAACAGGTTCATGCCGCTCATATTGTCGTCCGAAGTCGTAAGGAGGCAGAAGAAGTTCTGAAAAGATTGAAGAGAGGAGAGGATTTTGGTAGAGTTGCGCAGGAGATTTCCACCGGTCCGGAAAGCATCAAAGGGGGAGATCTTGGAGTTTTTAGTCGAGGGGTGATGCCGGAATCCTTTGATAAGGTTGTATTTTCCTTGCCTCCCGGGAAAATCAGTAACGTGGTAAATACTCCTTACGGCTATCATATCTTCAAGGTTTTTAAGAAAAGTAAAGGTGAAAGGATAAGTTTTTCGGAAGTAAAGAAGAAGATTATATTCGATCTGAAAAAAGAAAAAGAAGAGCTTGAATATATGAAGTGGTTGAAAAAGTTGAGGTCGGAGGTAGATATCAAAATTAACAGGGATCTCCTTCGGAAGGTCGAAGTTTCATAAAAAGAGTGCCTAAAGTGAACTAAAGTTTAAAGTGCCTAAAGTTGACAAGTGCACATCAACCTTAACTTTAGGCACTTTAGCTCATTTTAGTCACTTAAAACTTAAATTGGCAGGTGTATATGAAAATATTGAAAATGGCTGTATTTGTCTGTTTTGTTGTTATATTTCTATCCAATCCGCTAAATGCTAAAATTGTAGATAGGATCGTTGCCGTTGTGAATGATGAAGTTATAACCCTCTCCGAGTTGAACAGCGACCTTGAACCCCATTTGAAAAAGATAGAGGAATCCAGAAAAGGAGAAAGCAGGGAAAAGATTCTTGCGGAGGCCAGGCTGGCAATGTTGAACAAGATGATTGATGAAACCCTGGTAAAGCAAGATGCAAAGAAACTGGGAATTGTTGTGAAAGAGGAAGATGTTATGGAAGCCATCGGGGATATGTTCTCCAGAAGAAATATCAAGATGGAAGATTTCATAAAGACTCTGGCTAAAGAGGGAAGCACCCTTGAAAGGTATAAAGAAGAAGTTAAAGAACACCTGATGAAGGTGAGACTGGTTGGAAGAAACATAAAATCAAAAGTTTCCGTTACCGATGAGGAGATAGGCGATTATTATCGCGAGCACCGAAAGGATTATGAGGGAGAAGAGGCAGTTAGAATAAAACAGATACTTATCATTTTACCCAAAGATTGCAGCAAGGAAAATAAGCGGCAACTGAGAGCGAAGGCTGAAACGATACATAAGCAATTGGAAGAAGGAAAATCGTTTGAATTGTCGGCAAGCGAGCATTCCCAGGGACCTGCCGCAAAAATCGGTGGCGACCTCGGTTTTGTCGAGAAAGGGATGATTTTCCCAGAGGTGGACAAAAAGGCCTTCGGCTTAGCGAATGGTCAGATAAGTGATGTTATCGAATCTCCCATAGGTTTTCATATTATAAAGGTGACGGACAGGAAGGGTGCAGGGATAAAGTCGCTCAAGTCAGTACGTGAAGAAATTAAAGATATGATAGGTCAGGTCAAGATTGAGAAGAAGTTTTATGAGTGGCTCGAAGAACTGAGAAAAAAATCCTATATAGACATAAAACTCTAAGCAGCAGAATCGCAACCCAGAAGTTAAAGAAGTGTAAAGTGAACTAAAGTGCCTAAAGTTAAAGAATGCGCTTTCAGCGCAAGCTGTTTCAAATTTGACCGCGCCAAAGGCGTGTGCCATTAACTTTAGCTCATTTTAGGCACTTTAAACTTTAGCTCACTCTTAATCAATAATTACAAATTTTCTGTCATATCGACAAACTATTGTCGATGCTGAGACACTAAGTGCCTGATTAAATGAAATATATAAAGATAAGGGGTGCGCGTCAGCACAACCTTAAAAATATAAATATAAGTATTCCCAGAGATGAACTTGTCGTCATAACCGGTGTCAGCGGTTCCGGTAAATCGTCTCTGGCTTTTGATACGATTTATGCCGAGGGACAGAGACGGTATGTGGAATCACTGTCGGCCTATGCACGCCAGTTCATCGGTCAACTGGACAAGCCCGAGGTTGAATTGATAGAGGGTTTGTCCCCCGCCATAGCTATTGAACAAAGAACAGCAAGCCAGAATCCCCGTTCGACGGTTGGAACAGTAACCGAGATATACGATTATCTCCGCCTTTTATATGCACGGGTAGGAGTGCCCCACTGTTATAAATGTGGACGGGAGATTAAATCTGAAACTATTGATATAATACTCGATAATGTGCTGGTATTTCCCGAAAAGACGAAAATAAATGTAATGTCACCGATTGTCAGGGGAAAGAAGGGTGAATTTCAGAAAGAATTGAAGAAATTGCGCAAGGACGGTTTTGTTCGGGTCAGGATTGATGGAAGGACGCTGGAGCTTGGCGAAGATATAGAACTGGACAAAAATAAGCGCCACAGTATCGATGTTGTGGTTGACAGGCTTATAATGAAAAAAGGGATAAGAAAGCGCTTGAGAGATTCTCTCGAAATTGCCATAGGCCTGTCGGAGGGACTCGTCAGGATTACTACTGACGGGGGCAAGGATATTATCTTTAGTGAAGGATATGTCTGTCAGGATTGTGGCGTCAGCATTGTTGAGATGACACCGCGGATGTTTTCGTTCAATAGTCCTTATGGTGCCTGTCCTGACTGTAGTGGTCTGGGGACACGGATGTATTTTGATGAGGATCTGGTTGTTCCTGATCCGGAACGTTCCATAAGGGAGGGTGCTATCGTCCCCTGGGAAAACAGGAATTCTCTTAACTTTTATCAGATGCTGGAGGCCCTTTCCAAACACTATAAATTTGATATCAACATTCCATTCAATAAATTGCCGGAAGAGATCAGAACGGTTCTTCTGTACGGTTCAGGAGATGAAGAGATTAAATTCCATTTTGACAGGGGCGGCAGACGGTATTTTTATACCAAGCCGTTTGAAGGAGTGATCAACAATCTTGATCGGCGATACAGGGAGACGAATTCGAATGAAGTAAGAATGGGACTGGCGCGGTATATTAATGTAAGGGAATGTCCTACCTGCCGGGGTCATAGACTCAAAGAAGAAAGCCTCTCTGTAACTGTCGGGGGGAAAAATATATGTGAAGTGTGTCAGATGTCGATAGAGGAGTGCATGAGGTTCTTTGAAACGCTCTCTCTGTCAGACCAGAATATGATCGTATCTGAAAGGATAGTAAAGGAAATAAAGGAGAGGCTTCGATTTCTTCTCAATGTGGGTATGGATTATGTCAATCTGGCCAGGTCTTCGGGTACCCTCTCCGGTGGGGAGTGGCAGCGTATCAAACTCGCAACGCAGATAGGTTCCGGACTGGTAGGTGTTCTTTATGTGTTAGATGAACCGACAGTTGGTCTGCACCAGAGGGACAACATCAGACTTATTTCTACTCTCAAGCATCTGCGTGACATGGGGAATACGGTCTTAGTGGTGGAACACGATGCTGAGATGATAATGTCATCTGATTGCATTGTTGACATGGGACCGGGTGCGGGATTGAATGGGGGTGAGGTTGTCTTCCAGGGTACACCGGAAGAAATTTGCAAGAGTGAAAGATCCCTGACTGGCAAGTATCTTTCAGGGATGTTATCTATTCCGGTACCCGATCGGCGAAGACATGTCCCTGATGAATTTATAATCCTCGAAGGTGCTCACCAAAATAACCTGAAGGATATCGATATAAAGATTCCGGTGGGGATTTTTACATGTGTGACTGGTGTGTCCGGTTCGGGGAAGAGCACCATGGTCATCGAAACTCTTTATAAGGTACTTGCCCGCAGGCTGTACAGATACAGGGGCAGGGTGGGGAAGTTGAGACGGATAGGAACCCTTGGTGGTATCGAAAGGGTTATCGTCATGAACCAGCAACCGATAGGACGTACCCCGCGATCAAATCCGGCCACCTATACAGGAGCATTTACACATATCAGGGAGCTTTTTGTAAGGCTTTCTGAATCACGTATCAGGGGGTATAAACCGGGTCGATTCAGCTTTAATGTCAAAGGTGGAAGATGTGAATCCTGCCGTGGGAATGGTTTGATAAGAGTGGAGATGCATTTTTTGCCGGACGTTTATGTAACCTGTGATGTGTGTCATGGGAAGAGATTCAACGAGGATACCCTGGAAATTAGATACAGGGGGAAAAATATAGCAGAGATTCTGGATATGACAGTCAATCAAGCGCTTTCATTTTTTGACAGTGTTCCGGCGATAAAATCGAAACTGCAGCTCCTTTTCGAAGTGGGTCTCGGGTACCTAAAATTAGGCCAATCTGCGACGACTCTTTCAGGTGGAGAGGCACAGAGGATAAAACTGGCGAGAGAATTGGGTAAACGAGCTACTGCAAACACCCTTTATATTCTTGATGAACCTACAATAGGTCTTCACTTTGCCGATATTCAGAAGCTTCTTGATGTCTTAATGAGACTGGTGGATATGGGAAATACTGTTGTAGTAATTGAACACAACCTGGATGTGATAAAATCTGCCGATTATGTAATTGATCTTGGTCCTGAAGGTGGAGAAAAAGGAGGGAGAATCGTTGCTTCCGGTACCCCCGAGGAAGTGGCAGGCATGAAAGATTCCATAACAGGGCAGTTTTTGAATAAGGTTTTGTCGTCAGCTGAATGCCGATAGGTTTTTACTTCACTCTCGTTTAAGGTTAATTCCGAGCTTGCCCATCTTTTTGTGGAGGGTGTTTCTGTTTATCCCGAGAAAATCGGCGGCGGCGGTCTTGACATTATTGGAACGTTTTAAAGCGATCTTGATCAAGCTCCTTTCAAATATCGACAATATTTCCTCATATAATCTGCTCTTTTCTGCGTCTGTTGAACAGAGCAACGTGACAATGTCTTCTAATTTTTCCTCGATGATATCTTCTACGACTGGAAATAATGATGTTTGAGCTGCCTCATCCACAACCACTCTATTAGATTTTTGTACATCCATGACAGAGACCGTTCCTTTCTTCATCATAAATTGGCATTCAGACATCTGTGATCAAAAGATGACCACTTTCATTAGAGGTGAGTCAGCTTTATATAAATAGTTCCTAAAAGGATAATAACTACAACCCAGGCTGCAATAAGATTCGAAATCTTTTTTATCGGATATTCAATCAGAGTTTGGACTTCTTCTTCTACCTTGTCTTTATTAACATTATCAACAATATTTTGAACCAGAGCGGTAAAATTTTCGTAAGAATTGGACAGCGCTTGAAAACCCTTTGTTGTGGTTAATAGAAGATACGCCTTTTTTTGTATAATAACGGTGCCTACACTGGTAATATCTTCCCAGCCGAGCACTTTCTTCCTGAACAGTTTTTTTATTTCTATACCGTTGTTCTCTATGCTTACCTTACGACAAATCGATTCGAGAAATATATAGAGAAGAGGAATAAATATGACAAACAGGACAACCCTTTCTGAAGGAGAACCACTGACGAACAGGGAAATCGAAAGGAGTATGAAAAGGAGACATACATCTATAGCGAGGGGAATTAATAATGCTCTCCCTATTTTGTATACGATGGTTGACATATTTTTGCCTATGCCCTTTGCGCTTGATGGTTTCATAGAAAGTGGACTTTCTACTAAAGCATCACTCTTTCCTTACAAAGGTTCCGCTCTTACCGCCACTCTTTGTTATTAATTTTATATCAGACAGTATTATCCCACGGTCCGCGGATTTGCACATATCGTAAATTGCCAGGGCTGCCGCACTCACGGCCGTCATGGCTTCCATCTCCACACCTGTCTTTCCCACAGTCTTAACATTTGCCTTTATGGTTATCTCGCCCTTTTCAATATTACTTGAAAAGTTAACATTTATTCCCGTCAGTTCGAGGGGGTGACACATGGGAATAATATCACTTGTCTTTTTGGCGGCCATTATCCCTGCGATCCTTGCGACACCGAGCACGTCACCCTTCGGCACCTCTCCCTGTTCAATATCTCTTACAGTATTCGGGTTCATCAATACTTTTCCCTGGGCCACTGCTTCCCTCAAGGTAGGTTCCTTAGCGGAAACATCGACCATTTTGGCTCTGCCTTTTTCGTCAAGATGGGTGAAATTTATCATAAGAATGATTCTTTTGGTTATTTTAAGGATGGTTCGAAAATCGTCTGTGAAATAACACAATAATTTTTTTCAGTCAAGCTCTAAGGAGACAAGACTCGAGTGTATTGGTTCTCCATAAAAAACACGGGCTATGCGGTCAAACCTTTCGGAAAGATCGGTTGTAAGCAGGGTTTGTGTTGCTCCCGTTGAGAGTTTTCTCCCGATCTCGGGATGTCTCAGAATATAGTCTTTAAGACTTTTTGCCACAATGGGCCCCTGTTCAAGAATCTTTACGTTTGAGGGGATATTCCTTTCAAAAGTTGGATAAAGTATCGGATAGTGGGTACAGGCAAGGAGGAGAGTGTCGATGTCGCCATTCTGATCAAATAGCCCCCTCAGATATTTTTTAACAATCAGATCAGTTCCCTCCCAATCGTGTTCCCCTGCTTCCACGATCGGTACCAGAAGAGGGCAGGCCTGCTGAAATATTTCAATTGACGGATTTAACTTTTTGATTTCCTTAATGTAAGCCCTTGATGAAACGACCATCTCAGTTGCCAGTAACCCCACCTTGTTGTTTGAGGTTATTGTTACGATTTCTTCGGCACTCGGCCGGACGACCCCGAGGACTCTTCTTTCAGGATATGTCTGAGGCAGGTATTCCTGTTGAATTCTCCGCAGTGCCTTGGCAGATGCAGTATTGCAGGCGATAATAATCAGAGGGCATCCCTGCTTGAAAAGGAAGGCGACCGCCTGCTTTGTAAACTTATATATTATCTTCTCGGAACGGCCTCCATAAGGTACTCTTGCATTGTCGCCTAAATACAGGTAATCATATTCGGGGAGTTCCTGCACGATACTTTTCAGTACCGTCAAACCGCCGAAACCGGAGTCAAAAATACCTATCATAATTCATCCTTAATCCTATAGAATTTCCTTCAGCCTGTTAAAAGCCTGTCCTAAATTCTCAGGGTTTGATCCTCCTGCCTGGGCCATATCAGGGCGTCCGCCGCCGGTTCCTCCCACAATCGGTGCAATCTCTTTTACGATTTTACCTGCGTTATATTTGTCGGTAAGGTCTTTTGTGACCATACAGAGCAGCATTGCCTTGCCATCTGCTTTGCTGCCGATCAGTATCACTCCTGATTGAATTTTGTCCCTCAGCTTATCCCCGAAATCCCGCAGGGTTTTCACATCCGGCGCATCAACCATGGTTGTAAGTACTTTGACTCCCTTTATTTCCTCGGCCTGACTGAGAAGGTCGGACGAAGCCCTGGCTGTTAATTTTTCCTTCAGCGAATCGATTTCCCTTTCAAGATCTTTCTGGTATTTCTGGAGCTTCTCGACCCTTTCAGCGAGTTCCATAGGGTTGGCTTTTAAGAGAGAAGCCGTTTTTTTCAGCTCTTTCTCCGTTTCTCTGATATATTTCAGAGATGCTTTCCCCGTTACCGCCTCGATTCTCCTTACGCCGGCTGCTACTGCCGATTCATGGATAACCTTGAGGAGCCCGATATCACCGGTTTTGTTGACATGCGTTCCCCCGCACAGCTCCATGCTGAGATCACCCATTTTAACAACCCTTACATCCTCACCATATTTTTCGTCAAAGACGGCCGTTGCACCAGTTTTCATTGCCTCATCTCTTGGCAGTACCTCGGTGGTGACCGGGGAGTTTTCTCTGATGTATTTATTGGCCAGGGTTTCTACCCTTTCCATCTCTTCATCGTCGATTTTGGAAAAGTGAGAAAAGTCAAACCGAAGCCTGTCCGGCGTTACAAGAGACCCTGACTGTTTGACATGATCCCCGAGAACTTCTTTTAACGCTGCCTGCAGGACATGCGTACCGGAATGGTGTGCCTCTATTGCCCTTCTTTCGTCCTTGTTCACCTTAAGCTTTACTGTATCCCCGATCTTAATCTGTCCCTTTTTAAGCTTTCCAATATGCGTAAAGAGATCATCGAGAGGTCTTTGCGTGTCCCAGACTTCGAAGAGAAACCCCTCTCCTTCAATGATGCCGGTATCTCCGACCTGTCCTCCCGTTTCCCCATAGAACGGGGTTTTTTCGACGAAGATCTCGGCATTCTCACCTTCCGTTAAATATTCGACTTCTTTGTCATTCACAAGGATGCCGGTGATGCGGGAACTCGTCTCCGTCGTCCCCTCGTATCCTGTGAATTCAGTCGTGATATTTTGCATGGAAAGTTTTTTGTAACTTTCTACTACGGCTGTTCCGCCGCTTCCCTTCCATGATTCCCTGGCCAGCTCCCGCTGAGCCTCCATAGCCTTTTCGAAACCTTCTATATCCAGGGAGAAGTTGTCCTTTCTGACAATATCTTCCGTCAGGTCAACCGGAAAACCGAAGGTGTCGTAGAGCTTGAAGATGATCTCACCGGGGATAATATCTTTGCCGGCTTTTTTGAGTAATGCCGCCTCTTCATTCAATATCTTCAAACCGTTATCGAGAGTGTCTATAAAACGTTCTTCCTCGTTTATGACCACTTTCCTGATAAATGATTCTTTATCAATAAGATCGGGATAGGCTTCTTTCATGACGTTAATAACTACCGGTACCACCTCGTGCAGAAAAGGTTTGTTTATGTCGAGCAGTTTTCCATGGCGTGCAGCCCTTCTCAATATCCTCCTCAAGACATAACCCCTTCCTTCATTACCCGGGAGGACGCCATCACCCATCAGAAAAGTGATGGCCCGGCTGTGGTCGGCTATCACCCGGATGGACGTGTCATGATCCTCATTTTCCTTGTACTTCTTCCCGCTGATTTTCTCGATAGAACCGATGATTTCTGTGAAAAAATCAGAATCGTAGTTACTGCTTACCCCCTGCATCACTGTCGCTAACCGCTCCAGGCCCATTCCCGTATCAATATTCGGGTTTGGCAGCGGATTCAGGTTGCCTGATTCGTCCCTGTCGAACTGGGTGAAGACAAGATTCCAGAGTTCAAGATAGCGGTCGCATTCACATTCTATGTTGCACTCAGGCCGGCCGCAACCTACCCCTTCACCCTGGTCATACATAATCTCGGAGCAGGGACCGCAGGGGCCGGTTTCGCCCATCATCCAAAAGTTGTCTTTCTGTCCCATGCGGACAATTTTCTCCGCGGGTATTCCTATCTTTTTGTTCCATATCTCGAAAGCTTCATCATCATCTTCGTAAATTGATATCCATAGTTTCTCTTTGGGAATACCCATTACCTCTGTTAGGAACTCCCATCCCCATGTAACGGCTTCATCTTTAAAATAATCGCCGAAGGAAAAGTTTCCCAGCATTTCAAAAAAGGTGTGATGACGGGCGGTATAGCCCACATTTTCCAGATCGTTATGTTTTCCTCCCGCCCTGACACACTTCTGGGAGGAAGCGGCCCTTGTGTAGCCCCGGTCTTCCTCTCCCAGGAAGCAGTATTTAAACTGAACCATGCCTGAATTAGTAAACAGAAGAGTCGGGTCCTCTTTCGGGACAAGGGATGAGCTTGCCACCACTGTATGTCCCCTTTCCTCGAAGTACTTTAAGAACTTTTCCCGGATTTCACTTCCCGTCATTTATAAATTCCTCCTCTGTTCTTCCTAACGCCTCAAAAATCAACCCTGCCGGGAACCCTCTTCCCATCAGGTTTTGAGCCAGTCTCCGTTTTTCTTTTTCGTCGAGTTCGGAAACCTTTCTGCCTTTAAACTTTTTCTTTATAAGTATGTTTATCGCTTCTTTTTCGCTTCTTTCTTCACGAACAAGTGCGATAGATAGTTCAATCAGGTTTCTTCCAATCCCCTTTTCCAGAAGGCTCATTTCAATCCTTCTGTTTCCGTAGAGCCTGTTTACAGCCAGATTACGGGCCCATTGTTCCGCGAAAGATTTATCGTCTAAATAGTTGAGCTCAAGAAGCCTGACGATGACCTTTTCTACAACGGGTTCCGCAAACCCTCTTTCCTTGAGTTTTAACCGTATTTCCTTTGTGCTTCTTCCTCTAACGGAAAGGAGGCGGAAGGCCTTCTGCTTTGCTTTTTCGAGCGTGGGATCTTCCCCACCTATTATTGCCGAGTCGTGCAATTTTACTTTTGCTGTTCCTTTTCGTCTACGGTTGTGGTCGCGGGTTTTTCTTCAGCTTTCTCTTCAGCAGGTGACTCCATACCTTTGATCTTTTCTTCCTGCGCCTTAATCTGTTCGGTCAGGGTGTTGATCCGCAGGTTGGTGGTGGAAAGCTTTCCCTCGACGTTGACCCTATCGGCTTCCATTCTGAGTTTTTTAGACTTTAGATCCGCTATGACCTTAATATTATCATCCTTTTTACCCAAACCCGACTCGTCTATCGCCTCTGTCTTCGCTATATCCAGGGCAATCGCGGCCTCCTGGCGGTACTTTTGGGCCTGATCCTGTTCATATCCCGCATAATTTTCCTGTGTTGAAGCCAGATCCTTTTTAAGTTCGGCGAGTTTAACTTTTTCTTCTGAAACCTTAAGGTCAAACTCGGCCTTTTTGACCTCCGCTTGCTTATCTTCAGGAACCTTGGCAAACAGATTCTGGTCCACGTCAGACGTGATTGAGCTCACCTTTGAGGTTATTGAGCCTTTGATTTCCTGAGTGGTTGCGCATCCTACGGACAAAGAAATTGCAAGCAGGGTTATAAAACCGATGTATGAAAAACTTTTCATGATGCCGTTCCCCCTTTATTGACAGGTAAAAGATTTGATGATTACACTTTTAATCTTAATATCATTACGAGTTTTATGCGGTTTTGGCAAGAGAAATATTACGAAAATGCCTTTCGGTAAAGGTTTTAATTAATGCCGACGCCTTTCACATCTGCGGAATCTATTTTCTGTTTGGCAGTCTGTGCCTTTGTTGTTGGAATGGAGTCAAAAAAGATTTTCACATCTTCAACACTGTGGACGATATTTATCTCCGGCAAGGATGAGACGATAGTCCTGCCGTATGAACGAGTAACGAGCCGGGTATCAAGCATGGCAACCACGCCATATTCGTTACGCCCTCTAATAAGCCGTCCAAAACCCTGCCTCAATGACAGAATAGCAGACGGGAGGGCAAGGTCGTTAAACCATCTGTTTCCCAGTCTTCTGCATCTTTCCTGATATACCGGATCTCCCGGTGAGCTGAAGGGAAGCTTCGCGATAATGACAAGGCTCAAATCGTCCCCCTTTATATCAATCCCCTGCCAGAAAGTAGCGGTTGCCAGGAGTACCGAATTAGGAGTATTTTTAAACCACTTAATAAGTTTTGCGGGGGGCATATCCCCCTGGGATTTGAAGGGGTGAAATATCCTGGTACTTTTCGCGACAAAATTAAGATGTTTGTAAGATGTAAACAACACCAATGCCCTGCCACGGGACGCATCGACAAGGCCCTCTATTACCTTGAGGCTCTCCTGCTGAAATATCTCATCATTTCCTCTATCCGGTCCCGGCAGGTCTTTGTCAAGATAGAGGAGAGACTGCCTTCTGTAATCGAATGGCGACCCGACAATCTTTTCTTCAAAATCTTCGATGTCCAGCCTGTTCTTTAAAAAAGCAAACTTTCCTGCTGATGTCAAAGTAGCCGATGTCATAATCGTGCTGTCATAAATGTCTGTCAGTGCTCTGAAAGCACTTTGGGATTCCACAAGGTTGCTTTTAAACTCCAGGGCATCGCCATTTCCCGCTATATAATAAACCCTGTCCGCATCATCTTGTCCTATAAAATCATCTACATCCGTGGTAAATGACTTTACATAATTTATGGTTGTTTCTATTTTGTCTTTGAACTCATCATCAGCCACCGATTTTCTCTGTTTTTCGAGCGTTGAGATTGTTTCGTTCAGCGCCAGTTCCTTCCTGAAGTTCTTCAGCCTTTCTATGACGGGATCGGGAATTGGAAAGACCGGCTGAGATGGCACATCTGTCTTTTTAAAGAATGACTCCACCTCGGCAAAAAGGTGATCAACGATTATCTTCAATCCTTTCAGCCTGTAAAGGAGCCACATGGTCCTTGAATAAGTCAGGCTGCTGCCTAAGACATTGGAGATAACATCCTCAATATCGGAGGCCTCATCAATAATTAACTGCTTGTGAAAGGGAAGGACATTGAAATCCGAAAGGAGGTCATAGATGAGGAGGTGATGATTGACTACCAGGATGTCTTTGCCGTGGAGCTTTCGATAATGCCGGTAATAAAAACACCTGTCGTAGAAAGGGCACATTCTCCCGTTACAATCCTGTGAATCTCCGCAGACCTCAGACCAGAATTTCGGAATGAATGAAAGCCCGGTTTTTTCGCCTGTCCCGGTCTCTGACAGCCATTTGAGAAACTTTTCATATGCCCTGCCCGTCCCCGCATATTCTTTTTCCCGTTTCAGGCAGAGATAGTTATTCTTACCCTTGAGTATCCCGAAGGAAAACTTCTGAGGAAGAGCCTTCTTGAGAAAAACAAGATCCTTCTTTACAAGCTGATCCTGAAGAGCCAGCGATGAAGTAGATACCACTGTTTTTTCCTGCGAAAGCACCGCCGGGACAAGATAGGCAAACGATTTGCCGACACCTGTCCCCGCCTCTATGAGAAGGTTCTTCTTATCCTTGAGACAGAGCAGGACCTCTTCCGCCATCTCGCGCTGCTCCGGGCGGTCTTCATAGTCGGGAAAACTCTTCTTTAATATTTCAAAGCTTGATGATAATTTATCCAGACTGCCGTCCCGCCTTTCTTATAAATACTGGCCAACTGCATCCGTTAAAAATCCAGTGGGCTTTTTACTCTTTTGACGCCTTGTTCTCTGAGAACATGCGTATAGATCATAGTTGTTGAGACGTCTTTATGCCCCAATAATTCCTGGATAACTCGAATATCAGTGCCATCCATCAGAAGGTGCGTGGCGAAACTGTGCCTGAGGGTATGGCATGTGGCCTTCTTCACTATCTTAGCATCTCGCGTCGCCTGCTTTACCGCTTTCTGTAAAGCCGTTTCATGAATATGATGACGTCTTTTTTCATCTGACCGCGGATCCTGCGAAATTCCCTTCGCGGGAAATACATACTGCCAACCCCATTCTTTCTCGGCATTAGGATATTTACGAGCCAGCGCATACGGAAGGTACACGAGACCGTATCCATTCGCAAGATCGTTTTCATGAATTATTTTTATCCGTTCAAGATGTTCACGAAGTGCCGGCTTGATCGGCTCAGGCAGCACCGTTATCCTGTCCTTGAAGCCTTTTCCGTCTCGTATCGTGATTTCATCCATCTCAAAATCTATATCATGAACCCGAAGCCGGAGACACTCCATCAAACGAATACCGCTGCCGTAAATAAGTTTAGCCATCAATTGATGTACTCCGCTCATTGCCGAGAGCATCCGTTTGACCTCATTTTTTGTGAGCACTACGGGGATATTTCGCTTTTTCCTGGCCCTTACCGCATTGATTTCCGCATCCTCAAGAGAAATGTTCAGCACATTTCGGTACAAAAACAGGATCGCATTGAAGGCCTGGTTCTGTGTGGAAGCCGCCACGTTCTTATCTACCGCGAGATGTGTCAGAAATGCTTCGATCTCCTTTGTTCGCATATCCTTGGGGTGCCTTTTATTATGAAAAAGTATGTACCGGAGCATCCAGCCTGTGTATGCCTCTTCCGTGCGAATGCTGTAATGTTTGCGCCTCAATACATCTCTTGCAACATCCAATAATTTCTTTTGCTTATGTCCAGAATTATCCTTGACATATTCCCTTTTATTTCCCATAATTCCCTCAACCTATTAAAATATTTATTCTGTGAACGCTAATTATACTGATATTGCGGAAAGCGTCAATAAAGAATTTACTCCGCAATATCGGGGTATATTGGAAGATACGGATATTTTTCCGCTTAATAAATTGTTCTGTGGAGGAAAATAAATGCCTCATAATAATATCCCGGAAAATTGGCGCCGTTTCTGTAGGCGCGGCAGGTACAGAGTTCAAGACCAAGAGGCTTCTGTCAAGAAGTCTATTAATGAAGACGGAAGTGTTGTCGGATATCACAGTGGCTTCCGGCTTGATCCAAACTTAAAGGCAACAGCTGCCATGTACCCGTCTCACGATCATTTATCGGGGCGAAATAACGATGCGAATATGGTTGTCGATGCACGTTTCGTAAACGACATGAAGACAATACTCTCTGAAGAAGAGTTCTGGATTATGGTAGAGCATTTGTACGCAATAGGGAGAAGTAAAGGAACAATACCAGCGCGGGAAGCGCAAATTTTGCCTGCTGGTTGGCATCCACTGCGGGACTATGCATGAACATACAGCAATGAAATTAAAAATCACAGAACAAGGGCAATACAGCCGATCGCTACGCTCCGGCTGATTTTTTCGTTCGAATCATCAAGAAACAGGGGGTTCTTAAAATGAGCATAGGAATTGCAATCGCTGTTCCAGATGGCATCGCGCTGGCGGCAGACACCCAGACTACCTGGAACAAGACTATCTTGAAAGTGAAGGAAAAACATTCCGGCAAAGAAGTGGAACTGGCTGATCCCATCCGTCTTCCTGTGGGTTGGTCACGGATGGCTAGGAAACTGTTCAGCGTGAACATGAACGGGACAACATATGCCATAATAACTGCAGGGATGGCCCACATGAACTCCAAGAGTATGTATGCAGTAATTCATTCATGCGCACCCACATACAAAGGCAACGGCGAGATAGACGATGTTGGTACTTTTTTCGAAAACCACTTGAAGAACGAATTAGCGACGCACCTTTCCTGCCCACCAGATCAATTGACCAAGCAATCCCTCAATGTCTGCGAGCTCATTCTATCTACATACGAGGACAAAGATGTGGCAAAACCGGTGATTGAATCGCACTTGGTGTTTTCTGGAACTATACCATTAAACGGGAAACCTGATAGCTCGGGACACATCATAAAGTGGTCGAACCGTACTCAACCGAACCGGTACGGTGGGTGTTGGATTGGACGAAGTGAGTTTATAACTCACATCGTTAATCATAAGAATTCACTGCTCCCACCCATTTCCGGCCAGTTCGGAATGATGACTCTGGCTGATGGTGTTGACTACACCAAGTTCCTTGTAGAGTTCACGTGTGATTTTCAGCGTTTTGCCATCATGGTTCCAGATTGCGGGCGCCCCATTACGACTAGCACCCTGACTCCAGAATGTTATCAAGAGGACGTTGTAGGCTAAAGGAAGAATCAGATTCGAACAAAACGCTGCACTGGACGGGAATTACGCTGAGCTTCATTCCTGCCAGTGAGCGTGGTCATTATAGGGTTTAGACTTATGCAAAATCTAAACGATTTTTTTAAAAATATGGACTATGAAGAGAAAATAATATTTAGCTGTAAAAACGGTGTTGCATCTTCATTTGCCTATGGCCAATTACTAGAAAATCTGAAAGCAGCTTCAATTCAGATGGATAGAATTTGGTCATATGCTAAAACAATCAAAAAAAGTCCTGAACCTGATCCGAATGAGCCCAACTTTCAACAAAAATCAAAAGAATATATTAAATCAGAAAAGCAAAAATACCAGCAACTATTTATTGATATTCATTTTTATTTCATTTCTTGGGGGAATATCAAATTAATGATGAGGTATTTATCTCAGCAACCAGAATTTACAAGTGCTAATATTGTCTTTAATTCGCATAGGAAAACAATAGAACATTACATAAATGCAAGAAACACTTTTGAACATTTTGATGAAAGATTTCCAGGCGGAAAAAAACATGACCGTGTCAAGGAAGTACAGTCCCGAGGTGCCTCCCCTAGACGGATATTTAAAGGCTTATCAAAGGATGGTTTTTACTTACATTCTGATAAGCAATGGGACATAAAAGAAACAAGTTTAGAAAAACTAGTTGAGATAGTAAATGAATTTTTAGCCAAAATACATGAAGCTGTTGATCTATCTATAGAGCAAAAAAAATAAATAAATTTACCCTATAACCTGACGTTTCACCGGACCCACTACGGCTTCGCCGAGTGGGCCGGTGAACTTTTCGTGTGTGCCGGGCATGGCACAGAGCTAACAGGGTGAAAGTCCCTGTACCAGGTGTACGTGGAGCCGAAGGATAGGAGAAGGGCAAGGGCGTTGTCGTGAGGCGGGGTCT
>Ga0268277_1000536_pt1 | contig 29775 bp, 32 predicted proteins | sample saktaG_5_FD_190132 | JGI IMG/M metagenome (GOLD analysis project Ga0268277, IMG submission 190132) | Saline water microbial communities from Sakinaw Lake, British Columbia, Canada - sak_2010_1_5_50m | ecosystem: Environmental > Aquatic > Non-marine Saline and Alkaline > Saline ... | reverse complement strand
CAAGCTGCTGGCCGACCGCGGCATCGTGCTCGAGCTGACGGACGAAGCCAAGGAATGGGTCTTCCGCAAGGAATACGATCCCGAGTATGGCGCGCGCCCGCTGAGGCGGGCCATCCAGCGCTACATCGAGAACCCCCTTTCCAGCAAGATCATCTCGGGCGAGGTCAGGGACGGCGACCGTGTCAAGGTCTGGGTCGACAAGGACGCCCTGGCTTTCGGCGTAATCGGAAATGTCGCCGGCGATGCCGGCGAGACCGCCGAGGACGAGTCGCCGGCCGGGACCAGGAAGAAAAAGAGGGGCAAGGCTTCGAGGTAATTGGGCAACTCCTCCATGGTATTTGGACAGGTACAGCGGCGCCGGTCGGCGCGGGATTACGTGCTGCTGGCGGTATCGATCGTCCTGACCGTGGCCTTCTGCGTACTGGTAGTAGTCTACTGGCAGGATTTCGTCAGGTTTTCCCGGTACGGTTACATCGGCGTTTTCATCGTCAGTTTCCTGGGAGACGTGACCCTCTTTGTGCCTGTGCCCAACCTTCTTATCGTGTTCACACTGGGGGGCGTGCTCAACCCGGTGCTGGTCGGCCTGATAGCCGGGGCAGGGGAGGCCATCGGGTCTATAATAGTCTACGTGACCGGTTTAAGCAGCGCCAGGGCCTTCCATGCCCTGGACCACCGCGTGATGGACAGGTTCAGGTCCTGGATCAAGACCAGGGGCGCGATATCGGTATTTATCATGTCCGCCATATTTAACCCGCTGTTTTACCCATTCACCGCCATCGCGGGCATGATGCACTTCGGCTGGTGGCGTTTTTTCCTTCTCTGCCTGGCCGGCAAATCGCTTAAGAACGTGCTGCTGGCGACGGCCGGGTATTATGGTTTACACACGCTGATCGAGCTGTTGGGAGGACATATTACGCTATGACGAAGGCGCCCGCGCCCCGGAGCTGGTACATCGCCCTGCTGCTGGCCGTCTTCCTGGGCTGGTTCGGCCTGGACAGGTTTTACATCGGCAGGTACAAGGCCGGCTGGCTTAAGCTGATCACGCTGGGCGGGCTGGGCATCTGGTACCTGCTGGACATCATACTCATAGCATCGGAGTACCGCAAGGACCGCTGGTACCGTCCGCTGGTGCACGTGTGGCGACCTTCCGCACAGAGCGGTGTCAAATGACGGCCCGGGTGCTGATGGTGCAGGGCACCGCCTCATCCGTGGGCAAGAGCATCATGGTGGCGGCGCTCTGCCGTATATTGAAGCAGGACGGCTACCGCGTCGCGCCCTTCAAGTCCCAGAACATGGCCCTCAACTCCTTCGTCACCAAAGATGGCGGGGAGATAGGCAGGGCGCAGGCCGTGCAGGCCGGGGCCGCGGGCATCGAGCCGTCCGTGGATATGAATCCCGTGCTGCTCAAGCCGCAGGCCGACGCCACGTCGCAGATCATTGTAATGGGCGTAGCGCAGAGCGTGACAGATGCAGCGGACTATTACAAAGATAACCACAAATTGCTTCCCGTCGTTTCAAAATCGCTGGCAAAACTGAGGAAGCAATATGACGTGGTGGTCATCGAAGGCGCGGGCAGCCCGGCCGAGGTCAACCTGATGGAGAGGGAGATCGCCAATATGCGCATCGCCGAGCTGGCCGGGTCCCCGGTCATCCTCGTTGCAGATATAGACCGCGGGGGCGTATTCGCCTCTATCGTCGGCACGCTGGCGCTGCTGCCGCTGCGCCAGCGCAGGAGGGTCAAAGGGCTGGTGATCAACAAGTTCCGCGGTGATTTATCTCTGCTCAAGCCCGGCATCGATTTCCTGGAGAAGCGCTGCCGGCGTCCGGTGCTGGGAGTTATCCCCTATATCAGGAACCTGGCGATCGCCCAGGAGGACTCGGTCTACCTGGATGAGAGGCGCTCTTACCTGCGGCAGGGATGTCCGGACGTCTGCATCATACGCCTGCCGCACATCTCCAACTTTGACGACTTCGACCCGCTGGAGGCGTACTGCAACGTGCGTTACGTGGCCTCGGTTGAGAAGCTGGGCGATCCCGATTTAATCATACTGCCGGGCACCAAGGGCACCATCTCCGACCTGCAGTTTCTGCATCTCACCGGGCTGGCGAAGAAGATAATCGAGAAGGCGAGGTCCGGTGTGCCGGTCTTCGGCATGTGCGGCGGCTACCAGATGCTGGGCCTCAGCGTCCGGGACCCGGTCAAAGCCGAATCCGATACAGCCGAGGCCGAGGGATTGGGCCTGCTGGATTTTGATACCGTCTTCGAGTCAGGGAAGATCACTTCGCAGGTGAAGGGAAGGGTCGAGGCCGGCAGGGGGCTGCTGGCCGGCATGCAGGGCGTCGAGGTCACGGGCTACGAGATACACATGGGCCGCAGCCGCGGTCAGAAGTCCGGCTTTGTGTTCAAGGTAACCGAGTCCGTCAACACGCCCTCCAGCTACGACGAGGGTGGCATCGACCGAACAGGCTTGGTGTTCGGCAGCTACATGCATGGGCTTTTCAACAACGATGAGTTCACGCGCGGGATGGTCAACAATCTGTGTTCGCTGCGCAATCTGCCGATGTCCGCAGGCGCCGCGCTGGACCGGGATAAGTCCTATGACGAGCTCGCTGAGGTCTTCAGACAGAGCCTGGACATGGCCGGCCTGTATAAAATCATATTTGGAGGTTCGCATGGCAGAAGCTAAGGTGGATTACGGCAACTGGGTCTCGAAGAAGCTTATTTATATACCCGGCCTGCTGGCCGTTGCCTTCCTGGCGCTCAGCTTTTTCTCATATTATTTCCTCATCGTCGCCCTGCCGTTTCTCATTATCACCGCCTATTTCAGCTATGCCAATTACAGGTTCTCGCCCGCCGGTGGGGACATACAGGCGAAGATACGCGAGTTCGTGCTGGACAGGCTTGAATGGGACGGGAAAGGATCGGCTCTGGACATCGGCTGCGGCAACGGTGCGCTGGCGGTCGAGCTGGCTAAGAGACATCCTGACGCCGTGGTCACCGGCATCGACTCCTGGGAGGGCAACTGGGACTATTCACAGGCCTCCTGTGAGAAGAACGCGTCCATCGAGGGCGTGGCTGATAGAACGAAATTTCAGAAAGCCAGCGCCGCTTCGCTGCCCTTTGAGGACGGGATCTTCGATGCGGCCATCAGCAATTTCGTATTCCACGAAGTAAAGGATGCGCGCAATAAAAGGGACGTGGTAAAGGAGGCGCTGAGGGTAGTGAAGAATGGCGGGCATTTCGCATTCCAGGATCCGTTCCCCGTCAAGCAGTTTTACGGGGATGTAAATAACCTGCTGGAGGAGATACGAGGCTGGGGCATCGATGATGTGAGGTACGTAAACACCAGCAACGCAGAGTTCATACCGGCGCCCCTCAAGTTGCCTTTCATGGTGGGCTCAATCGGCATAATTTACGGCAGGAAGTGAACGGGCGGGATTTGCCTTTATCGCTGCTTTTTGATAGATTAATCATCTGTTGCGGGGCTGTAGCTCAATTGGGAGAGCGTCTGACTGGCAGTCAGAAGGTAAGGGGTTCGAATCCCCTCAGCTCCACCAACTCGATTAAATTTGTGGGATTTAGCGGTAAATATCTTTGCGGTGACCAATTTTCACTATCCAGACAGTGAGTTCATTATCTTGAATCGTATATATGATGCGATATCTTCCTTGGCGGATACGATATCTTTCCTGGTCAGATAATTTTTCACAATCGTTTGGACGCGGTTCAATGGTTAGTGACTCTATGCGTTGGAGAATTTTCTTCGTATCTTTTTTTGGTATCTTATTAAAATCTTTTTCAACCGATGCTTTGAAATAGATTTTATATTCTGCCATCTTGTTTCAGCCTTTTAAGCATTTCCTCATAGCTAATCAAGGGTTCCCCACCCCTTTCTTCAAAGGCTGAAATATCCTCAGCATCCTCTGAAAGTGTTAGTCTTACTGCTTTATTGACGATCTCCGATACGGACCGTGAGCTAGTAACGGCTTTTAAACGAAGTGCTTTATGCAAATTGGGTTCTAAATAAATAGTTGTGCGTTTGTTCGGATCAGTCATAATAATACCTCCTGTAACATTAACACTATAACATTATAGCGTCTAAACATCAAAACATGCATCGGAAAATATTCATCATTTGAATGGTTATTGAAAAAGTGACTAATGAATGGTCACGATAAAAGTACCTTGACCTGAAAAACAACGGCTTGTTTTATCATGCATACCCATTTCCCCCTGCGAGTAATTGCTTTCGCGCCGGAATAAGCTTTTTACTCTCAAACAGGAGTTCGGAAACTGTCCCCAATGCCCCACCAGCCGCAAAACACCATGCTCAGGGTAAGCCTTTTTCAATCAATATATGTGCATTTCAGTGGGAGCGTCAGGGCAAGCGGCAGGAAAAAAGAATGACTAACGGAATATGGGTGCTCGATCACCAGATACCTGGCAAGAGACGGTGACGCACTTTACTCGCATATTCACTATAGCCTGTCAGCTCTTTCTGCAAAGTTCGGTCTTCGAGAGATGTTCGTAGGATGAGCAGAATTGCACTCAGTCCACCAGGTATCAAAGCCCACCAGGAAGCAAGTAGCAATGGCACAGCTAATTCAAACAAAATCGCTCCGATGTAAGCTGGATGACGTACATAGTGATATGGGCCGTCTGTAGACACAAGGTGACCACGCTCTGACTGTACTCGGACGATCTGTGAGAAGAAGGCGTTGGAAGCTGTGGCCCAGGTTACTAGAAAATATCCTGATATGCATATAATCAATGCAACAATCTGAACAGGTAAAGAAAAATCTCCTGTCCAACCATAACGTTGATCAAGCCCACCGATGATATATCGCAACAATTGCACAATTCCAACAATGCTCATAATTGCTACGTCCCAGCCCTTAGCCCCCTTGCGAGGCCCCAACCGCTCAGCTAATAAATTGGGATTAAAGCGGATAATGACGATGAAAGTCGCTATAACCCATGCCAGCATTACAGCTATAGCTGCCCAGGCAGGCCACCAATTAATCCGTCCGGCTGACCAGAATAGAGCTACACCCATGACAATAACTCCCATAATCTCACGGGTTGCATAACGTAGAATGAGTTTTGTGTTTATGACCCTTTGCATACTTAGTGCTTTTTAATCCATTTTATCAGGTCTGAAACCCCGTTCCTTGCCAATCTTGTGGGATGGCAAGCCTGACTCCATAAGTTTATACGAGGAATTTCTGCGTCTTGATAATGGAAAAAATATTCGTTCGATCAATAATTAATTGCTGTAGTATCGAAATAAAATCCTTCTTCTCAAACAGGAGTTCGGGAACTGTCCATAATGCCCCACCATTTCAGGTGATATTATTACCTGACTTTAGCTTCGATTTATCTGCCAGAGTCCGAAATAGCACATTTATCAATTGTGAGTTTGGTCATATCATTACCGAAACAGTTACAGGGGTTCTTCCCACCTTCTGGATGAACCAGCCGGAGTGGTTACGCGGCTTTTGTACGCTTGTTTGCTAATGCCCTCGTCAGTTGAAAGTCAGTCTCCAAATTCAGCCAGAACCGAGCCGGTATTTCGGGCATTACTTCCTCGAACTGCAAGGCAGTTTCTGCCGTAATGCTTTTCTTCCCATTAATAATCTCATTGATGGCATTGACCGGGCGCCCCATGCGCTTAGCCAGTTCCTTCTGAGATATACCTCGCGCATCAATCTCCTCCGCGAGGTACTCGCCAGGAGGAATTGCCAAATCAGGATAAGCATCGGTTTTAATTACCATGGTAATCCTCCACGTCTATGATACGTACTGTGTCCTCTTGGACTTTTTCAATAATAAGCCGATAATTTTCATTAAGATTAACCGAGTACTGTCCTGCCTGGTTCCCTTTCAAAGGGTGCAAGCTCAGTGCCCGTAACCCGTAGAGTTGGCCCAATTTGTCAGTGGCTCTCAGAACCGCAAGCCGCTGAATATATTTCTTGCCGATCGGAACGCCAAAAAGTCGGCTAGCCTCAGAGAAACTCACACTTGCAACTGATAGATGATTTGATGCAAATTCTATATTCACCCTTACACCCTATGGGTATATTATACTTCAGTATTTTCTATTTGTAAATCCATGGATTAATTGATAATTGATATGGTTTCCGTTACTCATAGCAGGTGATTCATTTCCCCGTAAAATCGCAGCACATTGCCTTACAGTCATCGGGAATATTGATCCTCACTCCTTTTTGGTGCCAGCCATAATGTCAGTTTTACATCTGGTCATGCTATGATTTCATTCAACCCTTCAATAACCTGAGCCAATTCTTCTTGAGATAATCTACCAATTAGCTTGCCCATCCTCTCGGTGGAGAGTGTTCTGATTTGACTAATCTTGACCCATGAATGCTTTGGCAAATCTCCGGTCTTTAATGCAAGAGTCAGGGGAAAACCAGCCTGTTGTGGTTGACTGGTAATTGCAGTAACTATAACGGTTCCCGAACATTCATTGAAGATGTCGTGACTGAGAATCAGTACAGGACGCAATCCTGTCTGCTCATGCCCTCGTGTGGAGCTTAAATCAGCCCATCTAATCTCACCTCTCAATATTCGGGCCATTGCTGCATATCCTCAGTAAATCCCTCATCAGATATAGATCTTTCAAATGCCGGTACAAGTTTTGCACTTTCTTCCGCCAAACGAGTCCGCTTCATACGGAGAAGTTTTTCACTGACAGCTTCCTGGATAGCCTGGCTTCGACTTTGAAACACATGTTTATCAACTAACCGGTCCAGTTCGCCAATGAATCGCTCGTCTAAAGTTATAGCTATCTTTTCCTTGCTCATCATAACCTCCTGGTATTACATTTTATCATACCGTTAATGGACAGACAATTATCGCGAAAAGCAGGTAGTTTCTGTATCTGTGGTATTGACCTTACACAGATTTTCAAGGCTATAACGACTATAGGGCTTATTACTAATTTTCCTGGTGTATAATTGTCCCATCGCCACGAGGTTGAAAAGGAGGAGTCATGTTTGAGGTGTTTTTGACCGCGGAGCAGAAAGTTCTCCTGAAAGAAGTACAGGACTTCGTCAAATGGGTACCACGCCAGCTTATCCTCGATATGGATGACGAGAAAATCAAATTCCCCAAGGAATTTATCGAAGAGGCGGGAAGAAGAAACCTGCTCGCGCTGCGGGCGCCCAAACAATACGGGGGAAGGGCGCTCAAATACGTGGACGAGTTCCTCGTCCTGGGCGAGGTGGGCAAACTCGGTGTCCCCCTGGCATGTGTTTTCGGTATCGTCGGCCTTATCTCGGACGCGCTGAATGCCTATGGGACGGAGGCGCAAAAACAGAAGTACCTCAAGCCGCTGGTGGCCGGCAAGATCTGGGCCGGTGAGGCATTGACCGAGCCCAGGGGCGGTTCGGACTTCTTCGGGGCGACCACCACAGCACGTAAAGAAGGGAAGCACTATATTCTCAACGGACAAAAACGCTTCGTGGTAGGCGGCGAGGGCGCGGATTTCTTCCTGGTCTATGCCGTGACCAACCCGGGCGGGGGTCACAATTCGTTGAGCGCCTTGATCGTCGAGAGGGATATGGGCGTCGAAATAAAGCACGTTTACGGCCTGATGGGCAGCCGCGGCACCGGCACGGCCAGGATCATATTCAGGGACGTTAAGGTCCCTGAGGAGAACCTGCTGGGTAAGGAGAACAAAGGCTCCGAGATCTTCTACCACATGATGGTGCCGGAAAGGATGGTCGGTTATATCAACGGCTCGCGCGCGCTGCTGGAGATCGCCGCCCGCTACGCCAACAAGAGGAAGGCATTCGGACAGCCGATAAGAAATTTCGAGGCAATCAGCTTCAGGATAGCCGAGTGCATTACAAAGATAGATGCGGTCAATGCGCTGGCCTACGTGGTGGCGCGGACCGTCGATGACCAGGTCGGCACGGCAGGCTACCGCAGGCGGATGGTATCGGAGTTAAAGAGGTTCGCAACGCAGACGCAGTGGGAGATCGCCAACGAGACGATGCAGATTCTGGGCGGCATCGGGTATACCAGGGTCTTTCCCGTAGAAAGGGCCGTAAGAGAGACCAGGCTGCTGCAAATATGGACGGGCACCAACGATATCCAGAACCTGATTATTCAACACGAGTTTTACAAGGAGCTGCTGGCCAAAATGGTGGATGAGAGAGATATCGAGGCGGACATCCACCTGAGCAGCGAGGAAGCAGCCGAGGAAAAGGTTTACGAATAAATGCAGGGCAATCCGTGCTTCCGCAGGCCGGTAGATGAATGCGCCATTACGGTGACCAAATTGCGTTAAAGCCAGCTACGGGTGGTGGGTTCGAATCCGGTCGGCTTCGCGGAGTTCTAATATCCCTGTCGCTTTCGATTGAGCAAGAACAGGCTGCCGGCGGACAGGGCAATCAAAATCAGGGCCACGCTCACGTACAGGATGATATCGGGTTCGACCGCCTCCTCCACTGTCAGGCTGCCCGCGTATACTCCGTTTACATAGACCGTGTAGCTGCCGTGCTGGCTGCGGCTGAAGGTAAAGGTGACCGGGATATTCGAGCCGCTGTTGACCGTGACTCCCCGGCTGAGATCGCCGATATGGTATGTAAGATCATACTCGACGGCATCAGGCCGCGGAAACCGGAGATCAAGGCGCGCAGGAAGTAGGTTATCACGATTCCGCAGTGGCCGGAGCAGGGCACCGGGCTGTGCCACCTGACTTCCTGCCGTGTCATAAATGACTTATTGTTAATAAAAAAAGGAGATCTGGTCGATTGTACGCCCATCGGTGAATGCGATGCCCTGAGTTATCGACCTAATTAAAACTGAAATTCATAATCACCCGCGCAATAACCTTTTTCGTGCATCCGGCACTTATCAGACCGCGGATTAGCAATAAATTTCAGATCGAGTGATTCGAGCCAGCATTCAACGCGATACATCACACCGCATTCATAGCTCTCTATCACGCCCATCCTTTTCATCCCCTTATAGGCAAAACACTCATTTTTCTCCCACTCCCAGTGAAGCACATTTCTGGAAGGAGTACTGAAGTGCAACTTACTGAAGACGGAAGCGGGCAGGATTAACTCCATTCCACAAAGCACGAAGTCTCTGACATCTTCCATCGACTTTAAATGGTTTTTATCAATGCCGATTATCTGTGTAAGTCTCTGCGCTTCAAACGGGACCATTGACTTTATTGCATCTTTATTCAGTTTATTCGCACTCTCTATGCCATACTCGTTGTAAACGCTGTAGAACCACATTCCGTCGTGAGTAAGCCAGCCTTTGCCCAGAAGGTCCCTCAGCTCTTCTTTTCCTGTTGCATCCAGAGATCTCATTATTAACCCCTTAAATATGTTTCAATCGCTTTATAGGGCAACAAATGTCCTGCCGGCAGTTATCAGGGGCTTTTTACCGCTGATTAAACGTTATTATGCAACACGTATCGTCTGGCAGGTAGTTGTGCGCTCAACGCCTTCAACCTTGTGGAAATGCCCGGTGATAAGCTTGCCGATGGATTCCAGGGAGTCTCCTTCCACCACGGCGATGATATCATAGGGGCCCATCACCACATCCACGGATTTAACGCCGTCGATCTTTTTCAGCCCCTTGAGAACTTCCTTGGTCTCACCTATCCTGGTTGTGACCAGTACAAAAGCTACAACTGCCATATCGCCACCTCCTGATTTTCAGACTCAAATCCACAGTGTTATCTTTATACCCGATTTAAACCACCCGCGGTCTTACACGTAAACGTCGTAACAGGGCTGGTTATTTTTAGTGCCATGGAACTTGAAATTCCTCACAATTGCGTTAAATTTTCCAGGTATTCCAATTATTAACCCTCCAGTGGAGGGCATAGCGTTGCGCACTATTGCCTTTTCTTTCTCAATCAATGATCCTGTTTCAGAATCATAGATATTCCAGTAAGCAATTACTTTCTTCTTTTCCATCAATATATCACCGCTAAGACCATCTTAGCACTCCGCTGCGGCTATGTTAAATATTTTGGAGTAGAACAAACTTGACTGTCACTGCCATTTCCCCGTAAAACCGCAGAATCCTGCCCCGGAGTGCCCGGGATATTAATGTCTCCCGCTTTTGGAGAGAGGATCGCTGTGAAAAAGCAATGGCGGATATGATGTAATTTATCCCGGAAGCTTTTATAATAATCGATAATAGATGCGATAAAACTTAAGTCATTTATGGCAGGTTCATATGAATCCCAGCGTAAGGTTGGAAAAAGTTTCTAAAATTTATAGTATGGACCGCACAAGGGTCACTGCGCTGAATGAAGTATCCCTTGAAGTCTTTCCGTGTGAGTTTATTGTACTGCTGGGGCCGAGCGGCTCGGGTAAAACCACGCTGCTCAACTTGATCGGCGGGCTGGATGTACCCACTTCGGGATCGGTGGAAGTCAACGGAATCAACATTTCAAAAATGAGCCGGGCCCAGCTTACAGAATACAGGCGCCATCAGATAGGATTCATTTTTCAGTTTTTCAACCTCATCCCCACACTCAATGCCAGAGAAAACGTGGAGTTCGCCGCTGAACTGGCCAGGAATCCCACACCGGCAAAGGAGTTACTCAAGGAAGTAGGCTTGGAGCAGCGCACTGAACATTTCCCCAGCGAACTTTCAGGAGGAGAAAACCAGCGCGTCGCCGTTGCGCGTGCACTGGCCACCGATCCTCCCGTCATACTCTGTGATGAACCTACGGGCAGCCTGGATTTTGAGACAGGGAAGCGCATTTTCAAGCTGTTGCGGACCCTTAATCAGGCCAACCATAAGACCATTATTGTCGTCACCCATAATGCCCCGGTAGGCGCAATTGCAGACAGGTTGATCAGGATGCGGGACGGCCGGATTATAGAAATTACACGTAACGAGAGCCCGCTCGATCCGGACAGGCTGGAATGGTGAAAATTCCCCGCATACAACTCAAGTTATTCAGGGACATTTGGAAAAGTAAAATCCAGTACGGTGCAGTTGCCTTTGTCATATTCCTGGGCGTCTCGGTATTCATAACCTGCTATGAAGCCTACCTTAACCTGAACATGTCTTACAACGCCTTCTATGACCGTCTTAATATGGCCGATTACTGGATATCAGTCGACGGAATCGGGCGGAACGCGGTCAAAGACATGAACGAAATAGCGGGCGTAGAAGCCAATGGCCGTATTGTAAGGGACCTGTTTATCGACATGGGTGGTGAGAGTGGGGAGAAGGTAAGCGGCAGGGTAATCTCGCTGCCCGAGAATAAAATGCCCGTGATAAACAGGGTGGAGATCGAAGTCGGTAATTATTTCAGCATGTCATCAGGCCGTGAAATACTGGTGGAGAGGCATTTCGCCGATTATTATAACCTCAAACCGGGCGACCGGCTGACACTTGAAAACGAAGGGGTGAAATCGAGTTTCTTTATCCGCGGTATCGTAATGAGCCCGGAATATATCTGGGTGGTTAAAAATGCCCAGGAACCCATGGCCACACCCCGCACCTTCGGCGTTGTTTTCATGCCGCTGCGTGAGGTCGAAAAACTGTTCGATATGGAAGGCATAGTCAATGAGATAACACTCGCAATAGGCCCCGACATGGATAGTGAAGCGATATTAGGCCAGGTACGGACCATATTGGAACGTAATTACATCAAGCGCATAACTTCCAAAGACGATCCCGTGGTACTTGAAAACCGGCGTATCGATATCGTCCGGGGCATACGTACCGCTTATCTGACCGAGAGAAAAAACCTGCCGGTTGTACAGTTGCTCAGGCAGGATATGGAATCGTTTGCCATGCTGGCGTTTCTTTTCCCCCTGCTTTTTCTTTCCATGGCCTCGCTGACCATTTATGTATTGCTCAACCGCCTTATCGAATCGCAGCGCATTCAGATAGGCCTGATGAGCGCCATGGGTTATTCACAGGGGACTATTATGATGCACTATCTCGGTTTTGCTTTTACGGTCGGGACCATCGGGTCTCTGACGGGTGTCATAGCCGGTCACCTGTGGGCCGGCGCTTTAACCGAGATGTATGTAACTGCCCTGAATATCCCCATCATTTTAAGCGGAGTTCACTGGGGCGCCATCGGCGGAGGCATATCTGCGGGACTGCTGATACCGCTGCTGGCGGGCCTGCTGCCGGCATGGTCTACCATACGCATACAACCTGCCGAAGCTATGCGTCCTCCGGCGCCGAGTGTCGGCAACAGGTATATTATGAAGGCATTGACCTTTTTGCTGAGGCCGTTCCCTTATTTTATCAAGATGCCCATACGCAACGTTTTCCGTAATATCAGGCGCAGCCTGTTTATGGCTTCGGGCATCGCCTCCGCCATTGTTCTGGTGCTGGTGGCCATGTCATTCGTAGACGCGGTTGATCAGATGTTCTCGCGCCAGTATGGTATCGTCCAGAAATATGATGCCATGATCCATCTGCAGGGCAAAAGCGCCGCCTCCAATGTCAGCCTTATCAGCCACCTGGAAGGGATTGAGGCGGCGGAGGCTGTGCTCGATATACCGTACCGCATAAGATTCCAGGATAAAAAGATCGACAGCAGCATCGAGGGAATAGAAGAAAACTCCGTTATGCTTAATCTTATTACACCCGATGAGGTACGGGTGGATGTTACAGCGGATGGAATCCTGCTGCCAGCATCATACAAAGACAAATTGGGTGCGGAGATCGGCGATACGGTCAGATTGGAGCCTCTTACAGGCACGGTGGGCGAAACCGATAAACGACTGGCCGGATACATCTGGTCATATATAGGGGGCAGAGCCTACATGCCGCTCAGGGAGGTACAGAAGCTGCAGAAGGACTTCGGCGCAGCCAGCTCGATAATGGTTAAATTCCAGGGTGAGCCGAGTGAGTACACGATTAAAAGGATTTACAACATACCGCAGGTTGCCTCGATCGAGCTTATAACCGATACCAGAAAAATGCTGGACGAACAGATGGGATTTTTCTGGGTTATGATAGGCATCATGTTGCTCATGGGCATCGCTCTGGGAGGCGCAATCATCTTCAACGGAGTTATGGTCAATGTAACTCAACGTACCAGGGAGATGGCTACCATGCGGGCTGTCGGCCTGGGAAACAGGATGCTGTCATTCATGATTTCGCTTGAAAATATACTTATAGCTGTTATCGGAGTGGCAGCCGGCATACCACTGGGCAACTATATAAGCCACCTGTTTTTTGACGCTATGTCTACCAGCGCCGAGGATATTATAAGCTTCACTTTGGAGATATTGCCCCGCTCCTATGTCGTCGCTGCTGCAATGGCAATCCTGATAATGCTTGTATCGCAGATACCCGCTATTGTGCAGATCGCCAATCAGAATCTGGCTACGGTAACCAAGGAATGGAATGAGTAAAGACTATTAGCATGCCTGTTGGAGTCAGTCGATCCGGTTTGTGCCGCCGGGTTCGAGTTTTTTGTATTGACGTTCGCTTTTATCTATTACCACCGCACCGCCCTGCTGTGATTTGTTTTTGGCCAGGTACATCAATATCAGGGCTATCCCTATTATGGGAATGAGAAAAATAAATATCCAGACGGCATAGGCAAGTATCCAGCTTATCAGCTTTAACCCGCGCCCTTTTTCAGCGATATCCATCAAGTGATTCTTCTCCGTTAGTGCATCACCGTTAAGACTATCTTAGCACCGCGCCCCGGCGGATGTTAAATGTCCCGGTGTGGAATAAACTTGCCGGCAGCCGCTACCACTGTACATGGTTATTATTACGCTTTTTCACCCTGCTTGGAACGGAATTGAGTTTGATACAGCCGGGCATACAATCCCCCTTTTGCCAGGAGGCCGGTGTGCGTGCCGCGCTCGACAATCCGGCCGCGGTCCATTACCAGGATCAAATCGGCTGATAGAATGGTGCTCAGACGGTGGGCAATAACAATGCTTGTGCGGTCGGCCATGACGCGCTTGAGTGCTTCCTGTATCAGCGCTTCAGACTCGCTGTCGAGTGAACTGGTTGCTTCGTCAAGCACCAGGATGCGCGGATCCTTCAAAATCACGCGTGCCAGCGCCAGGCGCTGTTTCTCGCCGCCGCTAAAGCGGTAACCGCGTTCGCCGACGATCGTCTCATAGCGGTCCGGCAGCTCCATAATAAAATCGTGGATGTTGGCCGCCCGTGCCGCCGCTTCGACCTCCTGCTGCGTGGCATCCGACCTGGCATAAAGCAGGTTAACACGGACGGTATCATGGAATAGATAGGTTTCCTGGGTGACCATGCCGATTTGCGCCGCCAGCGAGGCGAGAGTCACGTTTCTCAGGTCATAACCGTCGATCAAAATACGGCCTTCGTTCGGGTCGTACAGGCGGGGGATAAGATAAGTGAGGGTTGTTTTACCCGCCCCGCTCTGTCCCACCAGCGCCACCAGGTGGCCGGGTTCAGCCCGGAAAGATATATGCTCCAGCGTTTGCTCCCGCGCCTGTGAGAGCGCTGCTAAATTCTCGTCCCCGCTGCCGTTTTCATCGCTCCCGTCTTTAACGGAAGCCCCGCCTGACAGCACCGCGCGGACATCCTGGATCTGACCGAAGCGCTGCACATCCTTGAGCAATCCCTTGTCGTCCGCTGAGTAGCGGAAACTTACATCGTCAAACTCCAGCACGCCCCGGGTGTTCTTTAGAACATGGGCATCGGGCTTCTCATCTATCTCCAGCGGCAGGTCGAGCACTTCAAATACGCGCTCAAAGCTGACCATGGAGGTGGCAAAATCAACCGGCGCGTTGGTCAGGCCCTGGAGAGCGCTGTACAGGCTGCCCAGGTATGCACAGAGAGCTACGATGGTGCCGATGGTCAGCTCCTGCTGAATGACGAGGAAGCCGCCTATGCCGTATACGAGAGCGACGCCGACTGAGCTCAGCAATCCTACGCTGACGAAGAACAATGTACCTGTTACCGCGCGGCGCACACCGATGTTGCGTACATCTCCCGCACGTTCCTGGAATCGCTTATCCTCCTCAGCCGTACGCCCGAAAAGCTTTACCAGCAGAGAGCCGCTGATGTTGAGCAACTCGTTCATCACGGCATTCATCCTGGCTATGAGATTCAGCTGCAAACGGGCGATATCCTGCAGTCGGCTCCCCAGGTTGCGCGCCGCGATCAGGAAAAGCGGTAATACGGCGATACTGATCAATGTCAGCCGCCATTCCAGCGTAAACATCACGGTCAGCACCAGCGCTGCCTGGATCAGGCTGATGATGAAGTTGATGAACGTGTTGCTGATGGCATTCTGTGCTCCTACCACATCATTGTTCAAGCGGCTCATCAGCTCGCCGATCTTGGTATGCGTGAAGAAGCTGAGCGACATACGCTGCAGGTGCGAGAACAGCGCAGACCGCAGGTCATATACTATGCCTTCGCCCACCCGGGCGTTGACCTGTCTTTGCCATACGTGCAGGCCGCCGTTCAACAGCGGTATTGCCAGCAGGCCCAGGGATAACCAGATAAGTTGCTGCAAATCCCGCGCCGGGAGAGTCTGGTCGATCAACTGACGCAAGATCAGGGGCGTCAGCAAAGACAGGCCGGTGGAAGCAAGGGTGATGAACAGCAGCCCGAGGAGCCACCACAGGTAGGGACGGGCATAGCCAAAAACACGCCTTATCAACCCGGGAGTGATTCTGGTTTTCTCTACCGGCGCATGGGGGGAATAGGTGAATTTCCCGGGCCTCATGGGTGTACTGCGCATCGTGACTATTCTTTATGCAGCCGTTATGGATTACTCGACACTCACATTATACTACCCGTGCAACCGCAGCCGGCTAATCGAATATGAGAAGCTGCACGATCTCGGCGCCTATGCTCATCTGCTCGAGCATATAAAGTGAGGATATGTGCTGAACTCGCGGTAGCCGATCCTGGGATATACAGGGCTTCCGAAATGGCTTGCCTGCAGTACAACCACCCTTGCGCCCATGTCGATCGCGGCGTTGCTAACTTCCTGCACACAGTATTTGGCCAGGCCTTTGTCGCGCGCTTTCTTGGTCGTGCCCACCCAGTAGATCCCGCCGATGCCGTGGCTGAGCATAGCCATGGCGCAACATGCGGGCTCGTCTTCGTAATAGACCGTTGCCAGTATTGAAAACGGGCTCAGCACGCGCTCAACATGCATGAAATAAGCCTCGCTTACCTCCCGTGGAAATAACAGGTCTAAAAATGATTCCGCCGCAACCGATCTGAAGTCCTGCAGTCCACCGGCGCTGCTGACCCAGCGCAGCTCCGCTCCTGCGGGCTTTTCTCCGCCTTTCGCTTTTCCTTCCAGAACCATGCCGAGCTGATCGCCGACCAGGAATATTTTCTGTTCTTTGCAATATTGGATTATATCCTGGTCACGATGGCTACGCAGTATGACTGAGAAGCCGCGCTTTCTGCCGGAGAAAAAGGCTTTGGCGCTGGCAATAAATTCCGCGGGTTGTTCCGGATCCTCCGACAGGTTGAACACAAGGCTGCATCCGGGGAAATCGATGCCGCAATCTATGAATACGGTTGCATGTTTCTCAACGATCTCCGTGCCCGGGATCCACTTCGAACTCTCCCGCCAGAACTCGATGAGATTCAGATCGGCCACCTTGAGCAGCTCTGATTCATTCATACTTCACACCAGCCGCTTTAAACTTCCCAGAGAATAAAGCGTAAGTATATGGCGATGACAAAGCGAAGTCAATAGCATTTCACTACAAGCGAGGAGTTTATCATGATAAGCGTATTGTAGTATTATAGTTAACTTAGGCTGTTGAGGAGGTTGTAATGAGAAGCATACATTACGTCCCTGTAGTAATGGTCCTTGTGTTACTGTCATTTATTATCTCTATTTCGGCTTGCGCGCCGGGCAGCGGCGCAAAAACCCCGCAGGGAGACATAGACAAATTCATAACGCAGCTTGAAAAGTCCGGCTTTACCGTTCAAAAAGGCAGCTACGGCTACCAGGATGCCATAGCCCTCTGCAGCGCAGGCTTGATCGATAGCTGTCAGGGAGCCAATGTCGGCGCGCCTTATCTGGCTTACAAGCTGCCGCCAGCGCCGGGGCAGACTGCGCCCAATATGAAGATCGACCCGCAGGACGGCCTGGCATTTGCTTACCGCCTGCGCAGTGATGAGGCCATTGTACAGGTAGGCCGTACGCCGCCTGAATCGGCATTCTACAGCTATCAGAGCTATCTTGTGTTCAGGTATGATCCCGCAACCGGGAAGTATCCTCCGCTTTTCAACAGCATCGGAGACAGCATCAACAACCTGACGATTAACGCCGTCGGCGACAGGTTTAATGAGCCCGTGATTTTCATATCCACCGCCGACAGAGGCACGGACAAGATGGTGCGGGCTGCCGCACAGTCCGCCGGCTATTCCTCGAACATCTTTAATACGGACATTATCCCCTCGCCGGTGGTGAAGATGGGGCTTGAAGAGGGCAGCGACCTGTTCGGATTCGTCAGCCGCATCGCCGTTCCCAAAGACAGGAACGAGCTGGACGCCTATATCAAAGATCCGGGCTCGACGGTGCTGCGCCTGACGCCTGAAACGCCCGCAGTTCCCGACCTGTTCCCCGTTCCCACCCTACGCGTAAGAGGTACCGGTAAAACGGAGTTGGGCCTGATGCCCGACGTCGAGGAGCTGCGGCAGGCAATAATGTCCAGATACGGCACCCTCAGGGCGATTGAAGTGCCCACCTATATCGCCCTACCAGAAGGGTTTTCCGCCACACAGAGCAAAGTAAATACCATGGCCGATGACCGCGAGGCCGCCTACTTCTCTACCGTGGAGGTGGACGCCTGGACGAAGCCCGGGGATTCACGCAGGGATGCGGCCTTCGTAATGCCGGATAGCCCCGACGATTTCATCATCATCTACGGCGTCAACCACGAAATGACGGACAAAGCCATGTACGCCAGCTGCGTGATTTACGGCCTGCAGTACCTCAACGGCGTCGCCGGCGTGGACAGCAGGGAATACAGGGGCAGCGCAGATGACTACATCCCGGGGAATCCCAACGCTAAATACCTCTACGCCTGGAAGATAGCCAGGCAAAGCAGGGGCGATCCGCACTGCCTCGAGGTCCCCACCGGGCCGCAGCGCTACGGCCTCGGCCTGGATGAAAAGCTCATACCGTTCTTCCGCGCGTACCTTGAGATGTCGAAAAAAGTGGGGCCGGCGAATAACGAGCTCGTCATGGACCGTGTGATAGTGTTCAGCCCGAAGTAGCCTATTGCCGGCTAATCGAATATGAGAAGCTGCACGCTCTCGGCGCCGATTTCGAGCGCCGGACTGCTCAGCGTGCCGGTCTGCACCTGCTGGTTGGAGCCGCTGACCGTATACAGGGAGATCTGACCGATCTGCCGCCCGTCGGAGAAGCCGATAAGCGGAGTGATCGGCCCGCTGCCCGGATTTGCTATGAGCAGGGCCGCCTGTACCGCGCCGTTGCGCCCGGCCAGCACATAAAGCGGACTGCTCTGCGGCATTTCTATATCCAGGCGCGTCGAGTAGCCGGACATTTTGAACCAGAGCGAGAAGGCCGAAGCGATGGACTTGGGCTTGCCGTCGGCATAGAACAGGCCGTAGAAGGTAGGCGCTTTGATATCCGGATCCGGACCGCGGTAGAAGGTGGACACATCCATGTCGCTTTGATTCTGCAGCTCGATCCAGCAGGCGCTTAAAATGGCGGCGCCTTTAGCGCCCGTGCGCAGCGCGACCGGATCGGCGCTGCTCTCCTGGCTGCGCTTTATCTCGGTGTTCCATTCGGTGATATGCTTGGTCGTCTGCGTGAATCCCCTGGCGTCCAGCGAGGAGCGGTAGAACGCGGCGGCCTCGGCGTACTGCTGCGGGCTATTGGAATACATGTGCCAGGAGAAGAAGTCTAGCGGCGCGTTGCTCTGCCTGACGAAAGCCAGGAAATCCTGCGTCCATTTCTTCCCCTGCGGCGTCAGCGCGCCGGCCGGCGTTACGCCCGGACCTCCCACCTTCAGCTCGGGGAACTCATTTTTAATAGTCAGCGCCGTGTCGCAGTAGAGCTCGAAGTACTCGATCGGCGTACGCGGCCTTGGCCAGAACTGCGCGTTATCCGGCTCGTTCCAGATCTCGACGTAACGGAAGGGCGTGTTGAAGCCGTTCCACCTGCCCGTCCGGTAATGTCTCAGCACCTCCAGCGATGCTTTGACCCAGTTGGACCGTTCGGTCGCATTGGCTGGCGGCGTGGAGTTGTTGTACGAGTCGCCCAGGCGGAAATAAGGCTCGAACCCGCCGGCGGTGATGGACCTCCAGACCTGGTCGCTGCGGCTGAAATCGTAGGATTGAACCAGGGCCGGGTCGGCCGTCATATCCGGATACATCACGGACATATCCAGCGCATTGTAATAATCGTGCGTGCGTATCAGGTTCACGCCGATACCCTGGTAGGCGGCGGTCAGGTCGGCATTGGCCGGGTCGGTGCCCGCCGGAATAGGGCCGATGTTGACGCCCAGCAGGGGACGTATCACAGCTCCCGTCGCAGGCCCGATGGTAAGGTTGATGTCCGCCTGCGGAACAGCCGTCTCAGGCTCGGATTGCTGTGTCTGCGTAACAGGTACGATACATCCTGCGCTGACGCTCAATATAACCAGTGCGATGGCTGCTGTAAAACGGAGCTTCATTACAACTCTCCTCATCTCTGGATATACATTGCAGCATATCAGCCACGGAGGCAAATGTCGATGGTACTTTGGTAATGCGGTATGTTGTGTATAAATAAGGGTTTGTTGATGAATGCGAGTGAATTCAGATATTATCTTAAGGCAAATAAAGTGATTCTGCTGATGGGAGATGCCCCCATCAGGAACGCATTCAATAGCGTGGACGGGAACCCGCTCAGGGACATGGAAGCTATGCGTAAAGTGGCCATTCACTATCGCCAACGGCATAGTCTACGACTGGAGCGCCGTGCCGTAGGCCTGGAGAAGATTAAATTTTAATGGAGGTAGCCCGGGATGGATATTTTTAACAAGCAGATACTGGAGCTTTTCCTATCGAGAACGGCGAAATCGCGAGCGCTGTGGGAATCTGGCCGCCAGGTGCTGCCCGACGGTGGTGGCGGGGACATGCAGTGCTACTGGCCTTATCCCGTTTACATGCAGCGGGCGCAGGGCTCGAAGCTCTACGACGTGGACGGCCATGAATACATCGACTTCTTTTGCGGTGCGGGAACTGTGCTGCTTGGCCACCGCTCACCGGTCATACTGAAGGCGGTCGAGGCCGCTCTGAAAGACGGGTTGCCCGCCTCGGTAGCCTGCGAAAACGAGATCAAGCTGGCCTCGCTGCTGCGCAAATTCATGCCTGGCATGGAGTTGATACGCTTCTTACCCAGCGGCTCCGAGGCCAACCAGGCAGCCATCCGCCTGGCGCGCAAATTCACAGGACGCAGCAAAATAGCCAAGTTCGAGGGTGGCTACCATGGACAGGCGCAGGAGATGCTGGTCTCCATCGAGCCGGCAGGCCCGGCCTGCGGACCGGCTGAGGAGCCCAGATGCACTCCCTGGCATACGGACCTGCCCGCCTATATGCTTGAGCAGATCGTGATCCTTCCCTTCAATAATATTGAGGACACGATCAGAATTATCGAAAAGCATACCGGTGACCTGGCAGCTATCATGGTTGAGCCGGTGCTGGTGCACGGCGGCATGATACCGGCCGATAAAAGTTACCTGCAAGCCGTAAAAGATACCGCCGCGAAGCACGGCATCCTGCTGATTTTCGATGAGGTCGTCACGGGACTGCGCCTGGTGTCGGGTGGGGCGCAGGAGATATACGGCATAACCGCGGACATGACGGTGCTGGCCAAGCCGGTGGGTGGAGGATATCCCATGGGCGTGCTGGGCGGCAGGAAGGATGTGATGAGCGCCATCTGTATGGAACGGATGCACGATAAGGTGTGCGTGGCAGGTTCGATGTCGGGACATCCGGTGAGCGTCGCCGCCGGGCTGGCACTGCTGACGGAGCTGGAGAAGGGAGAATATTACAGGCATGTTCAGGAGTTAGCATCGCTGGCGTCCATCCGTCTTCAGAAGGCCTTCGATGAGGCAGGGATATTATGCACGGTGACCGGTGAGTTCATGGGATACTGCCGCGGCTTCTGGCCTCATTTCAGCGGTAAGGCGCCGAGAAATTCGCGGGACTTCTATAGTGAGGACCTGCTCAAATTGCTGAACTTCTGCATCGGCATGATAGCGCACGGCATCTTCATGAGCCCGACCGGCGCTCCCTCCATCACCCTCGCTCATACAAAGGAAGATATCGATAAGATGCTGAAGGCTGCCACCAGCGTGCTGCAGATGATGAAGAACGGTTGAAAATTCGGCTTCGAACGAGCCGGCTATTTCACGTTTACGGTGACCGCCTGGTACTGGGTGCCATCGCTGCTGGTGGCAACCAGGTTGTAGGTGCTGGTCTCAGCGGGGCTGACCCGCGTGCTGCCCTCGGCTCCGACACTCTTGCCATCAAGGGTGACGGACGATGCTGCGATGGTCTTCCATGCCAGTGTAGAGCTTTCGCCCTTTTTGATGATTTGGGGGCCGGCGGTAAATTGCCTGATAACCGGTGCATCGCGGCCGGGCAGCGCACCGGAGATCGTTAAGGTGGTAGTCGCAATCACCGACCCCTGCGCATTGGTCGCCGTCAGTTTATATGTGGTGGTCATGAACGGGGTTAAAAAGTCTTTCGATCCTGCCGGCTGCACGATCCCAACATTGGGCTCGATAATTATGTCGCTCGAGTTCTTCACGTCCCATTTAAGCACAGCCGGGTAATTGGCTATGGTATTGATGGGCTGCACGCTGAAAATCGCCACGTAGGGCAAACCGAAGGAAGCAGCGACGCCCTCTTCTGTCAGAGGTTGAGGCGCTGCCGGCGCCGGTGAGACAGGCGCCTGGTCGGCAGGCTCCGTGGCAGGCTGAGCAGGCTGGGCAGGCGCGCAGGACGCAAATATGATCAGCGAGATGAAAAGAACGAAAATAGCCGTCTTCATAATAGATCCCCCTGGTTGCAGGTTAATCTCAAATCGGTGGAATTATTATACCACGGTCTCCTGGCCGTACTTCCCCGGCTGTGCCCCGATGCGGTAGCTACTGCGGCAGATGGTTCTTTACCGAATCGATCATGGCCTGGAAGTTATCAAATTTGGTGTCGAAGGGGATGGTGCATCCTGTGCTCAGTATGAAACCTGTCTTGCCTTTGCCGACATGGTCGATCAGCTTTTCGCAATAGGCCTTCATCTCTTCGGGCGTGCCGATGCTGCTGAGCGAGGCGGGGACGTCTCCCATGATGCACATATGGTCTTTGAGTATCTCCTTGGCCTTGAAGATGTCCGTGGTGCTGTCAAACTCGCTGACGCACATTTTCCTGGGCAAGTCGAGGAAGTAGGGCAGGTTGAGCGTCCAGTCCTGGTCGAGATGCATGACAGTAATCATCCCTTCGGCGGCGAAGGCGTCTATCATTTTTTTCATGTAGCGGAACTCGAAGCGTTCGAACATCTTCAGCGGGTAGTAGAAACAGCCGCCCCTCTCCAGTATCAGCTCTACGCCCGGTATGCCGGTGGTACGGGCTGCTTCGATAGCAAATTTAATCAGGTCGTCGACCATGGCGTCCATGACGGCCTGCACCTTGTCGGGGATGCGGTAGAGATCCTGCGTGAACGATACCAGCGACCTCCTGGTGGAGAGGAACATCAGTGGCGACATCACCATGGCGCCGCAAAGCGATGGGATGCTGCGCAACTTCCATAGTTCCCCCTCGGATTTGTAGCGGTCCATCTGCCTCCTGGTCCAGGCCAGCAAAAGCTCGGGGTCCAGGGGGAAAAAGCGGCCCAGGTTCTTTTCGGCAAAGCCCGTCCAGCCCAGCTTTATCATCTCGTCGTAATCTTCGATCGTAAGCAGCTCTTTCTCTATGAACTGCGGCGATGAATCTTCATCAATGCCCGGATCTTTACCCGGGTACCTGGTATCGCCGATGACCACCTGCATGACGGCGGAAATGCTTGGCGGTATGGGAAGGCTGTATCCCGGCAGGATCATGGCATCCCATCCGCCGACGTCATCGAAGGTGTCGACTATGGCCTGGAAGCCCCTGCGGGGATGGGCGATGCCCTCGGCCACAGTCATGCCCCTGTGCCTGGATGGGAACATAACGTCCATCAGGGGCGCAACGGGGACGCGGTCACACGGCTCCAGCTTGATAGCCGCCCAGGTGCGCTCGGTGGGGGTCATGGTCTCTTTGATCATCTACTTCACCGCCCCGGCCAGTTTCTTGCACAGCTCAACTCCCTCCGGGGCGTCGTCCGTGAAGGCGTCGGCGCCTACGTATTTGCGCACGACTTCCGTGACGATGCCGCCGCCGATGATGACCTTTACCTTGCCCCTCAGGCCGGCTGCTTCCAGCGCCTGGACGGTCTGCTTCATGGACTCGAAGGAAGGTGTGAGCAGGCCGGAGATGCCCAATATGGGCGCCCCGGTTTCCTTCAGCTTGTTTATGAAGACCTCGGGGGCGGCATCTGTGCCCACATCGTAGATCTCGAAGCCGGCGGCTTTAAGCAGCGTGGCCGCGATATCTTTGCCGATGTTATGGATATCGCCCTTGGCGGTGCCCAGCACCATTTTAGCCACCGGTGTTCCTGATTGGCCAGCTTTTAATTTGGGCTCGAGGACGGCCATGGCCTCCTTGAATATCTCGCCGGACATGATCAGCTCGCCCAGGAAATAATCTTTATCTTTGTAGCGTTGTCCCACGATCTCCATGCCCCGGCGGCACTCATCCACGATCGACATCGGGTCAGCCCCCGAGGCGACTTTGTCCTGCACGATTTTCTTGACCTCGTCTTCCTTGAGGTCCGCTATGGCATTGGCAAGTTCAGACATGATCCCTCCTGTATTTAGTCATATCAGTGGCAAAGGTGTTGATTGCAGACCGGAGCGCTTCCTCCATATAAAAACGCGGGCCGCTGTTTCGGGATTGTATAGTGCCGATCGGGTTGTGTCAACATCAGTTATATATTAATCATCATCCCTGCGCAGACGGGGCTTTGATATCGTGGAGCAGCAGCGCCAGTACAAAGGCAACCCCGAAGAGTACGGCAATCGCGGTCATGTTGAAGAGGAAAACGATGGGCAGGCCGCTTATCTGGCCGCCCAACATTAAAATTCCGTTGGATGTAGCCTCCGGCACCGGATGGGTTTTCTCGACCGCATAGGTCAGTCCGACCGGCATGGCCGAGATGAGGAAGAAGCCGAAGACAAAACCGCAGGCGCCTAAAAGCACAATTGAGGAGAAATACTGCAGGAAAAGGGATAGCGGGACCGCCATACCGGCCGCCATGACCAGGAAGATCTTCCGTTTGTGGTACTTGTCGGACAGTGCAGACAGGACAACCGCCCCGCACAGGCCACCGATCACCATCAGCCCGCCGACTATGCCCGTGGCGAGGGCCGAATCGATGTCCAGCGGCCGGTCCTTGAATATGTAATCGATCTTGGTCAGGATGGCATTAAAGGCGCCTACTCCTATTAAAAAGATCCCCAAGAGTAAGAGGAAGTCGCGATTTTTGAAAAGCGCTTTCAAACCGACGGTCATGGTGACCTTTTTCTCAGCCGCGATGGGATTGGGCGGCAGTTTGGGCTTATCCTTCACCAATACGAGATGCAGCACCATGCCGACCAGGGCCGGGATACCGTACAGATATAGGATGATATCGATCCCCTGCTTGACCGCGCCGATGCTGCGGTAATGCGCAAGTATGAAATCGGTAGCGAACATGACGATCGCGAAGCCGACGAACATGGACATGGTCAGAAGTCCCGACGCCAGGGCCTCTTCGTTTTGCGGGAACCAGTTCGATGCCACCTTGGTAACGGCATTGAGCAAGAACGGTTGAGCGATGGCACATCCTATCATGCAAACAAGCAGCCAGCCGTAATCCGGTGCGAAGATACGGAGAAATCCGCACAGGCCCACCAGGACGACGCCGATGCCCACCCCCTTCTTCAGTCCCCAGTTGTCGATACACCAGGCGGCAGGCAGGCAGAAGGGGAGCCAGGCGAGCATGGCCAGTATAGCCAGCAGATCGATCAGGTCGATATTTCCGCCGCTGTAGACGGCAGCCGCATCCCTGGCAATAGGGGCGAAGGTCATCCACATGATTTGTGACATGGCGATGTTGAGCATGAAAACTCCCAGCACCACCCAGCGGTAAGGGGATACGGATGGATCGATATTCTGCATAAAACCTCCCTAAAAAACGGTCATGTCGATGCTCATATATTTTTAAATTACGATAAAATGCAGTTTGAGATGCATGATCACAAAATATTTATCCGGCTGCACGTACCGCTTCTTCCCTTCACCGTGCTTGTGGCAGAACTCGCACATTTCCCCGCCTCCTGGCCAATATCGTTAATACGGTATCCTATGATATCAAATTTGGTGGGAATATATAATTGGGCGGCGTGATATACTAAATAATTATGCAGAGCAGACTGGTTATAGTCCTGGCGTACAGCAGTAATCAGTATCGCGCTAATTTCCTGCAGGGGCGAAGCATCAGTTTAAAATAGACCGTAGATTTTGTGCTAAAATTCTATAGGCGTATCTCGATGGACAGAACAAGCGCTGTCGACCTGGTCACACAAGCCCGCAGGGGCTCTCATAACTGTCTGTTCTATCAATCCCGGGATGACCTGGTCAACCTGCTGGCCGAATATTTCAAGATGGGTATGGAGAAGGGGGAATCCTGTATCTGGGTCACGGCGGACGGCGGCGTGGAGAAAAAGGCGCGCGAGGCTATCAGCAAGAAATTGACGGCCCCGGGCACGCGGCAGGCAGAATCACAGATCGAGTTCATCCGGTGTTCCGACTGGTACCTGCGCGACGGCTCTTTTCATCCGGAGCAGGTATTAGACAACTGGGTCGAGAAGCTTAAGCTGGCTGTTAACGGCGGTTACCAGGGCCTCAGGGTCAGCGGCGACCTGGGCTGGCTTGACGCGACAGACTGGCAAACGCTCATGGGTTACGAGAGCGATGTTAACAGTGTAATCGCCGGGAAAGATTTTATGGCGGTCTGCAGTTATCCGCTGGCTAAACTAAACGCTTCGCAGATGATCGATGTGATCGGCCATCACCAGGTGGCCCTGGGTAAGAATAACGGCGGTTGGCACACATTTAAGGCGCTTACACCCGATGCAGCGGCGGTAGACGGGAATATACGTGCCGCGATAGCCGGAAAACAGGCGCGCGGGGATAAAGCCTCCGCATTTCCCGTTCTATTGCCGGATAATTGCAACGGATGCGGTGATTGTGTGAGCGTTTGTTCCGGCGGCATTCTCTACTTGAGCAACAATCGCATCGCCCTGAAAGCGACAGGTGAATGCGACTGGTGTACCTTATGTGAGGCAGTCTGCCTTTCCAATGCTATATGCTGCCCCTTCGAGATCACGACGGTTGAGCCGTAGCGCGCTATTGGCCGTATTGATAGTAGCCGCTGCAGCTGCCGCCGCTGCAATGTCCCCAGTTGGGATACATCATTTTTAGATAGGAGCTGGGCTTGGGCACATAGGTGCCCGTACCTGAGGCGGAAGCTGGGTTAGTTGTGATGATATCTATGGTCTCGTACGAAACGGATGCCCCGGTATAATCTACATCAGAGCCGGGATAAGAAACGGAGGAGCCGGTTTGAGTCATGGAGGGAGTCGTGTTAACCGGAGAGAGGTCCTCAATTACAGGCTGGGCCGCCGTTTTCAGCCCGTCTGCCGGGAGACTATTTGATATCGGGATACCGGGTGTATGTAAAACCGCGCCGACCGAATTGGAGTTACTCGATATGAGGTTAAAGGCGACTATCGACAGCACTATGATGCTCGTCAGCAGGAGGATGGCAGCGGGTGACGACTTCTCGGGGCTATATATATTTTCCGCGCCATAAGCTTCCCCGGGCCAGTTAAGCTTCTTGCCGCAGCCCGGGCAATTCGAAATTGAGATATCCACCCACGCATAGCAGTGGGGACAGTTATAGTAATAGGCTGCGCGGCAATTTGTGCATGACCTCACCCCGGTGACATTCGTTGTGCCACAGTTGTAACAGGCGATTCGATTGTCCCTGCTCCTGTTCATCACGTTTCATTATAGCAACGCAGTTCAAATAATATCAAAATGCGGCCAAGGGTAATGTGAGTGGATGTCAGCCTGCGAAAAAGAGGAGTACGGCCTTTTTACAATCCGCCGCCGCTTAAAGCCCCATCCCTGCGGCCACCTTTTCCCGGTAGTAACCGGTATCGCGGGGGAAAAACCTGGATGCAAGCACGCGCCTGTAGTACAGCCCCACGTCGTGGTCCATGGAAAACCCTATCGCGCCGTGTACCTTGATGCCGTCAAGGGCTGCGTGCTGATATACCTCGTTGGCCTTTACCTTCGCCATCGCGATCTGTGCAGCGCAGTCCGCCCCGGTGCTCATCATCCATGCAGCCTGGTATACCAGGTATTGCAGGCCGTCCACCTGCATCAGCATATCAACCAGCTTGTGCTGTATAACCTGGAAGGTGCCGATCGGCTTGCCGAACTGCTGCCTATCCCCGGCATAGGCAACGGTCATATCGAGCACGGCACGGCAGGCGCCGTATACCTCGGCGCATTTCAGTAACGCGGCCTTGTCCAGGATCCGGCTCAGCATGTTTTCTGCAGCGCCCGCCGTTCCCAGCACATCGCCGCCGCCAAGTGCCACGTTCTCGAACCTGACCTGGCACAGCGTCTCGCCCGTAATAGTAGGGATAACCTCGACCTCGATGCCCGGTTTCTTCATATCCACGATGAACAGCGTCAGCCCTTTTTCCAGGGCCTTGCCGCTTCCTATGCGTGCAGGCACCAGCATGTAGTCCGCCACGTTAGCGCAGGGCACCAGCGTTTTTTCGCCGTTAAGAGCGTATCCCCCGCCTGACTGCCGCGCCGACGTCCGGATATTCGAGAACCCGCGGTCGGCAGGGTCCTCGCTGATCGCCAGAGTCCATATCGTTTCACCCCTGGCTATAAGGGGCAGATGAACGGCCTGCTGGTCTTTGCTGCCGCAGTCCATGATGGGCAATGCGGCCAGCGCCACGGTAGAGAAAAACGGCCCGGGCAGGATGTTGCGGCCCATCTCTTCCATCAGGATAACCAGGTCTATAAAACCGGCGCCGCTGCCTTCATACTCCTCGGGTAAAAGCAGCCCCATCCAGCCCAGCTCCGCCATACGTTTCCATGTAGCAGGATCATAGCCCCGCCCGTCCTTTTCCAGCTCGCGCGTCCTCGATTTCGGGCACTCCGCTGCCAGGAACTCCCTGGCCATGGTCCTCAGCATATCCTGCTGTTCCGTGTACTTGAAGTTCAAATTTTATATCCTCGCGTCTAATATGACCTGGGCAGGCTCAGCTTAAATTTGCCGATGATATTCTTCTCGATCTCATCCGTGCCGGCCGCTATGGCCGTTCCCGGGGACAGCAGGTACTGCCGCTGTATCAGCCCTTTCAGCTTGGTCAGTCTGGAATGTTGTTCCACCTGGCAGCAGGGCCCCAGGATGTCGGTCCCGGCCAGGGCCAGTTGCTCCAGCAGGTGATCGGCAAAGGACTTGTTCCTTGAAGCTTCGTACGTGGGGACCGCGCCTTCGCCCAGCTTCCAGGCGATCTCATAGGCAAACATCTTCAGGGTTTCCATCTCCACAGCCAGGTCCGCCAGCCGGTGCCTGATTACAGGGTCTCCGGCCATCGGCTTGCCGTCGCGTTTGGTATCTGCGACGTATTTAGCCAGCCAGTACAGGATCCGCCGGGCTGTTCCGTAAGACTGGCCGCAGAAACTGTGCCTTTCATAGGCCAGCGACCTCATAAGCTGGTACCAGCCCCGGTTCTCCTCGCCTACCAGGTTCACCGCCGGCACATGCACATTATCGAAGAAAACCTCGTTGAATATATGAACGCCGCTGTAGTTCAGCAGGGGCTTGACGGTTATGCCGCTGCTCTTCATATCCGCAATCAGGAGGCTTATACCGTCCTGCGGCTTGCCGCCGTTTGAGTTCGTTTTGACCGCCAGCCAGCACCATCTGGCGCGGTGGGCGCAGCTGGTCCAGACTTTCTGGCCGTTGACCAGATATTCATCGCCCTGGCGCACAGCGGACGTCCGGATGCTGGCGAAGTCCGATCCGGCATTCGGCTCGCTGTAACCTGTGCACCAGATGCCGTCCGGGCTGCCGGAGGATATCATGGGAAGGTATTTCTGCCGCTGCTCTTCGTTGCCGTACAGCATAAGCGAGGGGCCTACCCATCCCGTGCCGCTTACCCCCATGGAAAGTCCGGGTATCCCCCAGTAGGCGGCCTCCATGGCGAATATCATCTGTTCCAGGTGGGAGGCATCCCGGCCGCCGTACCGCTTCGGCCAGCCCATGGTCAGCCATCCCCTCTCGGCCAGCTTTTTGGAGATGGAAAGGCTGAAAGCCCAGTCCTCGTCGCGGCTTTCCTCGTCAAGGAAATTAACTATCGAATCGTCAGGTATCTCGCGCTCAGCGAACTCACGCACCTCCCGCCGCAGCGCTTCCTCTCTTTGCCCCAGGCTAAAATCCATCATTAACTCTCAATACAGCGCGGTGCGAAATTGCTTATAGATTATGCACATAAAACGACACTGTCAAGGGGTCTTCATGACCATAATCGGTCATATAATGCTATGTGGAGGCCGAAAAATGATACACGGACGGCCGCGCCGGGGATTAC
>Ga0268277_1000533_pt1 | contig 29854 bp, 27 predicted proteins | sample saktaG_5_FD_190132 | JGI IMG/M metagenome (GOLD analysis project Ga0268277, IMG submission 190132) | Saline water microbial communities from Sakinaw Lake, British Columbia, Canada - sak_2010_1_5_50m | ecosystem: Environmental > Aquatic > Non-marine Saline and Alkaline > Saline ... | reverse complement strand
TTTCCGCTTGCCCGAGCGTACCCATCGGCAGCGTGGGCTGCCGCCTGCTCATGCCGCACAAGCAGGTGTTTTAGGCTGGAGTCATAGAGCTCATCATAGATTGGGAGAACCACGCCGCCAGGGTAGCCGAATAAGATATCGACACCCTCGCGCTGCAATGATTCAACGAGGATTTTTGCCCCGGTCTTCATGTTCTTCCCTCAGTAACCTGTTCATACCGGCGATCATCGCCTCGACACTTGCCATGATGATGTCGGTGCGTGCGCCTCTAGAAGTAATTATCTTCCCGTCTTTACTTAATCTTACTGTCACTTCGACCAGTGCATCGGTACCGCCGCTGATTGCATCGACATGGTATTCTTCAAGCCGGATATCTGCCACATCGCCGATGGATTTGCGCAGTACCTGCATTGCAGCATCGACCGGGCCGTCGCCGGTGGCAGCCCCGGTCATCTCACGTCCGTTCACTTCAAGAGTGACCGAGGCGGTAGGGATCATGTTGCTTCCAGATACGGCGGTGAACTGCCGCATCTTGATGACGGGGTTGGATTCGATGGCAAGAACAGCATCGGCAATCGCCATCAGGTCAGTATCCGAGACCCGTTTGCCCTGGTCACCGAGCTGTTTGATCCGTTTTACGATCTCTTTGACTTGGTTCTCATCAGTGGTGTAATTCATCTCGTTAAGTGCGGCTTCCACTGATGCGGAACCTGAGTGCTTACCCAGCACGATACGACGCTTCCTCCCGATCATCTCCGGTTTTATGGACTCATAGGTCGAGGGCTCCCGCATCACACCGTGTGCATGGATGCCACTCTCGTGGGTAAAGGCCATCTCCCCGACAATCGCTTTGTTGACCGGTAGGGGAACGCCGGTCAGCCGGGAGACCAGCGAGGCAAGGTGGTACAGTTCTTCCTTTTTGATCCGGGTCTTGTAATCGTACAGGATCTCTAGTGACATGACAAGCTCTTCAAACGGCGTGTTCCCGGCGCGTTCCCCGATGCCATTTATGGTCGTGTGTGCGCAGCTTGCGCCACATTTAAGCCCGGCAACCGTATTGGCAAGCGCGAATCCGAGGTCATCATGGCAGTGTATAGAGAGTGGCGCAATCCCCGCTAGAGGCGGAATGAACTTTACCACTTTTTCGGGTGTAAGGAGTCCGACAGTATCGCAGAAGCAGAGCCGGTCTGCCCCCCTCCTGACTCCTTCAGTAAAGAGCGTGCGGAGGAACTCTTGGTCAGCTCGTGAGGCATCTTCGCCGGAGAGCTCTACGATAAGCCCGCGCTCTTTTGCGTGTTCAACCGCACTATATGCCATAGATGCGACCTCCTCGCGGGTCTTTCTCATCTTTTTGGTAATGTGCAGGTCGCTGACCGGGACGACGAGGTGGACAGAATCCGCTCCGTAATCTGCCGCAAGGTCGATGTCCTGTACAAGGGCACGGACATAGGTACAGATCTCTGTTTGGAGGTTAGCATCAGAGATTATGCGGATTGCCGTCCGCTCCCCTTCTGAAGCAGCCGCTGAACCGACTTCAATAACATCGACGCCGATATCAGCGAGTTTCGATGCGATCTCAAGTTTCTGTTCAGGGTTTAACGAAACGCCGGGAGTCTGCTCCCCGTCGCGCAACGTGGTATCAAAAAAGCGAATCTTATCGACGAATAAAACCCTCACTCATGGCTGGCACCATGAAATCATATAGGGGGTCGCAGAATATAAATACGACAGGTAATTTTATATGGATATCCGTGATGAGTGCGACCTTTAAAAAAAAGCTGCGAGGCGAGGCGGGCCGTCTGGCACCCCCTATTGCGATAGTAAGATAATTCATTTTTTTTGAATTGAAGGAAAAGCGGTTTTTTACGGGCTACTCCATATCTCACAGATTTAACCATGCGGACCAGCGGAATTGAACCGATCTGATTCTTAAACAATAACGACAGACGACAAAGAAAGGCACACATTTATCACCAAGGGGCTGTCTGCCATATCTTCACGGGAATGAAGATAAAAAACATGAGAGATTATCCATGGATTACGGAAAAGTCCTGATCCCCACTGACTGGTCAGAATATGCGGACGAAGCGGTACGACGGGCTCCTGAGATCCCGGGAATTTCCGAAGTGACCCTGCTCCATGTCGCGGCAGTGCGGGAATCTGATGGGGTCGGCAATAACAACCATGGCGCTCTCGATGCAAAAGCCGCTGCGCTTCTCCTTGAGAAGGACCAAGCACTGCTTGAAGGGGCGGGGATCAGGACTACGGTTATCATTGAGCCATCCCATCACTACGAGATTCCACGCACGATCCTTGAAGTGGCAAAAGCGAGAGGGATAGAGCTGATTGTGATTGGCGCACGCGGCACAAGTCGGATCCGTGAGGCACTCCTTGGAAGCGTCTCCCATGAGGTGATGAAAAATGCTCATACACATGTCCTGCTCATGCATCCGGCTTCAACGGCAATGTTTAGCCACCCGCAGCATTTTCCCCGGTTACCTCTCTGTGAAAAAATCGTTTGCCCTGTCGATCTCTCAAAACCTTCCGATGAAACCGTCCGCAGCCTTGTGCGCTGCACCCATCGCCCCGAAGTTATCCTACTCCACGTTATCCGGTCCGCAGAATCGGTCCGGCACCGTGACATCCTTTACCAGCGGGCGATGATCCGGCTTACCGAATTCCAGCAGGAACTGGGGCTGCAGGGATTTAAGAGTGCGGTGATGATTCGTACCGGTGACCCGGTTCTTATCACCTGCATAGTTGCAGAGCGGGAGAATGCATCCCTCATCCTGCTTTCCCGGTATGGGCGGTTTGATTATACCCGGAACATCCCGATAGGCTCGATTGCCGAAGCGATTGCAATGCGGGCGACCCGGCCTGTCCTGATCCGGTACCCTCAGATAAAACTTAATATTTCTGTCAACGAACTTTCCGCTGACAAATTCTCTCTGGCCGAAAAGGTCTGGGTGCACTATCACCAGCAGAAAGGGGACCCTAAAACCGACCGTATTTTCGGCGTCTTTGTGGAAGGGGTAATTGCCGGTGTGGCGCGATGTCGGGTCCACCCGGATGGCAATGAAATTGACGGTGTATTTATCCTGCACGAGTTCCGGGACCAGGGATATGCCCGCAAACTGATGCAGGACTTACTAGCTCATTGTGGCAGCGAAGTCCTGTACATGCACTCCACGCTCGAACTTGTCTCTTTTTACCGGACCTTCGGTTTTGTGCCGATACCCGAGAAGGAACTTCCACCCACCATTCGGGAACGGTTCAATTTTGCACTAGGAAACATGCAGGGTTCTGATGTTTGCCCGATGAAGCGGGTGCCCGGTAATCCGGTTGAATCAGACTAAAAAAGCAAAAAGCGGGCAGTGATATATGGATATATGGAAGAAAAGATCCATCTTTAAGGAAAGATATTTGCCTTCATTTGAATAAATGTCAATTCCTTTCATTAGAGCGAGCGTACATATGCCACTAGGTTCGTCACCCGCCGATTTCTTCGATCCGTCGCTTTTTATCAACCGTGAGCTGGGCTGGCTTTCTTTCAACCGGCATGTGCTCGATGAGGCGCAGGACAGGTCTCACCCCCTGCTCGAACGGGTGAAGTTCCATGCAATTTTTGCAAACAACCTTGACGAATTCTTCATGATCCGGGTCGCAGGCCTCCAGAGGCAGCTTGAAAATGGTGTGCTTGAAGCGCCTCCGGACGGCATGACACCGGCGCGGCAACTCGATGCAATCCGGGCTGCACTCATTCCCACGCTTGCAGACCAGGCGGTGAGCTGGAAAGAAGATCTCATCCCGAAGCTTGCGACGTCCGGTATCTATATCCACACGTACGGCATGCTCAGTCCGGACCAGCAGGCAGCAGTGCGCAAACAATTCATTGATGAGATCTTTCCCGTACTCACTCCACTTGCTTTTGACGTCTCTCACCCGTTCCCGTTCATCTCCAACCTCTCGCTGAACCTAGCAATCATCATAAAAGACAGGAACAGGGAGTATTTCGCCCGTATCAAGGTCCCGACACGACTTTTTTCCCGGCTCCTGTGCATCCCAAAGACCGGGGATTGTACCCCTGTGGACAATGCTGATGTCCATTTTGTCCTGCTTGAAGACGTGATTGCCGAAAACCTTGACCTGCTTTTCCCCGGGCTTGAAGTAGTTGATGCCTACCCGTTCCGGATCACCCGTGATGCCGATCTTGAGATCGAAGAAGATGAAGCATCCGACCTCCTGACTGCAGTTGAGGAGGTTATGGAGCAACGCCGGACCGGCAGGCCGGTGAGGATCGAAGTGCACCGTTCCATGCCCGACCGGATCTGCCACATGCTGGAGCAGAAACTTGGTATCTCTTCCCCCATGATCTACCGGCTGGACCAGCCTGTCGGGATGGCGGATATGATGCAGGTAATCTCTCTCAACCGGAAGGACCTCAAGGACACTCCTTTTGTACCCTCTGTCCCGCCAGAACTTGCCGATGGCAGGGATATTTTTGCCGCGATAAAAAAAGATGATATCCTCCTCTTCCACCCTTATGACAGTTTCTCACCGGTAGTAAACTTTATCCGGCAGGCAGCACATGACCCCGATGTGCTTGCGATCAAGATCACCCTCTATCGCATCGGGGCAAACTCCCCGGTAGTTTCCGCACTCATGGAAGCTCGTGAGAACGGGAAGGCGGTTGCTGCGCTCATAGAACTCAAGGCGCGGTTTGACGAGGAGAATAATATTGGCTGGGCCCGGCAACTGGAGCGGGCAGGCGTACACGTTGTGTATGGGATTGTCGGGCTCAAGGTGCATGCGAAACTCTGCATGGTAATACGGCGTGAAAAGGATGGGATCTGCCGGTACCTGCACCTCGGGACCGGGAATTACAATGCCACATCCAGCAGGATATACACGGATTTCGGGGTCTTTACCTGCGACCGGGAGACGGGCGCGGATGTGGCGGATCTCTTTAATTTCCTGACCGGGTATGCCCGCATTGAGCACTTCCGGAAACTCCTTGTTGCCCCTGGTTCCCTGCGGCAATCGATTCTAGAAAAAATTGAACGGGAGATTGCCCGGCACAAAGCGCATGGAGACGGCAGGATTATCTTCAAGATGAACGCACTAGTCGACCGGGAGTGCATTGCTGCCCTGTACCGGGCGTCACAGGCAGGAATCAAGGTCGATCTTTTAGTGAGGGGTATCTGCTGCCTTCGCCCGGGGATTTTTGGGATCTCGGAGAATATCAGGGTAAGCACCATCATCGGCAGGTTCCTTGAGCATGCCCGGCTATATTATTTCCATAAAGGGGGAGAGCGCGAAGTGCTGCTGGGGAGTGCTGACCTGATGCCAAGAAACCTTGACCGGCGCGTTGAAGTCCTTTTCCCCGTTGAGGATCCGGCGTTGAAGTCCGCTCTTATTGATATCATTCTTGATCGGCAACTCCACGATACGGAAAAACTTCGGTGGATGACCAGCAGCGGCACCTATACGCGTGAAGGCGGGGACAAGGATAGTGAGCCGTTTAATGCTCAGAGCTGGTTCATTTCGCAACGAGGAGTGTGGTATCGTGGCAGCCCGTGAAGAAATACTGTGCAGGTTTGCAACACAGCGCCTTGGTCCCAGGTTGAGGGCGTTTATTAAGGAAATTGACGGGGTCAGAGAGGGTAGCAATTCTGAGCATGTACATTGGATGCGGGTAGCGTCCCGGCGGCTGCGCAGCGCCCTGCCCCTCTTTGCACCCTGTTTTCCGGAAAAAAAATACCGGCGCTGGATGAAAGGAATTAAAGCAATCACCGGCGCACTGGGCAATGCGCGGGACACTGATGTCCAACTCCTGTTTCTGTCTTCTTATGCAAAGATACATCCCCCCGTATTTGAGGGAGGTTATGGGGTATCCTCACTTCTTGAACTCCTGCATAAACAGCGCAAACGCCAGCAGGCGGATGTGCTTGCCGCAATCACCTTGCTTGAAAACGGCAATACTACTGACGAGATCACTGCAATGCTCCACGAATTTACAAAAACCAAAAAAATACAGAATGACGAACCTGAACTATCAGAGGAACTATACCGTGCGGCTGCAGGCAATATCGGGTTGGTACTGGACGGAATGCTTTCGCATGATGCGGCGATACACAATCCCGATGATACAGAAGGGCATCATAAGGCACGTATTGCGGCAAAGAAGCTCCGTTATACCCTGGAAGTGTACCGTCCACTGTACCCGAACCGGCTGAAATCAGCTCTGCAACACATAAAAAAACTGCAGGAATCACTTGGCACGCTCCATGACTGCGATGTCTGGGCGCAGTTCCTTGCCGGAGTGGTTGCACAACGGCACCAGGCTTTGTACGGACAGGACACTTCCCGTATCCCGGTGAACGGTCCGGAGGAACCTCCTCTGGAACCGGACGTGATCCATCTGCTTCTGGACCGGAAAAATAAACGGGATACCATCTATCTAGAACTGCTTGCATCATGGGAAGACTGCAAATCACGGAATGTGTGGGAACGTCTGCACAACGAGATAAACGTAGCCGTAGAAACGAGCTCGGCACAAGAACTTCCCGTTCCAAAAAATGGTGTAAAACGATCAAAAGAACGATCCCTTGATCCGGTCCATGTGCTTGCCGGGTCATTTCCCGAAGGACTGGGACACGCGGACCAGGTAACCCGGCTTGCCCTGATGCTCTTTGACGAGCTTTTTCTGCTCCACCATTTTTCAGGTAAGGAGCGGTTTTTCCTTGAATGCGCCGGGCTCCTCCATGATATCGGGTGGGCTTTCGGGCAGAAAGGCCACCATACCCGGAGTTTTTCCATGATACACGAGGACCGTACCCTCCCGCTATCTGACCGCGAACGCAGTATCGTCGCCCTTATCGCCCGCTTCCACCGCAAACCGGTCCCTGGAATCAAGGATCCCGTATTTGGCTCTCTTCGGCCAAAGGATAAAAAGATCGTCCGCACCTGCGCTGCCCTGCTCCGTGTCGCTGACGGGCTTGATTACACCCACAATAACCATATCAAGTCTCTGGCATGCACGATCTCTTCATCTGAAGTGACCTGCCGGCTTGAGCATGACGGGGATGTATCAGTGGAAAAGGCACGGGCGGTCCAGAAAGCCGACCTCTTTTTTGAAATCTTTTCACGTAAAATGGTAATAGAATGACCGCAGAAACTGCAGGCGCAAAAGACCATAGTGTGGCTTTCATCGATATCGGTACAAACTCAGTCCGTCTCCTCGTTGTCAGGTTCAATCCGAACCATTCTTTCTCAGTCCTTACAAAAAAGAAACAGCAGGTACGGCTCGGTGATGGGGAGTTTGAGAACGAGGAACTTCTGCCCGAAGCAATTGACCGCGCTGTCGTTGTCTGCAAAACATTTGTCGAACTTGCGCGTACGTTTGCCTGCGAGGAGTTTGTCGCGGTAGCAACGTCAGCCACACGGGAAGCGGCAAACCAGAACGAGCTCTTAATCCGGCTCCGGAGGGAAGCACATCTTGATGTACGCGTCATCTCCGGGTGCGAGGAGGCACGTTTGATCTATTTAGGAGTTGCAAGCGGGATTACGCTTGGTGAACGGCAGGTGCTATTCATCGATATCGGTGGCGGGAGCACTGAACTTATTGTGGGAAACAAGCAAGAGTACCTGTACCTTGAAAGCCTCAAACTCGGCTCCATACGGCTTACCAACCAGTACTTTCTCCCATCTGATACCGGCCCGGTCTCGCATGACCGGTATAAAAAACTCCAGCACCATGTCAGGAACCAGATTGTCCATGTTGTGCAAAAGATAAAATCGGAGAAACCCGATAGTGCAATCGGAAGTTCCGGTACTATCATAAACCTTGCCGAGATCGCAAACCGCACCCTGCACTAGAATTCCGGTCCACAAAACGACACCCTTACTCACCGGGACCTGAAAAAAATTATCGAAATGCTCTGTGCTCTTCCGGTAGCACAACGGAAAAACGTCCCGGGGATGAATCCCGAACGGGCAGATATCATCATTGCCGGGGCTGCCATCATCGATATACTGATGAAGGATCTTGGACTTGCAAGCATCACCACAACGACCCGGGGGTTACAGGACGGTCTTTTGGTAGATTACCTGTCGCGCATGGACGAGTTCCCTTTGTTTGGGGAACTTTCGCCGCGCCAGCACAGTGTACTGCAGCTGGGCCGGTCTTGCGGCATCAACGAAGCCCATGCCCGCACGGTGACTATCCTTGCACTGGGGCTTTTTGACTCGGCAAAAAAACAGAAACTGCATGCATTTGGTGAGAGGGAGCGCGAGCTTCTTGAGAGTGCCACATTCCTGCATGATATCGGGTCATTCATCTCGTATACCAACCACCATGCTCACTCCTACTATATCATCAGCAACGCGGAACTGCTGGGATTTGATGACAAGGAGATCGCGATCATGGCAAACATCGCACGGTTTCACCGGAAAAAGATGCCCCGGAAAAACACACAGGAAATGCTAGATCTCGAACCTGCCGAGCGCGAAATGGTGCGCAGCCTTTCGATGTTTTTGCGCCTTGCAGAAAGCCTTGACCGGAGCCATGCAGCCCTCGTGCAGCGGGTCAGGTTCATCAGGGTGGAAAAAGAGACCGTGTATCTTGAAGTCGTAGCGAGAGGCAACTGCCAGCTCGAGCTCTGGGGTGTGGAGGGCGAGAGGGCGGTATTTTTTAAGATTTTCTCAAAACACCTAATCCTGGAACTGCGCAGGAAAGAATTTGAGGCAATCGTTTAATCTCATGTAGCTTATCCCGGTTATTTTTTTTAAAAAAAATATGGGAATAAAAATCGTTTCACGAAAGGATTCCGCTATTAAAAAATTAAAAAATAGATTTTTTTTAACGATCGTTAATCCCCGACCAGTATCTGCGTGTTCACCGTCACCCCGTTGCCTGACATCTCCACGTTATATTTCCCTTTTTCCCTGATCATGAACTCGTTTTTGGTTTGCTGGTCATACTCCTTGTTGAAACCCTTCGAAGCGACGACAGTTCCAGAAACAGCGTCCAGAATCCGCACCTCAAACCAAGAATTCGGGTCCGGGTAGACCGCGTAGACGATATGTTCTGTTGAAAGGTCGATATCGACAAGTTTGGATCTGTTTACCATGGTTGGGATGATATTGAACTTGATAAAGAGGGGCGGGCGGGTGAGATTGACGGGGAATACCTCTTTCTGGCCGAATTTGTACGTAAGGTTGTGGTTATATAATTCCTCGTACGTCTCTTCAAATCGTTCATCCGTGACAATTTTTGGCGTCGGGATGGTCGTTACTTGGGGGGTGGTCATTGTTGGCAGGGGTGTTGGTATGGTTGTCGGAGGCAGGGGCTGGGTTGGTTGTTGCAGTGCTGGTGATGAACCTGATTTTAAGTATGGCATCCCGACTAAAAATACAGCCGCAACTACGGTAAGTATAACAACGACACCGATAATTATCGCGGCATTTTTAGGCAGGGTTTTTTTTCCCGCAGATGGTTGCAGGGAAGCCTGCGTCATCGGAATACGGAGAGGAGATGGTGGGGGTGGCTGGTCACCAGGAAACGGAGCCGGTATATCTGAAATCTCCTGTGCTGCCCCGCAATATTCGCAGAATTTTTGGCTGGCCGAGATCTCTTTTCCGCACGAGGAACAAAACGGCATAAAATACCATTAACGGGATGGTTAATAAGAATTGGGGGATGCGAAAAAACGGGATTAAAAATCCGGTTAAAATGACGCCTGTCTTTTCCACAGCATCCGGTCAATTGCCTGTGCCGCCATTTTTATCGTTCCCATCGTCAGGATAACGATTGTGGCGCCGGTGGGGACATCGCTGTCGACCCTGATTAACTATCTTCTTGTTATGGTCGGTGGTATCCTGTCTGTCGCATGGCTTGCTCTTCCCAAAGCGCAGCTTACCGATGGGTCGGCGGGGCCGTATCATCGGCCTGGCAGATCCCCATGTGCCTTATAGCTTCTTGAGGGCCTGCACGAGCTTCCCGATAGTCACCTGAGCGTCACCGTAGAGCATCTGCGTGTTGTCCCGGTAGAACAGATCGTTCTCGATCCCGGCGAACCCCTTCCCCTGGCCGCGCTTGAGGACGATGACGTTCTTCGCCTGTTCGACATCGAGGATTGGCATACCGAAGAGCGGGCTGCCCTTTCGGTGTGCCGCCGGATTGACGACGTCATTGGCCCCGATGACAAGGACGATATCGGTGCTCGGGAACTCCGGGTTCACCTCGTCCCGGTCGAAGAGATGGTCATAGGCGACCCCCGCCTCAGCAAGCAGGACATTCATGTGCCCGGGCATCCGCCCGGCGACCGGGTGGATTGCGAACTTCACCAGGACGTTTTTCCTCTCAAGCAGGTCAGTCAGCTCCTTAACTTTCTGCTGGGCCTGGGCGACCGCCATGCCGTAACCGGGAGCGATGATGACCTTGTTTGCGTAAGCGAGCATGACCGCAACGTCGTCTGCCTCGATTGACTTCATGCTACCTTGGATCTGCATCGCTTGCTCCACTTTCGCGCCAAACGCGCCGAAGAAGACGTTCGAAATCGAGCGGTTCATCGCCCGTGCCATCTGGAGTGTGAGCAGTGAACCCGCAGCGCCGACAATTACGCCTGCGACGATCATTGCATAGTTGGGGGTCGCGAATGAAAACCCGTCAAGCGCGACTGCGAGCCCGGTGAAAGCATTATACATCGAGATCACAACAGGCATGTCGGCCCCGCCGATTGGGAGTGTCATTAGTATCCCAAACACGAGCGAGAGAATGAAAAACAGCGGCAGATACATGGGGACGGCTAGCGGGACCCAGGACGGTTGCCAGATGATGAGCATGCCGAAAATGATGGCGATGGCAAAGATTGCCATGTTGACGACCTGCTGACCCGGGAATGTGATCGGCCTCGGCCTCATCCAGCCCTGAAGCTTCAGGAACGCGATGAGGCTCCCTGAGAACGAAATGGCTCCGATGAGGCCGCCAACGATAGCGAGGGAACCGGTGATGGCGGTGGTGGTGCCGAGGAGCGCGACAACCGAGATCCCGGCCGCTGCTCCGCCACCCATGCCGTTGTAGAGCGCTATCATCTGGGGCATGTCGGTCATCGCGACGCGCTTGGCCGCTACGTAGCCGAAGCCGCCGCCGATGACGATGGCGATTGCTATCAGGGCGAAGTTGGTAAGGTCCGGGGTAAGGAACGTGACGAGCGTTGCGATTACCATCGCAGCGCCGGCCCAGACAATCCCGCTCCGGGCAGTCAGCGGGTGGCTCATCCGCTGTAGGCCGATGATGAAGAAGAAGATCGTCGCAATGTAGACCGGTTCGATCGCAAAGGAGAGGTCGAACATCTCATGCCCCCTTTCCGGGCTTCTTCCCGCTGCGGTCGAACATCTGGAGAATCCGCTCCGTGACCACGTAGCCGCCGGTCACGTTTGCCGCACCGAGGATGACCGCGACAAAGCCGATGATCTGCTCGAGGGGCGTCGTGGCGAGGCCGAGTGCGACCATTGCGCCGACAAGCACAATCCCGTGGATGAAGTTCGAGCCGCTCATCAGCGGCGTGTGGAGGATGACGGGGACCCGGCTGATGACGACGTAGCCGGTGAACGCGGCCAGCATCGCGATGTAGAACGCGGTCCAGAGCGTTGTTACGTCAGTCATAACTTCCCTCTGATAAGGAGATCTCGCGTAGGCACATGGCATACATTACCCTCGTGGACCAAAAGACTCGCGATAAGGATCTCGTCGGTGAACTCCTGTACGAGCGCCCCTTCCTTGTCAACAAGAAGTGAGAGAAACGACTGGAGGTTCTTTGCGTACATCTGGCTCGTGTGGAACGGAATCCGGGCCGGGAGGTTCTGGGGTCCTATGATCATGACGCCTTGCTCCCGGATGGTCTTTCCTGCCTGTGTCAGCTCGCAGTTCCCTCCAGATTCGGCAGCCATATCAATGATGACGGCACCCGGGCGCATTATCGCAACAGTCTCCCGAGTGATGAGGACGGGGGCCTTCCGGCCGGGGATGGCGGCCGTCGTGATGACGATGTCGGCCCGTGCAACAGCGGCGGAGACCATCTGCTGTTCTTTTTCCTTCTCCTCGGACGTAAGCTCGCGGGCGTAGCCCCCCTGGCCTTCGGCATTTATCTCGAGTTCGAGGAACTTTGCTCCGAGACTCCGGACCTGCTCGCCGGCTGCGCGCCGGACATCGTAGGCCTCGACGATAGCGCCGAGCCGCTTTGCTGTGGCGATCGCCATGAGGCCGGCGACGCCGGCACCAAGGATGAGCACCGTTGCCGGTCGTATGGTACCCGCGGCCGTCATCAGCATCGGGAAGAACTTCGGACAGTTGTAAGCGCCCATGACCGCGGCTACGTACCCGCCGGCCGTTGCCTGGGAACTGAGCGCATCCATGCTTTGGGCGCGGGTGATCCGTGGAACGAGCTCGAGAGCGAAGGCGGTGACCTTCCGGTCGCGCATCCGGGCGACGGCCTCGAGGTTATGTGCCGGGTTCATAAACCCGATGACAATCGTGCCCTCGGCGAGCTGATCGACCTCGGCGGCGGTGGGAGGCTGGACGCGCAGCACGATCCGGGCGCCGTCCAGCAGCTCGGTCCGGCTGGATGCAATCTTCGCACCGGCGGCCGTGAAGAGATCATCGGGATAGTATGCTCTCGTCCCCGCGTCGTGCTCGATCCGGACCTCGTGCCCCGACTTCGTGAGCTTCTGAACGACCTCTGGTACTGTCGCAACGCGCTGTTCTCCCGGGGCCAGCTCCTTTGGAACGGCGACCACGACCGGCATGATTGTCGGGTTCTTTGAACCGGCCGGGATTGATCCCTTTACCTCTTGTGCGATGATGGGGGTGCTCACAATTCCCACCTTCCCTGATCGGCTTTTTCGATACGGAACAACCTTTTCACTCCATAGATGATCTGCAATGTATCGTACAAGTTAACCCTACACCCTTTTTATTTTACGTACCCGGACTGCCACGCCTCGTTTTGACTGGCACATCTCATCTCCCGGCATCGCGGCCTTCCCTGTTGCCCATGCACGAGGGCCGGTAACCAGAACTTCGTCGCCTTCGCGGATTTGTGGATCCGCATTCTCCACACCGGGCACAAGCACGTCTCCTTCCGGAACAAAATCATCAATGGTGACCCTATAGCCCTCCGGGATCAGATTCCAGCCATCGAATGTGGGCCGGAGCATCCCTGTGGCAGTATCGATGGAGAAGCACTGCACGTTGTTTTTGCTGTAGAAAATCTCCGGGAATCTCCCTCTCATGGAAAAGTCGCGGGTATCGAGGTCAATGTCGAACTGGTACGAGCACATGCCATGAAGCCGGTCGTCTTTTATCCTTCGTTCTCCGGCAAGCGCCAAATCGAGGTTCGCGAGGGCTTCGTCCCCGGCTGGATAGTCCCGGCATGAATATTCGAGCGTGATGCCGCATGTTTCCGCTGCCATCTTTGCGACTTTAAGTGCCCCGCCTTCGAGATGCGCGATGATGCGCCGGTACCGGTTTCGTGCAAAATATCGTGCAATGATTCCGGAAATGACTGCGCATTCCTCTGCGTCCCAGTACCCGGTGACCGGTACATCATAGTGCCCTGCCGGGTAGACGGTCTCCAGTTCGCGTGGGACAAGTCCGAGCGGGGAGGTTACGATAAGTTCGTGGGCACGGTGTGCGACTGCTGCCTGGAACCTGCGGTGGCTCTGGGAGATGGAATACGGTTTTTTTGCCGAACATGGGAGCAGCACGGCAACATCGGCTTTTGGCGGGATGTACCGGCTTATTAGGCGTTCTGCAAACCTGCGGATCTCAACCCGGTTCATCGATTCTCCCGAGTTCACCCGCATCACACCGGCACGGGCGATGGGTACACGGGGTTCGGTGAAGGTGGACCGGTTGTCGAGGTGGCGCAGGATAGCTACATGGACAGCATGCATCCGGCACCGTGATTCGACAAGTTCGCGCAGCTGGCCCTGTTCAATAAACCGGGTGATGAGGGCGATTTCTGAGAGAAGCGCCTTTCGGTTGTGCATTTTCAGGTTTTCCGTCTTGCAGCCTTCGCAGGAGCATATACCCGATTTCATGGCGGTTTTGGGAAATTCGCTTTCGGCAGTGCAGAAGATTCCCTGCACCGTCTTGAGATCGACTGCACGGAAGTCAAAAAGGTCAAAGCCTGTGTAAATGAGGATATGCACATTTGCAGGAAGTGCTGCTGCGGGCGCGTACCATGTCGTGTCCGGGGGTGTCTTTTCTTTGAGGGTGACAAGCCAGTCCACATAGTTGCGGGGATTCAGGAATGCAGTGTGCCAGTTTGCGACCATGATGCAGTCCCCGCTCTGTGCCGTGTTATCAAGCATCGGATAGATTGTTACCGGTTGATTACCATTCTGTACAGAATACGAACGCACAAAATCTTCAGGGGCAGAAAGGGGGATATTAGACAATCTCATCGACAGAAGCGACGGGAAAAGTCTCTCCATATCCATGACGGCCGGTGTCTTTACCGTAGTATCATGAACGGTCATGATGCCTGATCGTGCGAGCATGTCTCTTTTGCGGATCTCCATCCGTGATGTTGTCACGTAACCACCTCAACGTCAGGGAGTTCTTCCCTCGCAACATGGATCCACCGGGCGTTGCATGCGACCACAAACCGGCTGTCGGGATGGCTTTTTATGAGGATACTGATTCCTTTGCACCCCTGCCTGACCATCGGCTCATCCCAGTCCGGGATCTCGCTTTGCCCAATCGGGAATGTTTCTTTGAGTTCCTTTGGGTACGGGCCGAACGGGGGCTTGAAGATAAGCATATCAGAAAATCCCTCCCTCATATTCCCATCGAATGCGATGAGGACATCTTTGCCAAGCCTGAGCCGTGAAAGGTTCCTCTGGTACCGGATAACTTCCGTGCGCAGGCAACTCTCGTTTCCCTGGTAGAAGAACCTGCGTTTCGTTGCGCGGTCAGACGCCTCCAATGTGTAGGTATGGGATAAGAGTTCCCGGTATCCCGAAAGAAGCTGGGGGTGTCCCCGGCACCGCTCGTCCACGAGTTCCCAGAGCGTGCCATCAGTAATTGCCTGCCGTATGCGGGCGATTTCGGCAAGCGTGACGTACAGGTTATGGAGGGCGACTAGTCGCTCCCGCTTACCCGAGGTGCGGAGCTCATCAGCGGTATGGCTCCGGCATACCTGGCAGGCACAAGGGAGCTCAACGAGTTCTTCAATTTTGTAACTGCCATGGGAGGTGAGATACCTTCCCTCCTTTGCATAGAGCGCGTACGCAGCCGAGTCAAACAGGTCACAGCCCATTGCCGTGGCAAGAGCAAACATTGCAGGGTGCCCGGCGCCAAAGAGATGGACGCAGGCAGATGGCGGAAGCTTCTTTTTTACCGCCAGGACGACCTCAACGAGCTCGCGGTACCGGTACCCCTCCATGAGCGGTACGACAGCACCGATCGGGCAGAACGTACAGCCCATATCGCCAACCTCTTGTGCCGCACGTTCACGGAGATCAGGATGGATGCCGCCCTGAACCGGAGCGGCGATTGGGGCGTCGTTCCCGAATGTCGCCTTTGCCTCCCGCAACCGTTCCATAGTAATCGTAAGCTCGCGTTCTGCCGTTGCATGGTCAGCAGACGGGGATGTGGGGATGTCGAGCGGGACCCATATGTCACTTTTAATATCGCGCTGGAACGAGAGCGTTTCAAGATTTGATACCGACACCTCGCCATATACGGAGAGTTGGAACGAGCCAGAGTCGGTCATGATTACGCCATCGAAATTAAGTACCTTATGCAGTCCTTCCGAGAGCGCCTGCTCCCGGAATTGCATGCTCTGGCTGAAGATGTAGGCATTGGTGATGATGGCCTCGACTCCCATCTTCTGCATCTCAGAGGGGGTGATGAGCGGAAGGTGAGGGTTGATGACGGGAAGGAGTGTGGGAGTCTTTATGACCTTTTTTCCGGCAGCAAGTTTTCCGCACCGTCCTGCAATATCGCTGTCAAGACTCTCGAACTGTATTGCCATGCCGGCTCACCTCCTTTACAATGCCCATAATTTACGCGCTAATCTGGTTAAACTGTTGTCGTGAAGGCTGGTTGGTTACGTAAGTCTGTCCATTATCATGTCTGTCCTTCTTAGAAGTCAGGCCTCTTTTAAGGTCCTCCTTCACGTAAGACCATTCTCTGATACATCTGGTCTTACTGAAAGTCCGGTCTTTGTCAAGACCGTCCTTCATGAAAGATCTGCCCCTCGAACGTAAGCACTTCGACGCGGTTGCTTGTCCAGCACTTCCCTGGCAGCCCTGCTTTTGCGCAGGTATGGTCAAGGAATGTGGTACTGTCCCATCCGTTCTCAGTGGCGACCTGAGGGAGCAGGAGCCCGCTTGTGCCCATGCCCTTGATGATCAACCCGTGCCTGCCCACTTCAACCTGAGCCGGGCGTTGGTCCGGCTCACATGCCAGTTTCTGCGGCAGGGTAAGGACGGTCACTTCAATTGTTATCGATGGGAGTTCGGCACCTGTTACGGGGGGGAACCTCGGGTCTTTGAGCGCTGCTGCCATTGCTGCCTCCATGATTGCATCACCAAGCGGCATCACCGGGTACGGAAAACCGATGCAGCCCCGTAGATTGCTGCTTTGTGTGAGCGTGACAAATACTCCTCTTTTCTCGTAAAAGACCGGTGTGAGCTGCAGTGCCGGTTCTTTCTTTTTTAAAATTGCATGACCGATGGCGTCGCGTGCTAGGTGCACCGCGACATCTCCCTCTTTTGCGGTGAGCAGGACCATGTGCTTTCTCCTTTTGGATTTGTTAGTGAGTCTGTCGACGCTCATCCTTATTAATCAGGTGTCGGTCAGGCTTTTGCCCCTTTGTTATCTCAATCGGTGTCGCTGCCATTATGAACACGCAACATCAATACTAGAGTGAGAGGGAGAGCGCAGCCAACGGTGGCGTTCACTCGCTACTGAGGAAAGTCCCCCCACCTGCCGAGCACGCAGCCGTACCCACGTACGGGTGGCGAGAGTCACGGCAATGGCACAGAAACGATACGGCCTGCCCCGAGCAATGATGCGGTTGAGCCTAAAATCAGGCGAGGAAGCGCATTCGTGCGCCGGTAACCCGCTGAGCGTCTGTAAGGGTAAGGATACGGTGAAACGGCGAACCCCTGCGGGTGCAAGTCAGAACAGGGCAGACGGATTGCTCGGCGTCCGCCCGGGTATGACGCAGAGCTGAATGCTGCGATGAACAGAAGGAGGCTTACTCCTCCCACTCACTTCTTCTTTTCCCCGCTCCGCTCCGGTCTGTTTTTACGCAATATTGATATTTGGAAAAGGACTCCGGGAAATGGAGTATGTGCGGCAGATATTCGCTCATTGGCATCGATGATCTTGGGGCACGGTTCCGTATCACTGCCCCATCGTTTGGTTTTCGTTCACGGTTCAACATCGCTCCGGGTAGCCTAGTGCCGGTGATCGTCCGTAGTGAACGCACGGAAGCCGTGATGATGACATGGGGGCTTGTGCCACGCTGGATAAAAGACCGGAATGCGGCACAACCGATGATCAATGCACGGGCAGAGACCATTTCACAAAGGCCGTCATTCCGGCACCTGCTGAAGAGCAACCGGTGCCTTGTCCCGGCAACCGGGTTTTTTGAGTGGAAGAACGATATGAAGAGAAAGACGCCGTTTTACATCCGCATGCGGGACAGCAGGCTCTTTGCGTTTGCCGGGCTTTACGACATATGGCACGACCTGGCGGGTAACGATATTAAGACCTGTACGATCATCACGACAACGCCAAACGAGCTGGTGGCCCCGATTCACAACCGCATGCCGGTGATCCTAAACCAGGACGATGAACCCCGATGGCTCTCCGGTGAATCCTTCACACCGACTGACATCGTAAAGTTTCTCGCACCACACCCACCGGCCGGGATGGAAGCGTACCCGGTTTTGCCGCTGGTGAACAACCCAACAATTGATGACGAGCGTTTGATCCGTCCGCTCGCGGAATTGTGAATAATTGTGTTCACCTGTGATTCCATCATCTATCAAAAATGAGATACTGACAATAAAACTTAAAAACATTAATTGAATTGTCCGTAGTGTTGACGCACTCCCTTTTCTCGCGTTAAAACCCCTGAGGATCTGAAGAACACGGCCTAAAGGTACCTTCACTCTCAGCATGAAGAGGATCCCCTCACCCGTTTGTTCTGCACCCACTTTCCCTTTGGTCCCTGGAAAACAACCTGTCCCGGTTCTATGGCATGAAAGGAAAAGGCATCACGTTTACAATGACCATTTCGGAGATCACGCTCGATATCAACACCGCAATACCTATCGCCCTGATCATCAATGAACTGATTTCTAATTCGCTCAAATATGCATTTCCCGATGGAAGAAAAGGTGAGATTACGATTTCTATCCAGAAGGAGAAACACACACTGACACTATCATTCAAGGACACTGGAGTGGGAATCCCACAGGAATTTGACTGGCGCAATGCAAAATCACTGGGCCTCCGGCTCGTAGTCTCGCTCGTGGAACAGCTTTTTGGGACAATTGAACTGGACCGGACGACAGAGACGACATTTACGATTGTTGTGAAAGAAAAGGAGTAGGATAAAAAACGAAAAACTGCACATATATTGCCGATAACTGCTTCTTTGATGTGCTAAAAAAATAATATCCTGAGTAGATTAGCATGGTTTCCCTTATCAGTTCTCAGGCAAAATGTTCCGTTTTCATCCTCCTTTTTGTACTGCTTCTCATTGCACCGGTCACCGCACTTACCCTCAACGCGGGCGAAACCCGTTCGTCTACACCTGTTATTGCCAAAGGCGACCCGGTCTATATCCGTGGCATTGCTACCGGCCACCCTCAGGCAGGGCTCCAGATCTGGTTGATCGGCAATAACTTTGCCCAGGTCACGACAATCTCTGTTGCTTCAGACAGTTCGTTTGAATACGAACTCACATCTTCTGACACACGGAACCTTGCCGCCGGGCAATATTTTGTCCTCATCCAGCATCCGATGATGAACGGGCAGTTCGATATCGTCTATAATGCAGCAACCGGTCAGGTAATCAACCGGCAACAGGGTAGCGGGATGGTGATCTTTACCCTCACCGGGGCGGGGGCACTCCAGTCGTCCGATTCAGCTTCTGCGCTCATGAACGCTGTCAACAGCCAGAACATCGATGACATGTTTTCAACGGTCACGTTTTTTGTCAATGAACCGGATGCATTCATCGATCAGATCGGCGAACATACTGTCGGAGACAAGTTCACCATCACCGGCACGACCAACCTCGCAGTGGGCGACAACCTGATGGTGGACGTATTATCCTCATCATTTGCCCCCACCGGAAAAGGGCAGTCCGGAGAATTCTCCGGTAAATCCGGAATCGTACAAGTACAACCGGGAACGGGAAGTGCCAACCACTGGTCATTTGATATCGATACCTCCGCATTTCGTCCTGACGAGTATATCGTGAATGTCAAGGCTATAAATCAGCAGGTGTCCGGCAGCACAACATTTACCATTGTCTCCCGACAGGTCCGGACAACTGTACTAACAACCCTTTCCGCGGCACCTACAACGCTTCCCATATCCGTCACCACAACGACACCGGCTCCCGCTTCCACAACAAAAGCAACTCCCCTCCCGGTCTGGATCACCGGTACCGCGCTTGCAGCCGCGCTTATTTTCGTGGGGCTCCTCTCCCGCAATAAAGTATAAGAACCGCATCCGCTCCACAGTGAAGCAGGTGATGTTAGTGGAACCCGAAATCGTGCCCGAGGTAAACGACCTTGTTTGGGAGGCGATGGTGGAAAAGGCGACAAAACCGGTTGTGGTAATGTTTTTTTCGCCGACTTGCGCATTCTGCCATCAGATGGAACCGTACTTCAGGAACTATGCAGACGAGTATAAGGATGCGGTCCTGTTCGTTCGGCTCAACATTACCACAAACCCGTGGACTGCAGAACGCTACGGAGTGAAGAGCACCCCAACGTTCAAATTCTTCTGTGATAAAAAACCCGTGCAGGAGATGGTCGGCGCTGTCTATCCCGCACTCCTCAAACGGGCGGTTGACGAAGTACTGGTGCACGGGAAAGAATGTGCAAAAAATTCAACAACTATTGATTACGAGATCACCGGATATGGGTAATGGATAAATCCCTTTTTAAAGCCGCCTGCTGCACCCGCATTGTACTGCAGCATCCTGTACGGCGAGCGCGACCCTTTTGGTGACTTCCTTATCAAGAATATTAGGCATGATCCGGTCCCGCCGCGGTTTTGTGACGTACCCCGCGATGGCATGCGCCGCGGCGACCTTCATTTCATCGGTGATCCGAGTTGCGCAGGCGTCCAGTGCTCCACGAAAGATTCCGGGGAATGCAAGGACGTTGTTGATCTGGTTGGGATAATCGCTCCTGCCGGTCCCTACAACAGCAGCACCCGCGTGCCGGGCAATATCCGGCATAATCTCCGGTACCGGGTTTGCCATCGCAAAAATGATCGGGTCCGGGTTCATCTTTCTGATCATCTCTTCAGAAAGGACCCCCGGACCGGAAACCCCAATGAAGACATCGGCCCCATCCATTGCGTCCGTAAGCGACCCTTCCCTGCCTCCATGGTTTGTTTCATCTGCGAGAATAAACTTGTACTTGTTGCTGTAGAGCCCCTCCCGTCCACGGTGGATGATTCCTTTGGTGTCACAGACAACAATATCATGGACCATGGTGCACACGTTGGGGTCGTACCCAATACATTTCAAAAGCCTAGTAATCGCATATCCTGCGGCACCCGCACCGCAGACAACGATATTGAGGTTTTCATATCTCCTCCCGGTCACCCGGCAGGCATTGATCAGGGCAGCAAGCACGACCACTGCAGTCCCGTGCTGGTCATCGTGCATGACCGGAATACCAATTCCCTGCAGTGCATCCTCGACCTCAAAGCATTTCGGGGCAGCAATATCTTCAAGGTTGATGCCACCAAAGACTGGCGCGATGTTCTTTACCTGGTCGACAAAATCGGTTTCGTAGCTCTCAAAACAGATGGGGAATGCGTCCACCCCGGCAAATTCCTTGAAAAGGATCGCTTTTCCTTCCATGACGGGGATTGCCGCATAGCCACCAATATTGCCCAAACCCAGCACCGCGGAACCGTCGGTCACAATCGCGATAGTGTTAGCCTTGAGTGTGTATTTATACGCGAGGTTCTTATCCCGTACTATCTCACGGCAGACCGCAGCCACACCGGGGGTGTACGCCCGGGACAGGTCGTGCCGGGTCTTGAGCGGGACTTTTGACCGGATCTCGAGTTTTCCATGGTGCTTTGCATGAAGTGCCAGCGCGTCCCGGTTGATCTCTTCGCTTGGTTGCAGCAGCATCCCACTCTTCTCCTTATACCGTGTGAAGGCGATGAGAGGCAATGAAGTTTGTTGTTAAAAAACAAGCGTGAACAATGAAAAAGCTCCTGACACCCCCCAGTGGTTATAAATTCAGTTTTATTGTGATCTCTGCCACGTACTTTCCCTGATACCGGGTACCGGAACGCTCGTTTTTTGAAAGCCACCTGTTCCCTCCAGGTATCCGGATAGAATAGAACGATAGGGGGTCATCCTTAATCTGTCAGAATACGCCAGAGTGATACAAGGATAATTCCCGGGAGTCAAGACCAGTTACGTTTTAATACATAGATGAACAGAATTATACATTAAGGTATAAAATAGTCAATTAATGGCTGATACTACCTTACACCCTGAAACATCCTGTTACCAGAGAATTAAAAAAATGTGATAACCATGAAGTCAAAAGATATTGCCATTGTCGGAATCCTGCTTGCCATCGGTGCGATCCTTCGCTATTTTCTGGCAATGCTCCACACGCCTCTCACGCCGAACATGATCATTGCGTTCTACTGTCTTGCGATCATCCTGATCCGGCCCAAGGTGCTTGAAGCGCTCGGCATCGGGCTTGTTGCCGGCATCCTCTCAATGCTGATCTCCAGTTCGATGTTCCCGCCCGGCAACCTGATTAGTGAACCGGTCGGAGCACTCGTCTGCTTTGCGCTCTATGCAATTGCAATCAAATTAAGCTCAATAAAATCAGGAATAATGCAGTATAAGCCGCAACTTTCCGGAATTATCGTTTTTTGTATCGCTCTTTTTGTTATAGGTTATCTTTCAGTAATGACCCTCCCCCAGTATCTTCCAAGTACCAAAGGATATTTTGAGATCAAGATCATCATCGGGATTGTCATTGGGGCCATTGTTGGATATTTCACCTATACTGCAATAAAAAAAGGATCAGCTGTCGGACCAGCTTTTGTCACATTCCTCAGTACTCTTGCAAGCGGGTTCACCTTCGCAGCAATCGCGATCATCGCGATCGGGGCGACCTATCTTGCGAAGTACAACGGCGACATCATGGCGTTCGTTGCTATCTTTGTCCCAATTGTGGTCATAACGGCAGTCTTTAATGCGATCATCGTCCAGCTCCTCTACAAACCCTCCAACAGGGTGCTCCTTAGAGGACAGGAATGATTGAGCTCAGAAACGTCAGTTACACCTACCCCCACACGGTGCAGCCGGCCCTGCACCGGATCACCCTCACTCTTCCCAAAGGCCGGTGCATCATGGTTACCGGCCCCTCGGGGGCCGGGAAGACCTCCCTCTGCCTCGCGGCTTCCGGGATCCTGCACCACGAGTTCGGCGGGAAGAAAGAAGGCACTGTCATTGTCGGCAACAAAGACGTAGCGGAGTACAAAAGCCTCTCGGACCTTGCACAGAACGTCGGCGTCGTCTTCGATGATCCCGAAGCCCAGATGATCTTCACCACTGTCGAGGAAGAGATCCTCTCGGCGCTTGAGCACCGCGGGCTTCCTGCCGCAGTCGTCGAGGAACGCCTCGCCGAGATCATCAGGACAACTTACCTTGGCGACCTGAAAGACCGGTCTCCGCATAACCTCTCCGGCGGCCAGAAGCAGCGCGTCGCCCTTGCAGCGACCCTTGCGCTCGGGAACGATATCCTGATCCTCGATGAGCCGACCTCGGAGCTCGATGAGCACGCGACGAAACGGATCGCCGAGATCCTTGCAGGCCTCAAGGATCAGGGCAAGACCCTGCTCCTTATCGAGCACAAGTTCCGCCAGTTCCGGGACATGGTCGATACGCTCGTCGTCATGGAGGACGGGGCCATTACGGCGACCGGCAGCCCGGACGATGTCCTGAATGACGACCGGATCCGGGGCATGGTGGTACCGGATTTTTCAATGGTTGCCACGGCGAAACCTTCCGGCGAGGCAGTGGATCGCAGGTGCGAGCCGGTCATAGCTGTACGGCAACTTTCCCACTCGTATGGCCCGGTCCAAGCCCTTCGTGATGTGAACCTAGAGATCCGCAAAAGTGAATTCGTCGCCATTGTTGGCGAGAACGGTTCGGGAAAGACGACGCTTGTCAAGCACTTCAACCGGTTGCTCTCCCCGACAAGCGGGGACATCCTTATCAACGGAAAGAACACGAAGGACTGCAGCATCGCAACCCTTGCCCGCGATGTCGGCCTCGTCTTCCAGAACCCGGACCACATGTTCTTTGCCGATACCGTACGGGAAGAGATAGCATTCGGCCTGAAAAACCTCGGCATCGGCAATGGCGACGCCGTCATCGAAACCGTGCTCCGTGATGCAGGACTCTCCGGATCCGCCGAGCTATACCCCCGGTGGCTCTCGCGCGGGGAGCGCCAGCGACTTGCAATTGCCTGTGTCGTTGCCATGCAGCCCGGTATCATAGTTCTCGACGAACCGACCACGGGGCTGGACGGATACGAGGCGCTCCTTGTCATCGACATCCTCAAAAAGCTCCAGGCAAAGGGACACACGATCATCATCATCACGCATAACAGGGAGATCGCAGAGCACTGCGCCGATCGCGTGATTAAGATGGAGAACGGGTACATCGTTGCAGACACGGGAGGTGCCTAATCATGGCAGAGATCCTCCAGTACGTGCACAAGGACGCCTTCCTGCACCGGCTCCACCCGTACACCAAGATCGCGTTCATCATTGTCGTGAGCCTGATGTGCATCATCGCAACCGATCTCGCGTTTCTCACGCTCATGGTCATTGCCATGCTCGCCTTCGCCGCGTATGGTGATCTGCTTAGGGAATCGCTCCACCAGCTCAAGATGATCCTTGTCATGAGCATCGTGTTCATCCTCATCACCATCATCACGATGCCCAACGGGGAAACGCTGGGATATGTCATCCCGCAGGGCGTGCCAGTAATCGGCGGGGTCATCCCCGTTACCGCCGGGGCGCTCATGATTGGTCTTGTTCTCACACTCCGGTTCATGGTGCTCATCTTCGCCTTCCAGCTCTTCCTGATCTCGACGCAGCCGCGGGATCTCGTCCACGCGATGGAGAAGATCGGGCTGCCCATCGACTACATCCTGATGTTCATCATCGCGCTCCGGTTCATCCCGACGCTCCAAATCGAGGGGCAGCGCATCCATGAGGCGCAGCTGGCGAGGGGATACAACCCGGGGACCGGCTTCCTTGGCAAGATCCGCAGCGTTGCCCCTATCGTCATCCCGCTTGTCTCCAACGCGCTGCTTCGCTCCAATGTGCTAGGGCTGACTATCGATATGAGAGGGTACCGAACGGGAAAGAGGACATATGTCCGCGAGCGGGTCTTTATGAAGCGCGATTATGCAATCATGACAGTTTTGGCATTCGCGGGGTGCGGGTTCATTGCGCTCGTGCTGGCGCGGATGGTTTAATCCAGCGTGAAAACGTCTTGGTGTTTTCATCGGATGTATGGGAACATCATCCGACGTTCATACCTTTTTTCTTAAAAAAAGTCACGCCTCGGCCGGGATTTGAACCCGGGTCAAAAGCTCCGGAGGCTTCTAGGATGTCCACTACCCTACCGAGGCAAATATCCCGAATGTCAGTATGCATAGGGAAAGGATCAGGATTGAAGATCGGTTCTTCCTATTTTTTTTTATTTTGCGTCGCAAAGGACACACTGTCTCCCTGCACACGGGCTGACTAACGGTTCCATATCAATAACACCACGCCGGGTAATAAAGCTCTCGGACGGTGGACCGCTCCCTGTTTTTCAGGAACGGCAATGAGAATATGGCAGACGCAGGGGAGCATGCCAAAAAAATCAAAATGTTCCTGCCTTCCTCAAGATAATACCTGCACAAAAAAACTACATCTGCTCCCGCAGCACAAATACGCGGCTGATGATCTTGTTATCTTTGATGATCGGGGAACTTTTTAAAGATGTGCGGATCTTGAGGCCATGCCGGTTTTTGATGACCAGATTTCCTGCCCAGACACCTTTGGAATCCATGATAAACGTTTCTTTTTCTATGGCAAACTTCGATTCCGGCGCCTTGAACTGGCTGATATGCTGACCTTGTGCATCGGCAAGCGCATACCCCAGCATCTTTTCTGCCGCCCGGTTCAGGTAATTGATGCTGCCTGCGTGATCGGTGATGATCACGCTGTCATCCATTCCATCGACAGCTGCTGTGAATTTGAGGAGCTCTTCTTTCTCGCTTACCAGCTGTGCGTTTACCTGTGCAAGGTCATGTTCTGCATTTTTCATTGCTGTGATATCATGGCTGTAAATCGCAACCTTTGACACAATTCCTTTTCCATCCAATACCGGGTACAGGCTGTTTTCAAACCACCGGCCTTTCACTTCTTCAATAAAATGCGCAGGTGTTCCGGCCCGTACCCGGCGCTCCTCCTCAGCTATACGGACCGTGATAGATCCTGATGAGAGAAGGTCTGTGATAGTGGTGTGGATAAGATCTCCTGCTTTCCGGTCGAGCCGTTGTGCCATCGGCTCGTTTGCGGCAAGGATGTTCCCGTCATTATCCAAAAGGAGCATCGCGTCTGATGTGGTGTTGACGAGGGCGTGGATGGTGCTGTCGCGTTCCCTGACTTTCTCATTGATGGCATGTTTGTACAATGCCATCTCGATGACCGAATGGATCTCACGGTCGTTGAAGGGTTTTAATACATACCCGTAGGGTTCGGTGACTTTTGCCCTTTCGAGGAGCTCGTTATCAGCATACGCAGTCAGGTAAATAACCGGAATGTCAAAGAGGGTATGGATCTGCCCGGCCGCTTCAATGCCGTCCATATCACCGGCAAGATGGATATCCATGAGGACGATATCGGGATGGTTATCCTTGATCTTTTCAAGGGCTATCTCACCGGACACAGCGATACCGGAAATTAAATACCCCAGTTTTTTTAATGTCTCCCCAATGTCTTCGGCCACGATCCGTTCATCTTCAACAATGAATATGGATGGTTTTTCCATTATGCACCCTTTGATTCCGCATTTTTATGGATTGTTATGATACATTTTATTCCTTCGCTGTTTTGTAAGCTCGATGATTTCACCCAGCTGTTCAACAAGACTAATCACCAGTCTTAACCGCGGAGAATTTGTAGCTTTCCAATTAATAGCATCAGGTAAGTTTATGTCATCATCACTTACAATCAGAGTTATGGGCGTAAATCCCCCCGTGAATAAGAAATAATTTATAATGATTAGGAAAAAGGGAAAAAATTTAAAAAAATCCTGCTGCATATGATTTTAAGAGCGGTGACACCAGAACTGATTACCGGGATTAGGATATGGAGCTGATTTATTCCCGTGGAATCACAACACGTTACGGCAGCTATACCCTCACGATAGAAAAAGAGGACTTTTCTCCGGTATACCCGGGGATGATACGGTATACCCTCTCATTCCTCGACGGTGAAAAAATCCATGCGGTATTTCGCACAAACACTTATGAGTATTCACCCACAGTCCCTATCAGAGCGGAGAAAGTTGTTTTTGAGTTGGCACAGGAGTGGGAACAGGACCTTGTATCAGACCCGGAAGGGTTTCTTAAAAGTCATGCTATCATACCGACTGTCATACCACAATCCCAAACAACGGATGTTGTGGTAATTCAGGGCAGCCCGCGTGCCGATGGCAATTGCAGTATTATTGCAGGCTTTGTGGTTGCAGCGGCAAAAGAGAGCCACAAAACGGTCCGGGTTATCTACCCCCATGACCTGAATATTCATTCCTGCATCGGGTGCTACCAATGTTACAACACCGGCACCTGCACCTTTAACGATGATATGGGAGAGATTATCAACGCTCTCCGGCACGCGTCCCTGATTGTTATCTGTTCCCCGGTGTACACCAATTCCGTGCCCGGCGCACTCAAGCTCCTCATCGATCGCTGTCAGGCATATCATGCAGAACGTACCATTACCGGACAGGATTCTGGAAAAAAGAAGGGATTGATACTTTCTGTTGCCGGAAGAAAAGGCAGATCGCATTTTACCTGCGTGACAAATGTCGTGGCTCCTTTTTTAAGAAATATCGGCATCCAACCCTCCGGAGAACTTCTTATCGATGGGGTGGACGAACTCCGGGATGTGAGGAAAATTCCGGGCCTAGAGCAGGATGTCAAGGCAATGGTACACACATGCCTGAGACAGAATTAAGCATCAGACACTATCAGAAAATTAAAAAAAAGTACCGGGGCGATGACCCTTCAGCCATTCTTCGTATGGTAGAGATGCCAGATCTTGCAGGCGCCCTCGTGGCTCACCATGCAAGGGCCAACCGGTGTTCTGGGCGTGCAGGCTTTTCCAAACATCTTACAGTCTGAAGGCTGGGCGATGCCGCGGAGTACCTTGTCACAGATGCACGCGGAATGCTTCGCGATGTGTCTGAACACAATGCCAAACTTCTTCTGCGCATCATACTGCTCATACTCTTTTTTAAGCATAAGTCCGGATCCGGGTATGACCGGGAATCCACGCCATTCGACATCCGATGGTATAAAGACCTCATACATCAGGTTTTTTGCCTTGAGATTGCCTTCGCGGGTTACGGCACGGGGATAGGCATTATCCACACGGTGCGTCCCATCCTGTACCTGGCGAACGAGCATGAGAAGCCCCAGCAGGATATCTTCCGGTTCAAAACCGGCAACAACCTGCGGCACCGGGAACTGCTCATAGTCCGCATATCCCGTGACCGCACATACATGGCCGGGCAGCATGAAACCGTCCAGTTTTGCCTCGCCTTGTTCGAGTAGCCAATTCATTGCCGGAGGTACTATCCGGTGGCAGGAAAGGATCGAAAAATTCTGTGGAGGTTTTGTGAGGATTGTGGCCGCAACCGTAGGTGCGGTTGTCTCAAACCCGACAGAGATAAAGACAACTTCCTTATCTGTCTTCTGCGCAATCTCAACCGCTTTATGAACGCCCTGTACCACCCGCACATCGCCACCGCACGATTCGAGTGAGCCTTTTGTCCCTGGCACCCGGAGCAGGTCACCGTACGTCGCGATGATGCACCCTTTCTCCGCCAGATCAAGTGCAGCATCGATTTCGCCCTGCGGGGTGATGCAGACCGGGCAGCCCGGTCCCATTACGATTTTCAACCGTTTGGGAAGGACAGACCGGAGCCCGGCCCGTGCGATTGCCGCTTCATGAGTGCCGCAGATATGCATGAAGCATAGGTCACGGTCAGTGATCTCCTCAAGTGTCTGTAAAATTGTTCTTGCCATGAAATCCTATAGATATATAGAATCCTGCCACATAAGCTGTACGTTCATGGAAATGGGATAAGTATACGCAGCAATGACCACCCTGTTCGGGATCCTGCTCGCAATAATCGCACATCTGGTTGTCAGCCGGCTTAAAACCAAAGCAGATATGAAAGAACCCGTTGGGATGAGGTCAGAGATGCAACGAATTCCCTGATCGCGGAACGGTTCTCTGCAGGAGGGATAGAGATCCCGTTCCCGGATCTTGAAGTTTCTTATAAAATATTTTCTTGTACTAAGATTAAAAATAATATCCTCATCACCTCTTGAACCGACGGCTATAATTACCCCGGGCGCCACCTTCTTTTATATGTTCGGCATCTCAACCTTCTGCCTCCATGACCTACCGCTTCCCTCTGCACTTGAACGGATCGCTGCCATTTCAGATTTTATCGAGGTTATGGACGAAGGGCTTCATTATCTTGATGACGCCGAACCCCTCCAAAGCTATTCCGCGAAATTCACGATTCACTCTCCATGCCGGGGCACTAATATTGCGAGCCTTTTGGAACCGATCCGGAGAGCAAGCGTTGAGGTGATGGGGCAGTGTTTTACAATCGCTGCCGAAGTGAACGCCGGTGTTGTTGTCCACCCAGGTTATTTCGCTTGGGTGGAAGAACGAGAAAAAGCCGAGAACCAGTGCAGAAAATCGATTGACGAACTCAAATACCTTTCCGGTGAGCACGGCATCCCGTTTTATATTGAAAATATGGGGGACTGGGAATATTTCCTGCTCAAGACTCCCGGTGAACTGCCCCTTATCGGTGATGTCGGATTTGCGCTGGATGTGGGGCATGCACACCAGAACCACTGTCTTGAAGGATTCCTTTCTGTTCCCATCCGTCACTTCCATCTTCATGACAATGACGGGAAAAACGATACCCATGCAACGGTTGGAGAAGGTACCATTGATTTTGCTCCGGTGATGAAAATTATAAAAAAGACCGGGATCCGCCCGGTCATCGAAGTCGCCACATATGACGGTGTACTAAAAAGCATTGAGCGGTTAACGGCAATTTTATAAACGCCGTGGTTGCCGTTCATTCCATGCAACCTCAAAACAAAACGACGGTTAAAGAGTTCCGCAATGTTTTATTACAATCACTCCCAACGTATCTAGGCAACCTGCCTCATTAGCTCAAAAGGATGAGCGCGTCAATGGTAATTAACCTTTAAAAACCCT
>Ga0268277_1000529_pt1 | contig 29911 bp, 22 predicted proteins | sample saktaG_5_FD_190132 | JGI IMG/M metagenome (GOLD analysis project Ga0268277, IMG submission 190132) | Saline water microbial communities from Sakinaw Lake, British Columbia, Canada - sak_2010_1_5_50m | ecosystem: Environmental > Aquatic > Non-marine Saline and Alkaline > Saline ... | reverse complement strand
AGATGCACCTGTGTGCAAGACTTCGGCAATCTCGCGATCAGACTTGTTTTCGTCGGCGAGCAATAGGATTCGAGCTCGACTGAGCTTGCGTGCTGATTTCTCGCCGCTCTTGATGAAATCCAGCAAGTATGCACGTTCTTCTCCTGTTAAGTCGACGATGTAGATTTTCTTGGGCATCACTCTCCTCCTGCACAGGCAAGTTCGCCCGTAGTTTACCACAGGAAGAGAGTTTGTCAAAACCTACCTGAAAAGGTATTAGTCTCTTTATACTCAATACTCAGCGTGGGATAGTTCAATTATGGCGTGAAATAGGTTGACACTTTTGGCACCTTGAAAAATTAAATCCGCTGGGCAGCCACGCCAGGGCGGAATAGCTGGTCCAACACCTCCGCCAGGGAAGGTGCATCCTTCACTCCTGCCAGTTCCAGAGGGCTACTGCCTGCCCGCTTGCCTCGCTCGAACCTGTGGTGATTCCAGTAAAGTTGCAGCAGGGCCAGCAACCATTTGGGCCTGCCGCGGTGAATCTGCAAGTAGGGGCGCAGCCAACTGTGCAAGGACTCGGCCAGGCTGGAGGAGCGATGGAACAGCCCCAAGGTATCCCATACGACGCGCACGACTGAGCGTAGGGCTTCTGGGATGTCCGTGTCGATGTTCAGGTTCAACGCTTGACGATGCTGCCAGGCCCAGATGATGAACGCTTCAGTATCAGCATCCAGACCATCGAGCACTGGCGTGAACTGTTGCTCCAGCCATTCCAGGGGAGCAAGCAACTCCGGTATCTTCTCCTGGAGGTGGTCGACAAAGGCTGTGATGTCCGAGTGGTTGAGCTCCTCGATCAGTTCCAAGGTCGCCTCCAAGGTGGCCCTTGTCTCTGCCACCGAGACCATGCGGTAGGCTGGCGTGATGGGCTCCAATGCCTGGCGGATCTCGCTGAGAAGCCAACACCAGTTGTCGAAGGTCTCAATGGCCTGGGCTTCCTCGACCTCCGCCTGGGGCAACGGCACCTTGATCTTGAGACAACGACCACGTCTACGGATGATGCCCCGCGCCTCCAAGTCGGCCCGGTGAGCGCGCTCAGCAGTCTCAATAGCCTTGTAGGCCGCTCCTTCCAGTCGCCGCGTGAGGCGGTGGGCATCTTGCAGGATGTGAAACAGGTCTGGACGCAGTGGAATGGCCAGTTTTGCTTCACGAACACCTGCTCGAAGCCCAGTGCCGCCGTCACAGGCCAGATCGTGGAACTCGATGCCGCGCTCCACCACATCCAGGTAGGTGATGCCCCAGATGGTTGCGTCACGGGACTCCGTGGACGTCAGATTCACCACCAGGAACGAACGGCCGTCTACCAGCGTGAGGCACGGCTTCCGCCCTTGGAAAATCTCGTCCGCTTCGCCCAAGATGGGAAGCGGCACCGTGATCCCCAGGTTGTAGGCCACGGCCTGTTCGCCAGCCGCCGTGAGCGTCTCGCTGACGTAGCCCACCGAGCGCCTGAGGCCCAAGATCAGATCCAGACCCAGCCGGATATTCCGCACGCTACCGGTCAGGGTGGGCAGGATGGCGATCGTTCGGTCTATGAACGCCTTATTCACCGTCAGCATCGTGACCTGGGCAGGCCGGCCGGCATCGCGAGGGAGCAGTGCCTCAACCATGGCATCCCATGCACGGTCTCGTATCTTGTACAATAGCGTGCGAGAGACGCCGTACAGGCGAGCCAGTTCTGAGACTAGCCCCCGCTGGCGATCAGGCAAAGGAACGAACATCTGCAGTGCTGTGTCAGCACGCTGCTCTGGGGTGAAATCGGGGACGCGATACTCTGCCATTGGAACCTCCTGTCAAAGTTAGGTGTGAATGGCTTCTATTATTCCCGAATCGGCCGTTTGTGGCAAGTCTATGAAGTTGTCAAAGTGTCAACCTATTCTGAACCATCCCCTTCGAGGCTTTACCCTAAAAACTTATGGGTCTTTGGGAGTTGGCATGGGTAGCGAGCCGGAGTCCCCAACTTGTTGGGGGTGTGGCGTGGCATCCCCCAACAAGTTGGGGACTCCAACACCGTGACCCTGCGAAATCCCAAAGAGCCAAACTTATGAAATGCACCTCTAGAGCTTTGTAAACGTTGTGTTCGTCATGGAATGAGGTGAGAGAAGTGGCCTGGACAGAGTTGCTTCAACTCCTGAGCGGTTTCCTCAATTTGACCCTGGGCAACGTGGTTATGATGATAGTGGGGGGCATCCTCATCTATCTGGCCATTGCCAAAAAGTACGAGCCGACCTTGCTGCTGCCCATAGGCCTGGGGGCGATCATGGCTAATATCCCAGCCACCGGGATGACCGAAGAGGGCGGACTTTTCGCGGTGCTCTATGAAATGGGAATCGCCAACGAGCTTTTCCCCTTGCTGATCTTCATCGGCATCGGGGCGATGACTGATTTCGGCCCTCTCCTGGAGAACCCCGTCACTGTTCTCCTGGGAGCAGCGGCGCAGTTCGGCATCTTCGGCACGCTCCTGGCGGCCACGCTGATGGGCTTCGGTATCAAAGAGGCGGCTTCCATTGGGATCATCGGCTCGGCCGACGGGCCTACTTCCATTTATGTGTCGGCCAGGCTCGCCCCCCAGCTTCTGGGCCCCATCGCCGTGGCCGCTTATTCCTACATGTCGCTGGTGCCTATCATCCAGCCGCCCATCATGAAGCTCTTGACCACCAGGGAGGAGAGGCTCATCAAGATGCCCTATACCTCTCGGCCCGTCTCCAGGGTCACCCGTATCCTCTTTCCCATCGTCACCACCCTCATCTGCGGGTTGCTGGTGCCCATGTCCACCCCCCTCATCGGGATGCTGATGTTTGGCAACCTGATGCGGGAGAGCGGGGTCGTGGACAGGCTGTCCAAGGGGGCGGAGAACGAACTGGTGAACATCGTCACCATCTTGCTGGGAATAACTATTGGCTCGACGATGACAGCGGGAAGCTTCCTCAATGTGAGAACGATCATGATCGTGGTGATGGGGTTATTAGCCTTCAGCCTGGATACCGCCGCTGGCTTGTTGCTGGGCAAAATCCTATGCGTCCTATCCGGGAGGAGGATCAATCCCTTGATCGGGGCCTCTGGGATTTCGGCCTTCCCCATGTCGGCCCGCGTGGTCCAAAAGGTGGGCCACGAGGAGGATTTCACCAATTTCCTCTTGATGCACGCCATGGGCTCGAACACGGCTGGCCAGATCGCTTCCGTGATGGCTGGCGGACTGGTGCTGGCGTTGTTGGGGGGATGAGGGGTGCAGTTTTTTGACTTTTGACTACAATTGATATACAATTGACTACAATTCGTAGGCAGGAGGCATGATAGTGCTGGAGTTGCTTTTCTCTTCATCGGCGCGAGTCAAGATTCTGGCGCTCTTTCTGTTGAATCCGGAAAGCAGGTTCTATCAGAGGGAGATAGAGGGGCTGGCAGGCCTTCCCATCCGCGCTGTCCAGAGGGAGGTGAAGAAGCTGGAGGCCCTCGGACTTCTCCTGAGGACTGTTGATGGGAACAGGGTCTATTACCAGGTAGATCGAGGGTGCTTCCTCTTTCCCGAATTGAAAAGCATGATCCTCAAAACCGTTGGGCTGGGCTCATTGTTGCGCGAGAAGCTACAGGACGAGGACGGGATCAAAATTGCTTTCATCTATGGTTCATACGCTGCCGATCAAGAGACGACCACCAGCGACATTGACCTTTTTGTGATCGGGGAGCTCGCCAGTAAAGAGCTTCATGCCGCAGTGAAGGAGGCGGAAAAGGTCGCCCATCGAGAGATGAATTACACTTTGTTCAGCCTTGGGGAGTTTCGCCGGAGAGCACAGGCCGGCAATGGCTTCGTGCTGAATGTTTTGGAGGGACGGAAGGTTTTCTTGAAGGGGGATGAGATTGCCTTACAGTCGCTTGCTGCGCAAGGGGAGGATTCGTAAGCATCGCACCAATGTGCAGGAGATTGCCAGCCTGTTCGAGGTAGTGAAGCGGGACCTTGCCGATGCTTCTGTTCCCGAACTCTCCCCCGACCGGAGGTTTGCCACCGCCTACAACGCCGTGTTGCAGGCTGCCAAAGCCATCATGTATGGCGAAGGATATCGGACGAAAGGAAGTGGTCATCACTCGACCACTTTCGAGTTCCTCAGTATCGCCCTGGGGCCGGGCTTTGAGGCTCTTACCGATTACTTCGACCGTTGTCGCGTCAAGCGGAACGTCGCAGACTACGTTGGGGCGGGAAGTATCTCGGAAACCGAAGCCGAGGATCTTTTGGAGGAAGCCAGAACCTTTACCCAGACAGCGCAGGCTTGGATAGAAACGAACTATCCGAGCTTAGCGGGCTGGAAAGGGGAGCAACGATAACCAAGGGCACTCACGGCATGTTTGCTAAGTTCCGCTCCATTCTGTCCGTTAAATCCTGCCAGTCCGCTGTTCCCTCTCAAAAGCGCTTACACCTTGCTTTGCTGCTGCTCATCCTCCTGGTCGCGCTTTTTCTGCGGGTCTACAGGCTGGATGACATTCCCCCCGGTTTGCACTACGACGAGGCCGCCAATGCAATCCTGGCCTCCGACATCGCCAGGGGCGAGGCCCGCCCCCTGTTCATCGAAGCCTACACCGGCAAGGAAGTGCTCTTCTTCTACCTGGCTGGCGTCTCCATGCGCCTCCTCGGTGTTTCCGTCTTCTCCCTGCGCTTAACTTCGGCCTTGATCGGCACACTCACTGTGCTGATCACCTACCGATTGGCCAGGGAGATGTTCGCCAATCAGGGAGCCAGAGCCTCGCGCTGGCTGGCCCTCTTCAGCGCAACCCTGCTGGCTACTTCGTACTGGCACGTCACCCTGAGCAGGTACGGCTTCCGAGCCATCAGCCAACCCTTCCTGCAAGCCCTGACCTTGTGGTGCCTGTGGCGAGGGTTGCGGCGCGGTGTCCTGAGCCTGTCGAAGGGAGGGAGCACCGGCTGGCTGGCCCTGAGCGGGTTGTTCTTCGGGGCGACAGCTTACACCTACCTGGCCAGCAGGGTTTTCCCCGTGGTTTTGTTCCTCGTCTTCCTATCGCTGCTCGTTTTCGATAAGCGCAGCCCTTCGACAAGACTTCGGCGAGCTCAGTCGAGCCGCTCAGGACACCGCCTCAAACGACGACTCTCCCAAATCGCTGTGGTCGTTGTTCCTGCTGCAATCGTCTTCGCCCCGTTGGGTTTCTACTTCCTGACCCATCCTCAAGTCTTTTCCGTACGCATCGGCCAGTTGTCGCTCTTCAATCCCCAATTGAACCAGGGGGACGTACTGGGAACCTTCTGGCGGGCGTCCCGTCTGGCCATCGGCATGATCAGCATAAGTGGCGAACCTCTCTGGCGTTTCAACATACCCGGCAAGCCTGTCTTCAGTTGGCCCCTGTCGGTTTTTCTCCTGTTTGGTCTGGCTCTCAGCCTGAGCAAACTGCTGCGCGGCAGGGATGGGCTGGAGCGAACAACCCACTTTCTCCTGCTCATCTGGCTGCCCGTAATGCTCCTCCCCAGCATCCTGGCTGTGAAAGAGGTGCCGAGCGCACTGCGTTCCGTGGGCCTCATTCCCCTGCTTTTTCTATTGCCCGCTCGGGGCTTGTGGACAGCCGTTTGCTGGTTAGCGGAGGTGATCCCATCCGCGGCCTCAAGGCCCTTTGAGATTTCGCGGGGATACGGTGTTGGACCCCCCAACTCGTTGGGGATGCAGCGCGACAAAACCCAACAAGACTTCGGCGAGCTCAGTCGAGCCGTTGGGGACTCCGGCCTGTTATTCACGCCAACTCCCAAAGACCCAGTCTCAAAAGCTACCCTGCCCGTTGTCGCACTGATCCTCCTGTTGAGCCTCGCCGGCATCGCCACCTTCCGAGACTATTTTGGCCTGTGGGCCAAAGCCGCGCCAGTCTACTACGACAACGATGGCGACCTGGTGGACGCGGCCAGGTATCTCAATCAACTGGATACCGGACTCAAAACTCAAAACTCAAAACTCAAAACTCCAAGCTCAGTTGACCAGGAGATTTTTGTTTCGTCCATACATTATCGCCACCCCACCCTGGCCTTCCTGGCCCGCTCTTATGATAGGATCAAGTGGCTGGTGGGTGGGGAGACCGTGGTCTTCCCCGAAGGGACGGATAAGAGCGTCCTCTACGTTTTCCCGCACTCGGCCAGGTTCGACGAGAATCTACTAGAGGAGTTCTTCCCATCAGGCGCTTTGGTCAACGAGACCCTGGGACCTGACGGCCAGCCTGCCTTCACCGCCTACCTGTTCCAACCGGATCAACTGCCCGAAATCTTACCTCAAAACCCCACGTCCGTCAACCTCGGCAACACCCTGGAATTCCTGGGCTACGACGTATTTGACGTTTCACGTTTCACGTTTTACTGGCGCATCCTGCAACCCTCCGACCGCGACGACTACAGCATCTTCGTCCACCTCCTCGATCAGTGGGGCTTCAGGTGGGGGGAGGCAGGTTTTTTCGATTACCCTTCCGCTCAGTGGAGTCCAGGCGACGTGGTCGTCAACAGGAAAGAGATTGACGTGGAGCCAGGGGCGCCGCCGGGGGAATACGAGTTGCTGGTGGGCGTTTATTCGCCCTCCCTGGACAGCCGCCTGCCCAGGGAGGACGAAGAGGGCAAGGTCGTCGGCACCACCATCTCCCTGGGGCCCGTGATCTTGAGCAAGCCCCAAAAGCCGCCCGTGGTTGAGTCGCTGGCTATCCAGAATCTACGGCAAGAGGACTTGGGTGGCAGGATCACTTTTCTGGGCTACGATAGGGCTGGTAACGCAGTTCGGTCGGGGGAGAGCATCTACCTGACTCTCTATTGGCAAGCCCAGCGGGATTTGGACGAAGATTACAGTGTGGTCATCGGGCTGCGAGGAGAGGGTGGCCCTTCGGCAAGCCCTTCGACAGGCTCAGGACGCAGCTCAGGACGAGGCGACCCCGTTCGCTACGCTCAGGGCATGGTTTGGCCCCTGTGGGCCGACCGCCCGGTGCACGGCGCCTACCCCACCACCAACTGGACGGCCGGCGAGGTCATCAAGGATCGGTACGGTTTGACCATCGGCCAGGACGTACCGGCCGGTGATTATGAGTTGGAGGTTATGCTGCTCAATCGTATCACTTATGAGCCGCTGATCGCCAGCAGCGGCCTCCCCACCATTCCGTTGGGGCGATTGAGAGTCGAAGCCTGGGAGCGCCAGTTCACTATCCCCGCCATCCAGCACCCCCTGGAGGTGAACCTGGGGAACGAGGTTGAGCTTCTGGGCTATGACCTGGACCGCACCTCAGCGAAGCCTGGCGAGAGCCTGCACCTCACCCTCTACTGGCGGGCTTTGACAGCCATGGATGCCAGCTACACCGTCTTCACCCACCTCCTCGACGGCGAAAGCCGCGTCTGGGGTCAGAAGGACAACGTCCCTCAGGCTGGCGCTTACCCCACCACCCTCTGGGTCGAAGGGGAGGTTGTGGCTGACGAGTACGAGATCGTCGTCAAGCCCGACGCCCCGCCGGGGCAATACGTCATCGAGGTCGGGGTGTACCTCCCCCAGTCGGGTGCGCGCCTGCCGGTGTTGGACGAGTTGGGGCAGGTGCAGGGGGATAGGACACTGCTGGGGATGGTAGGGATTCAGCAGTGATCCATTCTTTGAGGTAGGAGATAATGAGAAAGCCATCGAAGCTTTTACGCGAGGCATTACCTGAGATTATTGGTGGCCTCGTCGTACTTGCTGTACAAGCCGTAATTAGCGAGCTGCGCGGTGGAGTCAGCATATGGAATCTTGTTTTTGTTGTAGTGGCTTGTCTATGGCTTGGCTGCGTCTATGTAATTCGTAAGAAAACGCCTCCGCTTGTTGAAGGTGGAGAAGGACAACCAGCCTTCCCCAGATGGCGACGTTTAGCTCTCAGGGGCTTTGTCGCTATCCCTTTGCTCACCGCTGTTACCCTGGGCAGTTGGTGGTACTACATCAATCAGCCACCCGACAAAGTAATCATTACGGTAGCCGAGATCGATGGCCCTGATCCCAAGAAATACCGTGTGACTGAGATCATCTTGAAGAATTTGAGAGATGCACTAGCCGATGAACCGAAGGCACAAGTGAAGTGTCTGGCACAAGCGATAACTGAAATTCAAGGAGGTGGAGAGGCAAGGCGGCAAGGCGCAAACCCGATAGGCACTCGGAACGATGCTACCCTTGCTATTTGGGGGTGGTATGGAGTTACAGAGGAAGCTGTGCAAGTGACTCTCTACTTCGAGATATTGCGAGAGCCACTGAAGCCTCAGCAGATCAGGGTGGAGCGAGGCCCTGTTGAGATAGCACAGCTAAATAGCTTTAAACTGCAAACCGAGCTTTCCACAGAGATGAGCTATCTCACCACCTTCACGGTGGGGATGGTGCACTACATCTCTGGACATTGGGAAAGAGCAAAACACAATTTTACTATAGCTTTAGCTCAGCCAAAAACCCCTCTGGAGACTCTCAGCCGGAGCATAGCTTATTTCTATCGCGGCAATACCAACAGTGCCCTTGGTGATCACCAGGCAGCCATTGCTGACTTCACCGAAGCTATCGAACAGAAGTTGTGCTGTTTAGCCGAAGCTTATAACAACCGTGGGGGTGTCTACTACTGTAAGGGCGAATACGACCTAGCCATCGCCGACTACAACAGGGCTATTGAGTTGAAGCCAGACTACACCAAGGCTTACAACAACCGCGGGAACGTCTACACCCAAAAGGGCGAATATGATCTGGCCATCGCCGACTACGACAAGGCCATCGAGCTGAAACCTGACGACGCCCAGGCCTACAACAGCCGGGGCGTTGCCCACTACTACAAGGGCGAGTACGACCTAGCCATCACCGACTACGACAGAGCCATTGAGCTGAAACCTGACGATGCCTGTGCCTACAACAACCGTGGGCTTGCCTACGACGACAAGGGCGAACACGAGTTAGCCATCACTGACTACGACAGAGCCATCGAGCTAAAGCCTGAGTACGCAGACGCCTACTACAACCGCGGGCTTGCCCACGCCCACAAGGGTGAATACGATCAGGCTATCACCGACTCCACCAAGGCCATTGAGTTGAAGCCTGACTACGCAGAGGCCTACACCAATCGCGGGAGTGCCTATGACTGCAAGGGCGAATACGACTTGGCCATTGCTGACTTCGACAGGGCCATTGAGCTGAAGCCTGACTTGGCCGAGGCCTACTGTGCCCGTGGGCTTGCATACGACAACAAGGGCGAATACGAATTGGCCATTGCCGACCACGGGAAGGCCATTAGACTGAACCCTGATTTTGCCCTTGCCTACTACAATCGCGGCACTGCCTACCTCCATAAGTGCGAATACGATGAAGCCATTGCTGACTTCAACAGGGCCATCGAGCTGAAGCCCGACGACGCCGACGCCTACTACAACCGGGGTTTTGCCCACAAGATGAAGGGTAAGAAGGATGAGGCCATCAGGGACTTTGAGCAGGTTTTGGAGTTGAGTGAGGACGAGCATTGGAGGGAAAAGGCGGAGAAGCAACTCAAGGAGTTGAGGGGGCAGTGATGAAAAAGGCCATCGTTGTGGTTGCTGTGGTCATAGTTCTGATCACGGCCTGGGTTGGATTCAACCCCATTGGCAGGTTCGGGTTCTGCCGCTTTGGGTTGCTGGTCTACAGCGCGGTCCCCTTTCCTGCCGTGGACCTCGTCATCCACGCCAATGGTTTGCCCGCGATAAGAGGGAGCAAGGCGCACTTTGTTGGCCTGGCTGAGATCGACGGACTGCTCAAGGAGAGGCCGGACGTGCTGATCATCGGCACCGGCTACGACAACCTGGTGCGGGTCGAGGAGCAAATGTTGGCCATGTCTGCCGTACAAATCCTACCTCTACCCACGCCCGAAGCCGTGAGGCGCTACAACGAGCTGAGGGGCGAGGGGAAAAGGGTGGCCGCGATCATCCACTCGACCTGCTGATCACGTTTTACAATGTTATCCGGCAGCATTTGCGCTGTCCGCGAGAATCTTACTGTCATTGCGAGGCGACGCTTTTCCGCCGAAGCAATCCCCAAGTAGCTACGTGGAGATTGCTTCGTCGCTCCGCTTCCTCGCAATGACACACACGAGAGTCTGGTTGCGGCTTGGCCGCGCTATGTTTTACGTTTCACGCTCGGAGAACCCATGCATACCTTACCTTTCAACGCTCTCTACTGGCTTCTAGCCCTATGCCCAATCGTCGTGGTGCTGATCCTGATGATCGGCTTCCGCTGGGGCGGATCTAAGGCCGGGCCTGTGGGCTGGCTCACGGCTGTCGTTGTGTCCCTGGCCTTTTTCGGCACTACACCCGGCCTGCTGGCCTATTCCCAGCTCAAGGGGCTGCTGCTCACCTTCTACGTCCTGTACATCATCTGGATGGCACTGGTGCTCTACAACGTGGTAAACGAAGCGGGCGCCATTACCGTCATAGGCCATGCCATCTCCCGCCTCACCGGCGACAGGGTGATGCAACTGCTGATCCTGAGCTGGGTGTTCAGCGCCTTCCTGCAAGGGGTGGCTGGATTCGGCGTCCCCATCGCGGTGGTGGCTCCTCTGCTCATCGGCCTGGGCTTCGAGCCAGTGACCGCTGTAGTGGCTACGGCCATTGGCCATTCCTGGTCGGTGACTTTCGGCGACATCGCCTCGTCCTTCCAGGCCCTTATCGCGGCCACTGGGCTCGGCGGCCCGGAGTTAGCCCCCTGGTCGGCGCTCTTCCTGGGCCTGGCCTGTTTCGGCTGCGGCCTGGCTGCCGCCCATGCTCACGATGGTCTCAAAGGTCTTCGGCACGGCTTGCCAGCTATCCTGATCGTTGGCTCCCTGATGAGCGGAACTCAATATCTACTGGCCACCAACGGTCTCTGGAATCTGGCTGGCTTCGTGGCGGGCCTGGTTGGCCTGCTGGCAGGAGCAGTGGTGGCTCGCTTGCCCCTCTATCGTGCCCCCCCTCAGTCCCCCCCAACCCTTCGCCCCCGCTCAGGGCAGGCTTTGGGGGGGAAGTTCCGCTCCGCTTCAGCAACGTCTACGGCGGCTGGTGACGAGGGTCGCTTGAGCTTGCCCCTGGCCCTGGCACCCTATCTGCTCCTCATCGTGCTGGTCACGGCGGCGGAGCTTTACGGCCCCCTTCACGAGTTTCTCAACAGCGTGGTGATCAGGATTCGGTTTCCAGAGCTCCGCACAGCCTACGGCTGGATAACAGAAGCAGGAACAGGGCGAACCATCAGCATCTTCGGTCACGCTGGGGCTTTGCTGGCTTACACCTCTGTCATCGGCTACTTCCTCTATCGGCGCAGCGGGCACTACTGTGCAGAAATCCTGCGAAGGATCGCGGCCAACACTTTGAGGAGCGCTGTGCCTTCCAGCATCGGCATCGCCTCCCTGGTGGGCATGGCCCTGGTCATGGATCACAGCGGCATGACCTATTTTCTAGCTCAAGGTATCAGCCAAAGCGTGGGGACTGCCTTCCCCTTCTTCTCACCCCTCATCGGGGTGTTGGGCGCGTTCATGACCGGCTCCAACACCAATTCCAACGTCATCTTCGCCCCCTTGCAGAAGCAGGCCGCCGAGCTAATCGGGATCAGCGTTTTCATCATCCTTGCTGCTCAGACGACGGGTGGCTCTCTGGGGTCCATGCTGGCCCCGGCCAAGATCATCGTGGGCTGCAGCACCGCCGGGCTGGCCGGACGCGAGGGGGAGGTTCTCAAGAGGACGCTTCTACCCGGCCTTTTGATCGCCGCTTGCGTCGGGGTGGTGGCCTGGCTGGTCATCTATCTGATGTGATGCGTGAAGTGTGATTTCACGTTTCACGCATCACGAATCAAAGAACAAAGGAGCTATCAATGAACACCCAGGACATCCTGAAAAAGCACGAGCAGTACATTTTCCCCAGCATGATCACTTACTACGAGGAGCCGCTACCCTTTGCACGTGGGGAGGCCCAGTACCTCTACAGCGTGGACGGCAAGAGGTATCTGGACTTCTTCGGCGGCATCCTGGTCGTCAGTGTGGGGCACTGCCACCCAAAGGTCACGGAACGGGTCTGCGATCAAATGCGCACTCTTCAGCACACCTCCACCCTCTACCCCCACGCCAACATGGTGAATCTGGCCGAAAAGCTGGCTCAGATCGCGCCAGGGAAGCTGCAGAAGAGCTTCTTCACCAACAGCGGCACGGAGGCCAACGAGACGGCCATCATGTTGGCCAAGACTTACACCGATGCCCAGGAAGTCATCGCCCTGCGCCACGGCTACAGCGGACGCTCGGCCCTGAGCATGGCGCTGACCGGGCACGCCAATTGGCGCATCGGCGGCACCCAGATCCTGGGCATCAAGCACGCCCACAATGGCTATTGCTACCGCTGCCCCTTCAACCGCGAGTACCCCAACTGCGATCTGGAGTGCGCCTACGACGTCGAAGAGCTGATCCAGACCACGACCTCCGGCCGGGTGGCGGCCTTCATTGCCGAGCCTATCCAGGGCGTGGGCGGTTTCATCACTCCGCCGCCTGAATATTTCCCCATCGTGGTGGACATCGTGCGCCAATACGGTGGAATCTTCATTGACGATGAGGTGCAGACGGGCCTGGGGCGGACGGGGGAGAAATGGTTCGGCATCGAGCACTGGGGCGTGGAGCCGGACATCATCACCTGCGCCAAGGGGATAGCCAACGGTGCGCCGATGGGGGCTACCGTCGCCACGGCCGAGGTCGCCGATAGCTTCGAGGGGCTGACCATCTCCACTTTCGGCGGAAACCCTGTTTGTTGTGCCGCCGCTCTGGCCACGATAGAGGTGATCGAGGAGGAGAACCTGGCCAGCAATGCCCAGGTGGTGGGTGGTTACCTGCGGGAGAGGTTGGAGGAGCTGAAGGAAAAATACCCGCTGGTCGGCGATGTGCGGGGGATGGGCCTGATGCAGGGCGTGGAGCTGGTCCGCGAGCAGAAGGAGCCGGCTCGCCAAGAGATCCTCCAGGTGTTCGAAGCCACCAGGCGGCGGGGCCTGCTCATCGGCAAGGGTGGGCTGTACGGCAACGTCATCCGCATCGCTCCGCCGCTCAACATCGCCAAGGCAGACGTGGATGAGGCAGTTCGTATTCTCGACGAGGCGTTTGCGGAAGTGACGATCTGATGAGGTAACGAGGTAGCGAGTGAATGAGGCACCGGGTCAAAGAAGCCCTCGTTAACTCGGTGCCTCTTTCACTCGTTACTCATCACCTCATTGCCCCATTACTTCCTCGTAGATGTCCTCGCCTGTTTGCTCGGTGATCCAACTCACGGCCAGGCGAAGGTCTTTCTTGAAACCTTTCTCTAACGAAATGCCCGTGGCCTCCCTGACCAGGTGGATGGCCTTGGCGGCGTAGGCGATGATGTAGCGCGGCTCCAGGCGGCTTAAGTCCTCGAAGAAGAAGCCGCAGCTAGTGTACATGGCTTGGCGGTAGTATTGGGCCTCCAGCAAGGTCAACCCCCGTTTTGCTTGTTCCTCAGTAAGCTTTCTGCCGGCCTGCTGAGCCAGGAATGCTTTCCCCCCTATTTCCCCTAGCACCACTCGGATGTAACCATTCCGCAGCCGCCAGGGATCAGCCCCTCACCTCTCGACATCGTCTTGATAGAGCGCGTCCATCTCCTGGGCCAGTCGGTCCAGCGCTTCGCGCAGATGACGCTTCCATTCGCTATCGCCCTGCGTGCAGGTGCATCCCTCCCGCCAACGGGCCATCCCGTGCCCGCAGCTCCACGAGGTGTCATCCACGATTTCAACCTCGGCCACAGGTGGGTGCTGCTGCAAATGGCGGGCCAGGAAGGTCACCTCGTAGCTTGCCTTTGGGGCTTCCTGGTATAGCAAATCGTGCAGGAAACGCTCCCCTCCCCGATGGTGGTGGCCAAAGGTTTCGCCATCGGCAGCTATCAGGCACAGCCCCTCGCCGCCTGACAAGCAGTTCTCAGCAAAGTCCCTGGCACTATTGCTCAAGTCTGAGTTAAAAGCCAGGTGGTTGGATAGAGCTTCATCTCTGAAGAAGACGGCTATTCCATTTCGGTTGTGGCCACGCGACGGCCGCACCCGGTAGGGTCCGGCGCCGTAGAGCTGGCTCTGCGTCTGGTGGGGGGAGAGGATGGTGAAGGCGATGTCCTGGCTGGCCAATACCTCCAGGGTTGCCTGATCCACGGCCATCTCCGGCAGCCACATCCCCAGGGGCCGGTGGCCGAAGCGGTGGCGGAAGTCGGCCACGCCCCATAAGATTTGGGTTTCTTTGTCGCGTCGAGTGGCCAGGGGGAGAATGGTGTGGTTGTAGGCCTGGGCGAGGGCGTTGCCTACGCCGTGGGCCGCCCTGTTGCCAGGCCAAACGGAGTTTTGCACGTCGGCCTCGACGATGCGCTGGTAGGTGGGTGGATCGTGGCCCTCCAGCCAGGCTGCCAGAGTGGGGCCGAGGTTGAAGCTCAATACCTGGAAGTTACCTAGCTCCGCGTTGGGCCGGTAGCACTCGGCGTTGATCTTCTCGTTGAAGTTAGCGAAAGGGTTGGCTCCCTTTTCGGGGGAAATGACTCCGGTGAAGGGGGCCTCTCGAGGGGGCTGGTAGAAGTGTCCGTGAATGCAAAAACTCTTCATTAGTTCAGAACTGACTGGGGTTTGGATAAGAATGCGCACAATTGTGCACTTTTGGGATGCATAGGGTTCAAGAAACCTGGTTCCCTGTTCCCTACTGGATTTCGGACCTCAACACGCCCACAAGATCAAGCCGGGCTCGTAGGGATTGCTCAGGTCCTCGTGATGGGGGAGTATCCGCAGGGCGTAGCCGTAGCGGCCACTGGTGCGAGCGGGAATGGAACCAACGAAGGTGTGGTTCCCATCCCCATTGGACTCCAGCCATTTCATGGCCATAGCTTCCCCCGTTGAGACTTCCCCTTTTGTATCGAGGGGGCCATAATAGAGCTGCACCGTCACGTCATTGGGCTCAAGAGCACCCAGATACACCTGAACTCGCACCTGTAGCTCAGCGCCTACTTTGAGCCTGGCTGGCACCTCCGCCTTCACGTTATCCATCCGGATCTCGGACCAGTGTTCGTGGAGATGGGACTTCCACTGCGCCAGGGCCTTCGCCCGAGTCATCTCGTTTTCGGTCAGGCGCTTGTACCGCTGGGCCGCAGGCAGGTAGAGATGCTCGGTGTACTCGCGAAGCATACGGTTGGTGTTGAAGACTGGACAGATGGCTCTCATGGCGGCCTTCATCTGGGCGATCCATTTGTGCGGAAGCCAGTTGGAATTGCGATCGTAAAACAGCGGCACGATCTCTTTCTCCAGGATTCCATAGATGGCCCTGGATTCGATATCGTTCTGATAATTGAGATCTTCGTACAACTCGCCTCTGCTGATGGTCCAGCCGGTGTCAGGCTGATAAGCTTCATCCCACCAGCCATCGAGGGTACTCATGTTGATGACGCCGTTGGCGGTGGCCTTCATCCCGCTGGTGCCGCTGGCCTCCTGGAGTCGAAGAGGAGTGTTGAGCCAGACATCTGCCCCCTGAACCAGATAGCGGGCAATGGACGTATCATAATCCTCAATGAAGACTATCCGTCGCCGAAACTCCTCCTGGCGGGCGAAATGGACGACCTGCTGGATCAGCTCCTTGCCTGGATTGTCCTGGGGATGCGCCTTTCCTGCAAAGATGATCTGAACGGGGCGAGCTTCGTCGTTCAGGATGCTGGCCAGCCGGTCCGGATCGCGCAGGATCAGGTTGGCGCGCTTGTAGGTGGCGAAGCGGCGGGCAAAACCGATGGTCAGAGCCTCGGGGTCCAGCACTTCGCCTGCCCTCTCTATCTCGGACGGGGGGGCTCCTCGCTTCTTGAGTTGCTCACTCAGCCGTCGCCGGACCACAGCCACCAGGCGCTCCCGCCGCCTCTCGTGGGTGCGCCAAAGCTCCTCGTCGGGGATCTCGTCCACCCGATCCCAGATGGTTCGGTCTGCCGGGTGTGCCGACCAGCGGGGTCCCAGGTAGCGGTCGTAAAGTCCAGCCATGTCCAGGGAGATCCAGGAGGGGACATGGATACCGTTGGTGACCGAGGTGATGGGCACCTCGTCCTCAGGCACCCCCGGCCAGATCCCCCGCCACATTCTGCGCGAGACCTGGCCGTGCAACTGGCTCACCCCGTTGGTGTGGGCCGCCAGGCGTAGGGCGAGGACGGCCATGCTGAAGAGCTCTCGATTGTCCGCCGGATTCTCGCGTCCTAAGGCCAGGAACTCCTGCTGTGATAGGCCAAACAATCTGTAGTAAGGAGAGAAGTACTTGTCCATGAGTTGAGGCGGAAACCTATCAATCCCCGCCGGGACGGGAGTGTGGGTGGTGAAAACGTTGCCGGCCGAAGCGGCCTCCCTGGCCTCCATGAAAGAGAGCCCCTGCTCCTCCATGAGGATGCGGATCCGCTCCAGGGCCAGGAATGCGGAGTGGCCCTCGTTCATGTGGCAGATGGTGGGGTGAATCCCCAGGCTCCCCAGGGCGCGGATGCCGCCGATGCCCAGCATGATTTCCTGTTGGATACGCATCTCCAGATCCCCGCCATATAGCTCGTCGGTGATGTCTTGATCCTGAGGATTATTGGCTGGGATGTTGGTATCCAGCAAGAAGAGAGGCACCCGCCCGACCTGAGCGCGCCACACCTGGGCAGTGACCTGGCGACCAGGGTAATCAACCTGGACTGTCAGCGGTGCTCCGTCCTCCCGCTGCTCCAGGTATATTGGCATGTTGTAAAAATCGTTCTGCGGGTACAGCTCCTGTTGCCACCCATCTGCATTCAGATACTGACGGAAGTACCCCTCCTGATAGAGGAGTCCCACTCCCACCAGGGGCAGGCCCAGGTCGCTGGCCGATTTGAGGTGATCGCCAGCCAGGATCCCCATGCCTCCGGCGTAGATGGGCATGCAGTCAGTGAGCCCGAACTCGGCTGAGAAGTAGGCGATGTACAGCTCTCCAGGTGCGCCGTGGGCTTTTGCATACCAGGTGTTTTGGCTCTTCACGTAGCGGTCGGACCGTTGAGCGATCCGCTCCAAATGGGCCAGGAACCCGTCATCCTCGGCTGCCTCCTCCAGCCGTTCCTGCTTGATGGTCCCCAGCATCAGTACAGGGTTATGGCCGGACTCCTCCCAGAGATCGCGGTCCAGCCGGCGGAAGAGATCAATAGCCTCCAGGTTCCAGCACCACCAGAGGTTGTAGGCCAGGTCTCGGAGGTGTTCCAGCCTGGTCGGCAGAGAGGGGACGACGGTAAAGGTGCAGATGGGTTGCATAGTTTCTTACCTCTAATGTGATGTAGTGGTGCGGACACTCGCTCTTAGCGCAGCCACGCTTTCGGCCACCAATGCTTGGTCATTATATATGCTCGATCCGGCTATCAGCACCGTCGCCCCGGCGCTCACTACCAGCGGCGCGGTGGTCGTGTCTATCCCGCCGTCCACGGCAATGGGTGTGTCCATCCCGCGCTCATCCAGCGTGCGGCGCAGGCGGCGAATCTTGTCCAGTTGGCTGTGGAGGAACGGCTGCCCGCCCCAGCCGGGGTTGACCGTCATCACCTGGATCAGGTCGGCCAGGTCCAGCACCTCCTCCAGAACGCTCAGGGGCGTGCCAGGGTTGAGCGCCACGCCCGCCTCAATATTGAGCTCATGGATGCGCTGCAGCACGCGGTGAAGATGGGGGCAGGTTTCCTGATGCACGATCAGGCGGTCTGCCCCGGCGTTCGCAAACGCTGCCAGGTGTCGCTCCGGCTCGACGATCATCAGGTGGACGTCCAGCGGCAGGCTTACCAGCGGACGCAACGCCCGCACCACGCCCGGCCCGAAGGTGATGTCGGGCACAAAGCTCCCGTCCATCACGTCCACCTGAATGGCGTCAACCCCGGCGGCTTCGACCTCGCGAGCCTGCTCGCCCAGCCGCGCAAAATCCGCAGATAAGACAGAGGCTTCAATAGTGATCAATATGGCCTCCTGCAAGAACTTGTGCCTTTAAGTAGATTGCGTCAAGCGTGAAACGTCAAACGTGAGGGATGATTGACGTTTCACGTTTGACGTTTGAGGTGGCAGACTCCCTCCACACTTGCCACGATGACATCCGTCGCCAGCCCCAGGAACAACCCGTGCCCCACGATGCCGGCACGCTCGCTGAGCCGGGCTGCCAGTTGAGCTGGCTGTGCGATTGGGCCGAAGTTGCAGTCCAGGATCAGGTTGCCCTGGTCGGTTGTGAACGGCGTGCCGTCGCTGCTCAGGCGCAAGACGGGTTGCGCGCCCAGCGATTCCAGATAGGCGGACTGCGAGCGCCAGCCAAAGGGAACGACCTCCACCGGCACCGGCCCGCGGGCGCCCAGCGCGGGTGAGAGCTTGGATTCGTCCACCACGATGATCTCGCGGCGGCTGGCCTGGGCGATGATCTTCTCGCGCAGGAGCGCGCCGCCGCCACCCTTGATCAGGTTCAGGTGAGGATCCACCTCGTCCGCGCCGTCAATCGTGACATCCACGACGGGATGCTCGTCCAGGGTGGTCAGCGGGATGCCCAGCCGCCGCGCATCTTCTTCGACCTGGCGTGAGCAAGGCACGCCGAAGATGTTATGTAGTTGCCCCTCGCGCAGAAGTTGGGCGAGGCGGCGCACGGCGAACATGGCCGTGCTGCCGTGACCCAGACCCACCACCATCCCCGATTCGACGAATTCAACCGCGCGCTCGGCGGCCTGTTGCTTGGGTTTCAAGCTTGTCTACTCCTCAGTGACATCACTGATTATCTGGCCCCAGTCTACCGCCTCGAAATCCGTTGTATCTACGGTCACAACTCGCCTCATGAACAGCCCATCGTCGCCTGCCACGCCCGCAACAGCTCGGCCACGCTCCAGGCCTGGGCGATGCAGCCACGCGGCGCGAAGGGCGGGTCTCCGTCGAAGATCTCGCTGACGCTGCCCAGACCGTGATCGGCCAGGTGGTGGATGAGCGGCTGCAGGAAGGAGCGCGCCAGCTCACGGTCGCCGTAGACGCGCAGGTGGGCGCTGACGAAGGGGCCGATCAGCCAGCCCCAGACAGTGCCCTGGTGATAGGCGGCATCGCGCCGGCGCTGGTCGCCGCTGTAGTGGCCGATGTAGGCCGCGTCATCGGGCGCCAGACTGCGCAGCCCGTGGGAGGTGAGCAGGTGGCGGGCGCAGGCGTTCACCACGCCGCGTTGCTGCTGGCTGGTCAACGGGCTGTGGGGCAGGGAGACAGCGAACAGTTGATTGGGGCGCAGGGCCGGGTCGTTGCCCTCCGGCCCGTCGAGTAGATCATAGCAGTAGCCGGTCGTTTCGTTCCAAAAGCGAGCGAATCCGACGCGTGCCTGCTCCGCCAGGGTTTCGTAGCCGTCGGCCGACTCGCCCAGAAGGCGTGCGAAGTCGGCCATGTTGCGCAGGGCGTTGTACCACAGGGCGTTGATCTCCACCGGCTTGCCGATGCGCGGTGTGACCACCCAATCGCCCACCCTGGCGTCCATCCAGGTGAGTTGCACGCCCGGCTCTCCGGCGTAGAGCAGGCCGTCGGCGGGGTCCACGTGGATGTTGTAGCGCGTGCCGCGTTGGTGCCATTCGATGATTTCCTGCAGTAATGGGAAGAGGTCGCGCAACAGCGTGTCGTCGCTGGCCGTGTCCTGAGCCTGTCGAAGGGTGGCGGCGTGATAGGCGCGGAGGGCCTCAAAGTACCAGAGGGTGGCGTCCACGGTGTTGTACTCGGGCGTCTCACCCTTGTCCGGAAAACGATTGGGCAGCATGCCCTGGTCCACGAAATGGGCAAAGGTGCGGAGAATTCGCGCGGCCGCGTCGTAACGACGGCTGACCAGCGTCAGGCCCGGCAGACTGATCATGGTGTCGCGGGCCCAGTCGCCAAACCAGGGGTAGCCGGCGATGACCGAACGGCCACCTGTCCTGAGCTTGTCCTGAGCTAGGCCGAAGGGCTCAGTCGAAGGATCGGTGCCGTTGGGCAGGGTACGGCGCACGACGAACTGGTCGGCGGCCAGCACCAGGTGTTGCACCCAGGCGGGCGCGTCGGCGTGGCCGCTCTGCGTCAAGAGCCGCTGTTCGTGTGCTTGCCGTTCGGCGTAGGCCAATGCACCATCCAGGCTCGGTGTCGTCTCAGTGCTGGCAACGATGGTGAGCGACTCGCCAGGATGCAACACGGCACGAAAGTGGCCGGCGTAGAGGTTGTCGTCCAGGGCGTCCAGCCCGCGATGTTTCTCGATGCTCAGGAAGTAGCCCTGGTACCATTCGTGCTGTGGCGCCACCTCGGCGTGGTCGCTCAATAAGTAGAAGGGCACCGCCTCGTCGAAAGCCGTCACCTGCAGGCCGTTTGCCACCGGTTCAATGCACATCTGCCAGTCACCAGCATAGGTATTGCCGTGATGGGTCCGATAGTTGACGACGGCTTTGACGCTCAGGGCCAGCGGCGCGATGGCTCGGTGCAGGTCGTAGCGAATGTAGGTCGTGTTGAAGCCCTGCTGCATCCAGACTCGCTTTTCCAACAACGCATCGGCACAGGCGAAGGTCCACACCGGCGTCGTGCCCTCCAGGTGGAAACGCTCCAGATGATGGAAGCCGATCGGTTCTACTCCAACCCATTCTCTGCCTCGCTCATGGCGGAGAGTTGAGGTGGGAACAGCCCAGCGATTGGTGAACAACGGATAGGTGTGGCCGTCGTAGGTGGCCGTCTCGTCCAGCCTGGTGAGCAGGAGGGTGCGCCCCAGCGGCGGCTGGAGGGCAGCGACCAGCAGACCGTGGTAGCGGCGGGTGAGCAGGCCGGCCACGGTTCCCGACGCATAGCCGCCGATGCCGTTGGTCACCAGCCACTCCCGCCCGTCCACCAATGCCAGGTCGCCACACACCTCACGTCCGAAATCAATCATGTGATAAGTCATCTGCATCACCTTCGGTGGGTATTCCCGCTCGCCCATACGTTTCCGCGAGCTCGGCTAATCGGGCAATGTGGCCATCGTTGAGTGCGTTGGCAGGCAAACGCCAGGTCCAGTTTCCCGCTGCCTGGCTGGGCATGTTCATACGGGCCTCGCTGGCCAGACTGAGCACATCCTGCACGGGAAATATCGCCAGCGCCGCAACGGATGAGGCCGCCAACCGCATCAGCGCCCACGCGATATCGTCTGGCGTGTAGCCCAGGTAGCGCGTACAGAAAGCCTGCTCAGGCTCAGGCGCGGACGCAAACCACCCGCGAGTGGTGTCGTTATCGTGACTGCCGGTATAGACCACGCAATTGGGTTCGTAGTTGTGTGGAAGGTACGGGTTGGTAGCATCGTCGCCAAAGGCAAACTGGAGGATCTTCATCCCTGGGAATCCAAACCCGTCCCGCAGCGCTTCCACCTCGGGGGTGATCACACCCAGGTCCTCCGCGATGATGGGCACGCCACGCCCTGAGCCTGCCGAAGGGTCACCCAGCGCGCTGAAGAGGGCTTCGAAGAAGGCCGCGCCCGGCCCTTTCACCCAGCGTCCATTGACCGCCGTCTCTTCGCCCGCCGGCACCTCCCAGTATGCTTCGAAGCCCCGGAAGTGATCAAAGCGCACCATGTCAACCTGGTGCAGCGCGATGCGCACTCGCTCGATCCACCATTGGTAGCCCTGGTCAGCCATCGCATCCCAGCGGTAAAGGGGATTGCCCCACAACTGCCCCGTCGGGCTGAAGTAATCGGGTGGCACGCCCGCCACCACCGTTGGATACCCATCTTCGTCGAGGGGAAACAGGTCCTGGTGCGCCCAGACGTCCGCGCTGTCGTAAGAGACATAGATGGGGATGTCGCCAAAGATCAGGACCCTGTGTTCGTTGGCATAGCGCTTCAACTCGCCCCACTGCTTGAAAAACTGGTACTGCATGAACTTATGAGCCATAATGGCAGGTGTTAGCCGCTCACCCCACGTGGCCAAGGCGGTCGGTTCGCGCTGCCGTAGCTCACGCGGCCACGTGTCCCAGGCCTTTCCGCCGAAGTGCTCTTTCAGCGCCATGAAGAAGGCGTAATCGTGCAGCCAGATGCCGTCGTGTTCGGCGCAAAAGGCGTTGAAAGCAGCCACCTCGGCCGGATCGGCCTGGGTCGCAAACTGTTGATATGCTCCCAGCAGGAGCGGCTTCTTCCAGGTTATCACTGGGCCGAAGTCAACCCGCTCCTGGGGGAAGACAGGCGCCTCCTTTAGGGCCTCGTGCGGGACATAGCCCTCGTGGGCCAGGCGGGCCAGGTCAATAAGCAGCGGATTGCCAGCGAAGGCCGAAAACGTCTGATAGGGCGAGTCCCCGTAGCCCGTAGGGCCTAGCGGCAAGACCTGCCAGACCGTCTGCTGGGCCGACGTGAGGGTATCCACCCAGCGGTAAGCCGTTTCGTTGATCTCGCCTATGCCAAAGCGTCCCGGTAACGACGTTGGATGTAGCAATAAACCAGCGGAACGTTCCAGTTGCACGGCATCTTCCTCGTCTGGGATGAGTAACGGGTGAACGGGTAGCGAGTCAACGAGGGATGTGTAGAGTCACTCGTTACCTCATTGACTTGTCAACTCGTTGACTCCTCAACTGAGCTCCAAAGCCTTGTGATACAATTCTACATACTTCCGAGCCGAGTCTTGCCACGAGAAGTCCGCCCTCATTCCTCGCTCCATCAGGGTTCGCCAGGTGTCTTTGCGGCGATAGGTCTCCACGGCCCGCTTCACAGCAGCCAGGAGTGCCTCTTCGCTGTAGTCTGAGAAGGCGAAGCCACTGCCCTGGCCTGTGGCTGGGTCATAGTCTTGCACCGTGTCGGCCAGGCCGCCAGTGCTGCGCACGATGGGCACGCTGCCGTAGCGCATGGCGATGAGCTGCCCCAGGCCGCAAGGCTCGAAGCGCGAGGGCATGAGAAAGGCGTCGCTGCCGGCGTAGATGCGCCGCGCCAGAGCACCGTCGAACTTAAGGAAGACCGCAGCCTGGCCCTGATACTTCTTGGCCACGTTAGTGAAAATCCTGTGGTAACGCTCCTCGCCCGTGCCCAGTAGGACGAATTGAAGATCCATCTCCATCAGTTGCTCGCTGGCTTCGGCCAGAATATCGAAGCCCTTCTGGTCGGCCAGGCGCGAGATCATGCCAACCAGCAAGACGTCAGGGTCCGGAGGGAGTCCCGCTTCCCGCTGCAGGGCCAGCTTGTTCTCGATTCGCCCCTCCTCTTTTCCCCCCAACCCTTCGGCCTTGCTCAGGGCAGGCTTTGGGGGGGAGGAGGGGGGGGCGATGTCGTAGTTGACGGAGATGTCTGGGTCGGTGGCCGGGTTCCAGACCTCGTAGTCCAGGCCATTGAGGATGCCGAACAGACGATCCTGACGCCGGGCCAAAATGGGGTGCAGCCTCTCTCCGTATTCAGGGGTGAGGATCTCCTGGGCATATCTCTCGCTCACCGCGTTGATGACGTCGGCGAACAGGATGCCCCGGGCCATCAAGACGACTACCTGGCTCAGACCATCTCCCCCCGTTCCCCCCAACTTTGGGGGGCCAGGGGGATGGGGTATGAGGCCGTAATCGGCCAAGCCGGCGAACTCCAGAAGCTGGGGGCCGAAGATGCCCTGGTACGCCAGGTTGTGGATGGTGAACACGGTCGCTGTGTTGGTGAAAAAGGGATCGTCTTTGTAGATCGTCTCCAGCCAATTGGGGATGATGCCGGTGTGCCAATCGTTGCAGTGGATGACGTCCGGCTGCCAGTCGAGCTTTTGGAGCATCTCCAGGGCGGCTCGGCAGAAGAAGACGAATCGCTCCCCGTCGTCATCGTAGCCGTAGACCTCCCGGCGGGCGAAGTATTTGTCGTTGCCAACCAGGTAGGCGGGCACCCCCTCGACGACGCTCTCGAAGATAGAGGCCAACTCGTGATCGGAGCCAGTGGGCACGGGCAGCGAATCCAAAACCTTGGTCAGCCCGAACCTGGCCTCGTTAATCAGTCCGTATTTAGGCAGCGCCAGTCTGGCGTCGTGCCCCAACTGCCGCAGGGCCCTGGGAAGCGATCCGGCCACATCGGCCAGCCCCCCCACCTTGGCGAAAGGCACCGCTTCGGCAGAAACAAGCAGTATCTTCAGTGATTTGTTCATCGTTTCCCTTCGCTGAGATTTGCTCTCACATTATACACCAGATTCGTGAAGTTGGGAAGAGGCTGTCAAAACCACCGCCATGGCCGTAGAGAGGAGACGGGTGTCGGCTGTGTCGGCGCGGGAATTGATGATGATGGGCACTTTGGCCCCCACCACCAGCCCGGCCATACGGCCACCCGCCAGGTATTGAATGGCCTTAGCGGCGGTGTTACCCGCCACCACCCCAGGCACGATGAGGATATCGGCATTTCCCGCCACAGGGCTCTCCACCCGCTTGATGCGGGCCGCCTCGGATGAGAGGGCAACGTCCAGCGTCAGCGGCCCGTCCACGACGGCTCCCTCTACCCAGCCATCTTCGGCCATTCTGGCCAGAGCCAGGGCTTCAATGGAGTTGGGGAGTTTGGGGTTGACGACTTCGGTGGCAGAGAGGATGGCTACTTTGGGTCTCTCCAGGCCGAACTTGTGGGCCACCTCAACTACGTTCTGGATGATGACCAGCTTCTGCTCGATGGTGGGGGAGGGAATCACGCCGCTATCGCTCAGGTAGATAATGCGGTCGAAGCCGGCCACCTCAAAGAGGCCCACGTGAGTGAGGAGTTTTCTCTCGCGGATGCCTCTCTCGCGGTCAAGGGCTGCGCCCAGGATCTGGGGGGTCTTGAGCTGACCTTTGATCACCACGTCGGCTCGACCCTCGCGGGCCATAGCCACCGCGTGCCGGGCGGCCCGACCAGTGTCCGGCTGGTGGATGATGGTCATGCCACTGAGATCGAGATCATGTTCCTGGGCCAGGTACTCGATGGCCGGCTGGTCGCCCACCAAGTGAGCAACAGTGATGCCCAGTTTTTGCAACTCCTCAGCAGAGACAAGCACTGACGGGTCGTGGGCTGCGGCTATGGCGATGTGCTTCGGCCCCACCGCCTGGGCTGCTTCAATCAACTCAGTGAAATTGGTGATAGGCATGAAGCTCGAATCCTCCGGATTTTGTAGGCTAACCCATTGTACAACGATTTGGCCTACGAGACAAATCGCCCCCCCCCGCGGGAGAAGGCGTGAGCGTATCGCATTGGGGACACGTAGTGACGACTTCAGTCGTCGTTCCCGCCGCAAAAGCGACTGAAGTCGCTACTACGTTTGCCCATAATGCCCTTGGAGGGCAGTTTTGGCATGTCCCAAACTCGATACGCTCGCTGAAACTTCATTTGCCAGTGAAGTCAATGAGTGATATAATCTGGAGAACATAGCTCCCATTCCCCCTGATAGGAGACTTTGTCTACCAAGGAGGCTGCGCAAGCCATGTCTTCTTCGCTTATCTTGCGAACTGAGGCCATTGATAAAAGCTACCCGGGCGTCCATGCCCTTGATCACGTGGATTTCGACCTCTACGAGGGGGAGGTCCATGCCCTTCTAGGCGAGAACGGTGCGGGTAAGTCAACCTTTATGAAGATCATCAGCGGCTCTCTGCGGAAGGATAGTGGCCGGATTACCCTTCGTGGTCAGGAGGTCGAGATCGTAAGTCCGATGCATGCTCGGGAATTGGGGATCGGCATGGTCTATCAAGAACTGAGCGTCATCCCCGGTCTCAGTGTAGTGGAAAACATCTTCCTGGGCAGACTCCCCAAGCGCAAACCGTTCGGAACCGTTGATTGGCCCGAAGCAATATCGCAGGCCAGGAGGATCCTGGATGATCTGGGCGTTGATATTGACCCCAGGGAACGTGTCGGCAACCTCAGCGTGGGGGAGCAGCAATTGACCGAGATCGCCAAGACCTTGTCCATGAACGCGCAGATCCTGCTGTTGGATGAACCCTCCTCGGCTCTATCTGATGAGGAGCGAGAGCGGCTTTTCAACATCATGCGGGGGCTTCAAGAGAAGGGGGTAGCGTTCATCTATGTCTCCCACCGGTTGGATGAGGTTCCCCAGATCAGCCAGCGAGTGACTGTTCTTCGTGATGGCGCGAAAGTAGACACCCTCCCGGTGGATCAAGGCGATGAAGCTACCTTGATTCGGATGATGGTGGGCCGGGAGCTTGGAGAGAAATTCCCCAAAGAGGAAATAGAACGCGGTAAGGAACTCTTGAGGGTTGAAGGTTTGACGGTGAAGGGTGTACTGAACGATCTCAGCCTGAGCCTCCATGAAGGTGAGATTGTGGGCATCTTTGGCGTGTTGGGGGCGGGTCGCACGGATTTTGCTCGCGCCCTCTTTGGGATTGATCCAATTGATGGCGGTGAGGTCTTTCTCGGTGGGAGAAAGGCCGAAATCTCCTCCCCTTCCAAGGCCATCGAGCTAGGCCTGGGGTATCTCACCGAGGACAGGAAGGACGGGCTGGTACTACGATTGCCTATCCCGGTCAACATCACTCTAGCCAGTTTGAAGCGGATATGTCAGTTTGGTTTCCTCAAGCATGGTGAGGAAAGGGCATCAACGGAAAAATACGTCAAGGAATTGGATATCCATACACCTAAGTTGGATCAAAGGGTCGAGTTCCTCAGCGGTGGCAATCAGCAGAAGGTTGCCTTGGCCAAATGGTTGTGTTGCGAGGCGAAAATCCTGATTTTCGACGAGCCTACCAGAGGAATTGACGTGGGGGCTAAGGTGGAGGTCTTCCGCTTGATGAACGACTTGGCGAAAGAAGGAGTGGGGATTATTATGATTTCCTCCGAGATGCCAGAGGTTTTGGCTATGGCTGGCCGTATTCTGGTGATGGCTCGTGGTTCCTTCGTAGCCGAGTATGCGGCGGGCCAGGCATCCCAGGAAGATATCATGAGAGATGCTGTAGCGAGATAGGAAAGGAGCATGCAAATGGCCGAAAACCCTTCGGGATCGAGCTTTTCGGGCTTGGGATGGGTCAGGAGATGGGTGGCCACACCTGAACTGAGGGTACGGCTTGGGATCAGAGCCATACTTATGTTCGTTGCGGTTCTATTTGTCTGGTACGTCTCGACGGCACCTCATTTCTTCAGTCTTACTAACGCAACCAACGTAGGAGCGCGCACAGCACCGGGCATCATCGTGGCCGTGGCCCAGACGATGGTCATCATTGCGGCGGGCATTGATTTGTCGGTAGGGGCCATCCTCGCCTTTTCAGGCTCCCTGGCTTCGGTAGCCTATTGTTATTGGGGCGTCCCCGTTTTGCCGGCCGTACTGCTCGGTCTCGCAGCCGGGGCCCTGCTGGGTTGCATCAACGGCCTGATCATCACCAAGGGGAGGATCCCCGATTTCATCGCTACCTTAGGGATGATGGGCACAGCCCGTGGCGTGGCCCTTATCCTGACCAGAGGGTTGCCCGTCCCCTCCCACCTGACAGCCGTCACCCTCAAGGCTTATCTGCCTCGGGAGATCATCTGGATGGGAAGTGGAGACCTCCTCGGTTTCCCAGCAGGGGCCCTCATAGGCTTGCTCGTCGTCGTCGCCGGTTGGGTAATCTTGATGCACACCGGGTTTGGACGCGCCCTTTTCGCCGTTGGCGGGAATAGAGAGGCGGCCAGGGTCTCGGGCATCAACGTTGACCGCACCAGGATCATGGTCTACACCCTGTCGGGGTTGTTGTCAGGGTTGGCCGGCCTGGTGCTGGTGGGACGTATGAACTCTGCCAACGCCTTGATGGCAGACCCGGCGAACCTGGAAAGCATCTCTGCCGTGGTCATCGGAGGAACCAACCTCTTCGGTGGCGAAGGCGGCGTCATCGGCACATTGTTCGGTGCCCTCATCATGGGCATCCTGAGCAACGTTTTGAACCTACACAACGTGCAGGACTTCGCCCAGAAGGTATTCATGGGCTTGCTGATCATCGGGGTCGTTCTGTTCGATCAGTTGCGAAGAAGGTATGGTGCCTGAGCAGGCCGGCAGGGTGAGGTTGCGAGGGGGAAATTCTCTCGGCAGCGCGAGGGGTCCCTCTTTTTTTGCTTTCACTTCCTGGCCGGGAATTGCAGAAGTCTATGTCCGGTGAGGAAAGAAGGGAGAGATTATTTTATGAAGTACTCTATAAGCAACTGGATATACGGCAACGAACCCTTACCGATCACTTTCCAACGCTTACAGAAGTACGGCTACGATGGTGTGGAACTGGTGGGCGAGCCCCAGCGCTACGACATCCAGGAGGTCAAAGGGCTCTGCCAGAAGTTCGGGCTCTCCGTCCTCTCTGTCCTCGGCTGGTCCATCTGGTCTCTGGAAAGAGACCTGGCCCATCCAGACCCCCGGATGCGCCAGAAGGCCCTGAAGTATGCCGCCGAATGTGTGGACCTGGCCGTAGCCGTAGGGGCCCCTTTGGTGGTGGTCATCCCCGCCTCGGCAGGGCGAACCAGCCCCATCGGCCAGCCGGATAGTGAGAAAGCCTGGAAAGAAGCGGTGGCGCGGGAATGGGATTACGCCGTGGAATCGGTCGAGGCCGCAGCAGTCTATGCTGAGGAGAGGGGGGTGCTGATCGCCATCGAGCCCCTCAACCGCTTCGAGAGCTTTCTCGTCAACAACGTGGATCAGGGCCTCCGCTTTGTCCAGGAAGTGAACTCCGAAGTGGTAAGACTTCATCTCGATGCCTTCCACATGAACATCGAGGACCGTGATCCCGCCGAGGCTGTCCGTAGGGCTGGTGACCTCCTGGTCAACGTGCATATCTCCGATTCCAACCGTGGGGCGGTTGGTCACGGTCATACCGATTTCAGGGCCATCATGCGGGCTTTGAAGGAGAGCGACTACCAGGGAATACTCACTATGGAGCCTGTGCCGCCATGCCCCGACGCTTTCATGGCTATCTCGATGGAAGAGTTTCTGCCTCTAAGGGATGTCTACGCGGATGAATGCATCACGCGCCTTCGCCAGTACGAGAGAGAGGTCTGAGGTCATCAGTTTATTGGCCAGGATCTGCTCCTTATTACCGTCTAGTACCTTTTCAGGTAGGTTTTGACAAACTCTCTTCCTGTGGTAAACTACGGGCGAACTTGCCTGTGCAGGAGGAGAGTGATGCCCAAGAAAATCTACAACGTCGACTTAACAGGAGAAGAACGTGCATGCTTGCTGGATTTCATCAAGAGCGGCGAGAAATCAGCACGCAAGCTCAGTCGAGCTCGAATCCTATTGCTCGCCGACGAAAACAAGTCTGATCGCGAGATTGCCGAAGTCTTGCACACAGGTGCATCTACCGTACAACGAAGCCGCCAGCGGTTTGTGGAAGGCAACCTGGAGGGAGCCCTCGACGAACGACCGCGACAGGGTCGAAGCAAAAGGCTGGATGAAAAAGGTGAAGCCATCCTGGAGACTCTGGCCCATAGCAAACCACCGGAAGGTCGGAAGCGGTGGACGTTGCAGCTTTTGGCAGACCGGTTGGTGCAATTGAAGGCCGTAGATAGCATCTCGTATGAGACGGTGCGGCAGGAGGTGAAACAAAAGAGAATTAAGCTTAACGTAAAGAAGAAATGGTGCATTCCGACCGTGGGTGCCGAGTTTGTGTGGCGCATGGAGGATGTTCTTGATCTGTACGCCATGCCCTATGACCCGCGACGACCGCTGGTTTGCTTTGACGAGCACCTGGTTCAACTGATCGTCGAGACACGCTGTCCGTTGCCAGCGAAGCCTGGCCGCCCAGAGCGGTACGATTACGAATACAAGCGCAACGGTACACGTAATCTCTTCCTGTTTTTTCAACCTTTGGCTGGGTTCCGTCACGTCAGAGTGACAGAACGGCGAACCAAGATTGACTTTGCCCATTGTATAGAATTACTCTACAAGATTTGCGTTATGTGCGAGAATTATGCAGCGGCGTGTAAGTAAACCATTGGGAAATTAGTTGAACGAAAACGCAAAGCCGCAAACATCACTTGATACCCGCGTCGAGTC
>Ga0268277_1000526_pt1 | contig 30032 bp, 39 predicted proteins | sample saktaG_5_FD_190132 | JGI IMG/M metagenome (GOLD analysis project Ga0268277, IMG submission 190132) | Saline water microbial communities from Sakinaw Lake, British Columbia, Canada - sak_2010_1_5_50m | ecosystem: Environmental > Aquatic > Non-marine Saline and Alkaline > Saline ... | reverse complement strand
TGGCGTTAGCAAGGAATTCAGCAAGAGTGAAGCCCAAATGCTAAAAGTAAAAACAATCCTGTTTGTTAATAAGGTTAAGACAATATTAGAATAAGAATATTTTAAGATAAGAATAAGCATAAAATAAAAAGCAAAAAATAGATGCAGAATATTAAAGAAGGAATGATAAAGCAAAAAAAGATTAAGAGCATCTCCCTGATATCCTCTTCATCCCTTCCGGCATAAGCTCCTCAAGTTCTATACCCTTTGCTAAATATGGTTTGACATTGTGCATCGCACCTATGATAAGTAAGCCAGTTTCTTCTTCTTTTAATGATTTGTTTATGTTATCTGCGATTGCCATGTCTCTTTTTTCCCCTCTTTCAGCTTGTTCTGATTGTTGCTTCGCAATTTTAACTGTTAGCTCTTTTATCTCTTCCTCCTCTTTCGGGCTGTACTTCTTCCCCTTGCTTAACTCTTCTTTAACCTTAATGAGTCTGACATAATTTTGAAAGAATGTTGCTTCTTCCAATAGTAGTTTTGGGTCTTCTGTTTGTTTTATTTCCGATCCTTTCTTTGCTAAGTTTAATACTAATTCATAGCTTCTGCTTCCAGCTGATACTTTCTCTTCCAGATCGTTCAGGAATTGGTCGTAAATTTCTGGTTTTGTTTTTGCAACAGCTGCCCAGTCAATAGCTCCGCCATCCTGGTATATTTTATCAACTTTTTCTTTTTCAAACTTCTTTCCTAATAAATCATAAAAATTGTTTATCACTTTTTCAAGTTTCTTAATTCCTTCGCTTCCGTAAGCTTTTTTCTCAATGTTTTTTATATCATCTGCTGATATGCCTAAGGTTTTGCTTTCAAGGTCTGTACTAAGGTGTATGTCGTATACGCAAAATAGTTTTCTCATTTTTTGTTCCCTCTATCTTAATCAATAATAATGCCATTATTTTTGTTATAATTCAGGATTTGGTAGATTCCACTCTTCATTGATTCATCCATTCTTAGAATTTCACTTCCCCCCTCATCAATAATCCATTTTCTAAGCAAAACTCTTGTATTATAATTTTTTACATCATTTTTATTGCACATTAAATTTTAAAGTGTAATATGTATACCTGCCTGTTTTTCCCATCCGGTTGAGCACTCCTTTTTTAACTAAATCATTAAGGTCATTGAAAGCTGTTTTGGTAGAGCATTTAAACATTTTTGCATATTCTTCTCGTTTTATTTTTTTATGTTTACTTAAATAATTTAAAACAATTTTCTGCCTTTCATTCAATTTTTCTTCATATCCTATAACAGTTTCTTGGTATGGTCCGGTAAACTTAATAACAAAATAGCCGGTGTTTTCTTCAAATCTGGGTTCAGGCAGTTTCCATTCCTTCATTGCTTCCCTCATTCTCAAAATTCCAGAGCCCCTTTTATCCATAATTCCTAATTTTCCCAAAACTTCTATAATGATTTTATTTCTCGATAAAGGCACATAATCATCTCTTTTGATTTCTTCTATCTTAAGCGGTCTAAGTAATTCTCCTGGGCTTAATATATCAATATGGCTATTAAACATTCTAAGTAAAATAGCATTAGAATTATGCCAATCTCTATGCACTAAAGCATTGATTATAGCTTCTCTTAGTGCTTCAACTGGATATTCTGTTCTAAATTCTGTTTTAAAACCAATAACTTTAGCAGGTGTTCTCATATTTTTAAGCATGAATTCTTCTGTTAGTTTAATTATCTCAAATAAAGTTCCGTGGATATCCTTTCTGTCTAACCATTCTACCATAGAATCACCAACATATCTGTCTGCTCTTATTTCACATTGTGTTATGTTTAAATGCGGGTTTTTGCCAAACAATAGTGGAAAAATTGTTTAGGGTTTTTGCTGAATAAGAGAATCCTTATGTTGTAATTTTGCTTCCTGGTTCCTTAGTACAACCCAATGATTTCAGTAATATTTTATATCTAATCGCGCACTAATCGCGCACTAATCGCGCACTAAAACATAATGTATTGACCTACCTTTACCTTTTTTTGTTATTATGCCCTCATCGATTAGCTTATTCAACTCTTTTATTGTATGGCGTCTACCAATTTTGTTTATTTCCCTATATTCTTTATTTGTTATTCTTCCTTTATCTTTTATATAATCTAATGCTTTTTTCTGTCTTTCATTCAAGTCCCTTAGAATCTCTTCGTCAAGTGGTTTTTCAGCTCTGCCAGGACCTTTAAAAGTGATGACAAAATAACCATCTTTTTCTGCATAATCAGGTTTTTCAAGCTCCCATTTTTTCATTGCTTCCTCTATTCTTAAAATCCCGCTTCCCCGCTCATCCATAATTCCTTTTCTAAGCAAAACCTTTGTAATTACCTTATTTCTGCTATTTGGCTTATAATCATGCTCTTGAAGCTTTTCAATAGTTAAGGGTCTTAGCAGTTCGCCAGGGCTGTTTATCTCAATCCTGTCATCAAACATCCTAATTAAGATATTTTTTCCATATTGGTGATAATCGCGATGTGCAAGAGCATTGATTACAGCTTCTTTTAAGGCATCAATTGGATACTCAGTTTTATGTTCTGTTTTAAAACCAGCTGACCATGAAGCTATTCTCATATTCTTTTTAAAAAAATATTCACAATTTTCAACCAATGTAAAGATATTGCCATTAAAATCATTTTTATCAATCCATTCAATCATATCTGTTCCCCTATACCTATCTGCTTTGATAGAAGCGCAATGAACATTTAATTGAGGGTGTTTACCAAAGAGTAAAACACCTGCATAAGTTGGGATATACTCTTTTTTAGCTTCATCAAAAACTATCAGTCCTTCTTTTTGCATTAAGCTATGCAGGTGCTTACTCTCTAACTGTTTAGTCAGATTACTTTCCCCCAAATATTTTTTCACTTTCTCTAAATCTAAATCATCTAAACCAGCATTTTCAACAGGGAAAACATCCTGTGACTTGCTTGACCCTTCCCTATAGAGCCGAGCAATTTCTTCCTTGTTTGCAATAACATTAGAAGAGCCTATTCTGACTCTTGGTTTTGATTCACCTCTGACAAAATAAGGCGTGTCTTTTCCTTTAGGGCAATGAATAACAATAAAATCCCTATTTTCATATTTTACAAATTCAATTTTTGGCTCTTCATCAAGCTTGCACCAATGCCTTATTATCTGGACAAACTTATGCTCAACTTTCTGGGGGTTTTTTAAGCCAACTAGCTTCTTATTGTCATTCACGCCCAAAATTATTTTTCCGCCACGAGAATTATAGAAAGCAGCAACTAACTGAGCAACTTTTTTTGATTCAGGCAATTCCAGCTTGAAATCCAAATCCTTATTTTCTTTTTCTTTTACAAGTTCTTCCACATTCATTTCTAACTCTCTTTTTATAGAACATTTCTTAGTGAATAAACCCTATTTTTATGCTTTGCCCGGTTTTTTCATTTGTTTTTTTAGAATTAGCGAATAAATTCCGGAAAACAAGGCAATCAATCTTAAGAAACCAAAATAAAAAATCATTATTGATTATGCTTAGAGATTTTTAAGGAAAAACCTGTTTTAACAACTTTTAGAAAACAAAATAGTTTTTTATTAGATTCAAAATTATTTGCACACAAATTGCTTGCAAATTGTCTTTAAGAAATATTAGCTAAATCCTACCTTGAACAGGATATATCCAGGCCCCCTTCTTCAAGGCAGATTATCTTGTTATTTTCAATTTTATAAGAAATTATATCAGAATTATCCACTTTTGCCTTGCAGCATAAGTTATTTGCCAGGTTTTCTGCAAGAGCATCATATTGAAGCCTCAAATCATCGATTTCTTCTTGTTTTTCATTTTTTAGCTTATCCAGCTCTTCATTTTTCTGGTCTAAATCTGCCCTCAACAAACTAAAATTTGCTTTCAGTACATTTAATTCACTGTTGCACTCAGAAAATTTATCTGAGTATTTCTCTAATTCAGTCAAAAGCTCTTTATTGAATGCGCTGCAGGATGACAGGTTTGTGTCAGAGACCAGAAGCTTTGTTTTCAAGTCCTGTATGTTCTCTCCATAATCTTCTATAGAATAATTTGATTCTTTTACCTGCTGGTATATACTATAGCCAGTCATACTTGGTTTTATGAATACTGCTAATATCATAACAACAAAAACTATTGATAAGATAATAACATTTCTTTTAAGCTTTTCTTCAATCATATAGACTTTAACTTAGATGTCTAATTTTTTAAATCTTTCTATTTTTGTGATTTTTAAATTAATGTAAAGTTAGAGTAGTGTAATGTTTTTATAAATTATATTCTATTTTCAATTGAATCAAGAAGCATAGCAGACCAGAGCATAGCCACATCAGCATAATAAAACAATGTTTTATAGGGAGTGCCGTCCGGATTATAGAGCTCAAGATAATTCTTATATTTCTCAACATTCCTGACATACTGGCCAACATATTCCCCTGCCTTTTCCTTATCAATCTTTTTAACAACATCAATAAAGCACTGGCCAAGATTGGTCCATATAGCGTTGCCCTCATAATTAGGGACTAAAATACTATTCAGGAACAAATATTTTCCAACTTTCTCTTTTGTGTATTTCAAGGGAAACGGCTTGTCCAGTCCCTCTTTTTGTATTGCATCCAATGAAAGCTTAATCATTTTCTTTGAATCAAACAATCCAGTCCAGTAAGGAAAAACATTTGCATCCCCTGCAACATAATCCAAGCCGGAAAGGTCATCAAGGAAATAACTTCCATTCCAGAAATTATCTTTTATTATTTTCTTAAAGTCATAACCCTTAAATGGATTGTAAAGCTTAAAATAATCAATGTCATTGCTGAGCATTGCGAGCATGACATTATTGTAAAGAGAAGATTTTCTTAAGGCATTATCTTTCATTGAGGAAAAATAAGCATTTCTTTTAATCAGCCCAGAATCAGCATCAAAGGATTCAAAAAAAGCTTTTTTTATTTCCTTCTCAAGAAAGAACTTATGCTTCAGCAAAAGCTCTTTTGCATTAGCTAATTTTATGCAATGCATAAGGTAAGCAACTGACTCTGGTGTATAATATGGAAAATCCAGCACAGAGCCATTATAGACTGTAGTAGTTACCTTGTTATTTCCTGAATAAGAAGCTAATGCAAATTCAAGTGTTTTAACAACTTTATCCCTATAGCCAAGATTAAGCAATGCCTGCACGCTGATTCCAAAATCCCTTATGTAAAAGCAGGAAAAATGCCCTGAACTTGCCTGAAAATAATTTCCGTTCCAGCAGCTATCAACGCATTGCTTCAATATCTGCCCTGCATTCCCATTATACTTTCTTATGCCTTTGAATCTAACCTTAACTGATCTGTTAAAAACACCAAGCGATTTTTTCAGGAGGATAGTTTTCATTTTATCATTATTTTTTTAGTAATGATTTTAATAAGCAGTTAATTTTCATTATTGTTCCCTTTTATTTCTCTAAAATTAATCTTGTGCAATGCAAGGTATGACAGCCCCAAAAATACCCATATCATATCCCTGCCCCTGATGATAATGCTAAGTGCAAGACCTATACCCTTGCTGATCCCAAGCATAGCAGATGCAGATGACTGCCCAAACTCCAAAGCGCCGAGAGCAGCAGGCACTGGAATTAGGTAAGCAATGCCAACAAAGGAGAAGAATATAAAAATAGCTACAAATGATGCATTATTATAGCCAAGCAGGAGCAATGCGAATTTATATTCAAAAAACATTAAAATCCATATCAAAAAGAAAACAAGTGAGGCATTTCTGAACCCTTTTTTGTTGTACTTAAAAAAGTAAATCAAATGCGATTCCATGCCTTTGATGTCCTTTTCATATTTTTTAGTGAGCTTCCATTTATTAAGCCTTAGCAGACTGAAGCATGTTGTAAAAAATCCCTTCTCTGTTATGGTTAAGTGATAGAAAGCATACATCCCAGCCAACATAACAAAAAAGCTGAAAATCATAATAACTGCTGTTTTTTCTGGGATAGTAAAATTAAACAAGATAATGATTATGGCTATGCATGCAAAAAATCCGTTTAAGCTTAGTTCCAATGATTTGTCAATAACAACAGATGAAAGTGATTTTTTAAATTCAATATTATGATTCTTATTAAGCAGGTATGCCCTTACAGGCTCACCTCCAATATGAGCAGAAGGAGTTACATAACTTACTGCAAATCCAGCCAGCTTATAGGTAAAAAGCTTGAAAAAAGGAACCTTGCAACCCTGGGCTTTCAGGATTATGCTCCACTTCAAGGTTAAAGATACCATAATTGTTATTGAAATAATAATAAACAAAATTAGGTTAAGTAATGAAAAATGGCTGAATGCCTTTAATATTTCATCAATTTTAATATACCAAAAAAGGAATATCACTATAACAATTCCAATTATTGCAGATAATAACTGTGATTTTATTTTTCTCATTTTAAAAAGCGAGCCTGCCGGGACTTTCAAAAATAATTGCTCTTTTTTGCGAACATCGAACTAAGGGGATTTTGCTTTTAAGCAAAATCCTCTATGCATGCCAGCTTAGCAAGAAGCTATGAGCAACCATTTATTCGAACCCGGGATCTACAGCTTACTTTTGAACTAGCTCAAAAGGATTGAACTCTGTTCAATAGGAGGCTGTCACCCTATCCAGACTAGGCTACAGGCTCATATCCTCAGGAAAAATATGAAGCTTTATTAATGTTTTGTGTTTTCATATACTGCATGTATAAAATAAAACAGATTCCAGATGATTTCATAGTAAAGGAAATAACAAACATAGAGTTAAAAGACAGTGGAAATTACACTTATTTCATTCTTAAAAAAAAGAACTACACAACAGAAAGAGCTGTTTCAACTGCTGCAAAATACCTGAAAACAAACAGGAAAAACATAGGATATGCAGGCTCAAAAGACAAAAATGCAGTAACAGAGCAGATGATTTCTGTTAAGGGATTTAATAAAATAAAAAATATTGAATTAAAAGACATTGAGCTTATTTACAAAGGAAAAGGTGATGAAAGAATAAGCCTTGGCGACTTAAAGGGGAATGAATTTATCATAACAGTAAGAAACCTTAATAAAAAAGAGATTAAATTAACTTCAATTCAAATTCCAAATTACTTTGATGAGCAGAGATTCAGCAAAAACAACGCTGAAATAGGCAGATTAATACTAAAAAAAGATTTCAAAGGAGCTGTTAGCCTAATTTTAAACCATGATAATTCAGGCAGCATTGAAAAAGAAGTTCTGGATCATATTTCAAAATTTCCAAATGATTTTATTGGTGCAATAAAGAAAGTCCCAAAAAAAATAAGGATGATGTATGTGCATGCTTTCCAAAGCCTGATATTTAATAAGACAATTTCTGAATTAATGATATTAAAAACAAAGGAATACAAAAAGGTTGATTACTCTAATGGTTTTTTTGTATTTCCAAAAAAAGAAATAAAAAATGCAAAGATACCAATAATAGGTTTTGGAACAGAATTCAAAGACAATAAATTAAGAGATATTTCATTAAAAATTCTTGAAGAAGAAGGAATCAAATTAAGGGATTTCATAATAAGGGGAATGCCAGAGCTTGCCTCAGAGGGCGATGAAAGGGATATGTTTGTTAATGCAGAAGACATTAAAACAAAAGTTGAAAAAGATGAAATAAACAAAAACAAAAAGAAATTCATAATCTCATTCAAGCTCCCAAAGGGCTCTTATGCAACAATAGTCATAAAGAAAATTTTTGGTTAACTATTCCTCTAATGCTTTTCTGGCATCAGATATTACATTATCAACCTGCTCGATTGGCCAATCAGCATTAATACTCCTTAGAATTCCTTTTTTAGTGTAATATTCTATTAAAGGCTCTGTTTGTTTTTTGTAGACATCAAGCCTTTTTTTTACTGACTCTGGCTTGTCATCATCCCTTTGGTAAATTTTGCCGCCGCATTTGTCGCAAACACCTTTTACTTTTGGGATTATATTCCTTATATGGTATATAGCGCCGCAACTTTTGCAAATCCTTCTGCCAGAAAGCCTGTCAATTATTACCTGTTCTGAAGCTGTGAAATCCAGCACTTTATCAATATCAATTATATCAGAAAGCGCATCTGCCTGTGCTATTGTCCTTGGAAAACCGTCAAGCATAAAGCCGTTTTTGCAGTCATTTTTTTTTAGCTTTTCCTTAACTATTCCAATAGTAACATCATCTGGAACAAGCTCCCCCTTATCCATATATCCCTTTGCCTTCAAGCCAATCTTTGTCTTGTTCTTAATAGCTTCCCTGAACATATCCCCTGTTGAAATCTGTGGAATGCCATATATTTTTGATATTCTCTTTGCATAAGTTCCTTTGCCCACGCCTGGCGAGCCTAATAGCACAACATTCATTTTAGCCAAAGTAGCCCTCTATCTTTGATTTTGGTAATTCATTTTTCCAGAATTCCTTTACTTTTCTGATAAAAAAGAGCATTTCCTGTTTTATATCATCCCATGAATTCCAAACATTTTTTATGAACTCAGCCTCCATTTTTTCGTCTGGCTCAAGTGAAAGCTCAATTGATTCCTTTTCAAGTATCTTCAGTTTTTTGTAAATCTTAAATATTCTGTCCCTTTCTGAATCGCTAAATACTCTGCATTCGTATATGTCTGACAGAGTGGTATCTGGATGCAGAAAGTTCTCAAGGATTTCTGACATTGATATTGTTTTTCCAATAATTTTCTTTCTTATCTGCTTCAACAAAAAATCCTCATTTTCTATTTTATATATGCTAAAAATAGGATTAATCTCACCAAAATCAGGAAGAGAATACTTTTCTTTCAGTTCATTATATTTTTTCTTTATTTTTTGTTCCATTTTTAAAAGTGAAAGCCTCAGGGGGGATTTGAACCCCCGACCTGCGGATTACAAGTCCGCCGCTATAGCCACTAAGCCACCGAGGCATAAAACCTAGTGGTAAGATGATAATATATATAGTTTTCTGTTAAAGTCAAGGAAAATTTTATATAATGTCTTTAGGAGTAAAAACAAAATATTTAAATATAACCTATAATTAGTATCAATTGATACTATTAGTAGTATAACCTAAAATGTTTACAAGAACCCAAGAACAAATTTTGATTTTTTTATTAAGCAAACCAGAAGAGCAGCTTACAATTAGAGGTATTACTAAAAGACTGGGCAAATCATATACTTTAGTTTATAATAATATTGCTAAACTAGAGAAAGAAAGCATTATTAGAAAACAAAATGTTCCTCCTGGGCAGATTATAATATTAAATGAATTTGCACCTACAGAAATTTTTGTTGATATTGAACTAAAAAGAAAAAAAGAATTCCTAAAAAAATATCCATGGGTGCAAGTAATGCTTAATGATATTTTGCTATCTGCTAAAAATCTTTTTTTTACCCTGCTTGTTTTTGGCTCTTATGCTAAAGCAACGCAAACAAAGAGTTCTGATCTTGACTTATTAATTATTGTGCAGGACAAAAAAGATATAAAGGATGTAGAATATGCTATAGACAGAGCTTATACTAAAGTTAAAAAGGGGTTGAATTTTGTTGATATGAATGATTTTAAAGAAATGATTAAAAATACAAACGAATTAAATATTGGAAATGAAGCAAAAAAACACCATATTATATTATATGGAGTAGAAGCATACTATCAATTGCTAAGGAGGATTTATAAAAGATGAAAGTACAGGATGTAATAAAAAAGAAAATTGAAATTGCTGAAAAAAGAGTCCTAGAACTTGTTAAAGCAGGTAATCTAAAGAAGCTCTCTGAAACAGAAAAACATCAAATAAGCAGATTCTATGAAGAGAAAAGTAAGAATAGGTTAGAAACAGCAAAGATTATCTATAATGCCTCAAAAGGCTCAGATAAAGAAGGGATTAGTGGGGAATACAAAGATTATGCAGAAGTTGTAGCTGCAGCCTATTATTCTATGTATTATATTGTTCATGCATTTTTAGCATTAAAATATAAAACAAAACTTAGAGAAGGTTTAAGGGGCGTTCATGCAATAACTGAACATATTATACTCTACTATCTTGTTAAAACTAAAAAATTAGCAAAACACCTTTATGAAGAATATTTAAAGACATATGAAACAACTGCTCAAATTCAAAAATTTAATGTAGAGGATTTTCAAGAACAAGCTTATAAATATGCTAAACAATATGATAAAAGCCGAACTGCAAGAGAAATATTCACTTATAATGTTACACCAAGTGTAGAAGAGTATAATACAAAGCAAGCAATTAGTGCTGCAGAAGAATTTATTAGTACTATAAGGCAAGTAATGATTCAAAAATAAAAAAGCAAACATACTTTAACAATAGTTAGAATAACCAATAAAGGCGATTCCATGAAAATAGGAATATTCACAAATATTTACAAGCCAGTTATAAACGGAGTTGTTAATTCAATATCCTCTTTCAAAAAAGGGATGGAAGAGCTGGGGCATGAGGTTTACATATTTGCCCCAAAACACCCCGGTTATAGTGACAATGAAAGGGGCATATTCAGGATTGAATCTGTAATGTTATCTTCAAAAGAGAAATACAGATTATCGCTTCCAATATTCAGAAAATCATTAAAGGCTATCAAACAACTGGATATTATACACACTCAGCATCCATTTATTATGGGAAACTATGGCTCTTTTTTTGCAGATATTTACAATAAGCCACTGATTTTTACCTATCACACTCAATATGAAAAATATACTTATCACATTCCTTTTGAGCAGGAGATAACAAAAAAGTTTACAAGGTGGATTGTAAAAGATTATGCCAATAAATGCGATTGTGTAATAGCCCCTTCTGAAAGCATAAAAAAAATGCTTCTAAACCATGGGATTAAATCAAGGATTGAGGTTGTTCCAACTGGCATTAACCTGGATGTTTTTGGAAACCCAAACAGGGAAATTATCAGAAAAAGGTATAATCTTGGACCAGAGCAAAAACTGCTTTTGTACGCAGGAAGAATATCGAAAGAAAAAAACCTTGGGTTCTTAATTAAGTCATTTAGGCTGATTCTAAACAAAAAGCCGAACATTTATTTGATGCTTGTCGGACGCTCCGCTAAAAAAAGTTATTTAATTAATTTAATTAAAAAACTTCATTTAGAGACAAAGATTTTTTTGGTCGGGCACTCGAATGCTGTACAGAATTATTACGGGGCAGCAGACCTTTTTGTCTTCAGCTCTGTCAGTGAAACACAGGGCCTGGTTTTAGTCGAGGCAATGGCAGCAGGAACACCTGTTGTTGCAATTGATTCTCCTGGAGTAAGGGATATTGTCAATGGAAAAAATGGATTTATGGTCCAGCATTCAATAAGAGAATTCAGTGAAAAAGTAATCAAGGTGCTGGATGATGATAAGCTAAGGGAAAAGATGTCTAAAAATGCAAGAAAAACCGCAGCTAATTATTCAATCTCAAAAATGTCCAGAAAAATGCTTCAGGTCTATAAGTCAATTCTGAAATGATTACTCTTTTTCTGCATAAAAAATTCCATACTCCCATAAATTTTCTTTCAAAGCCTTATATTGAGAATATGCTGCAATGACGTTTTTTGTTTGAAATTTATTTCTAATTCCAAGAAAATTGGAAATATAAGTAACAATAAAACCAGGAAAAGAAGCCAGATACATTCTTTTGGATGAATTCATAATTTTATCAGTAATTTTTTCATATTTTATATTTTTGAATCCTATCTCATTTGATTTGGCTTTAAAGAATAAAGGGGTTTCCAAAGAATCAACTGCCCAGCCATTTAACCAGTTATTCATTATTTTTTTTTCCTTCCCAGAAAATTTTGATTTTGAGTTAAAAAAATCAAAAATCACTAATCTTCCACTTTTTTTTAACAAGCGATAAGCTTCTCTCAGGAATTTTTCCTTATCAGAATGACAAACACTTTCTAATGCAAAGATAACATCAAAATTATTTGATTTGAATCTTGTATTCATATAATCTTGGTTTGAAAAATTAACTAATGAACTCATATTAAGCTTTTTTGCAAGTTTTTTCGCTTTATCAACTTGATTCTGAGAAATTGTAATCCCTTCAACTTTACAGCCAATTTGTTTAGCAATAAATATAGAAGTTCCTCCAATTCCGCATCCAGCATCCAGAACTTTGTCAGTTTTTTTTATTTTTGCTTTTTCTATTATTATTTCATTAGTCCTCAAAAGAGCTTGGTCAAAATTTTTTACTTTTTCATCCCAGTAACCATAATGAAAAGCATAATTTTTATTCAAATGCCAGAGAAGCTTATAGTCAATTTCACAGTAATCATAATATTTAATTATCTGTTCATTATTGGGTTTCATATTCAATAAGAAAATTTAAATTTAATCTTCTTCTTTCTTAAAGCTTTCCGGAAGGTCAATCAGGTATTTTCCTTCTTCAAGCTTGTATATCAATGGCCTTTTCCTGAACAAATTAACAATGTCAAGCTCATACTTTCCTGGCTTAATTATTCTTATTGATTCAAGGTCAAGAACAACTGGCTTTTCCATGTCCCTTTCTATGCCAATAAGGTCAAAAACATCTTTTTCAATCTCATTTTTCTCTTGAATTGTCAGGTCAGTTACTATGTTTTTTGACTCCTCAAGCTTTTTCTTGTTTATATAGAAAAACAGCCTCCCTCCGCACGGGCAGCCTTTTAATATCTCTCCAGCTCCATCATCATAGAATTTTCCGCACCTGACACATTGATGGGGCATTTTAGAATTATTTCTTCCTCCTCTTTTTAGGCTTAGCTTCTTCTTCTGTAAAAAGCTGTATCTTATCAGGGTCTTTTTTTATCTCCCTTACAACAGATGCTGGCCCAATAATTGTCAGGCCCTGCCTGTCACCCAACAGCATATTAACAAAATTCCTTTTTATCTTTCTGAATAAGTCATTCTCTTTCTTGTCTGGATAGATAACAGACAGCTCTATTCCCTTGAAATCCTTATCTATCTCTTCCATGGTTGCTTTTATAAGCTCGGTCTCTTCCTCTTTCCTTAACCTGCCCTGCAACAGAACTATCCTATTTTCTTTTGTTATGTTAAGGAGTTTCCTTATTCTTCCAACTGAGCTGAGGTATTCTATTTCAGTGTATGGAACAAACTGCAAGGTTAGCATTATCCTACCACCTTAAATAATCCTTGGTAAAACTCATCAATATTGGTGCCATACTTAGCAGATATCCCAACAACATGATACTGTGGGAATGCTGACTGGACTTTTTTCATCTTGGCCTTTCTTAAATCCACTTTATTGGCTACTATCAAAACAGGAATCTTCCTTGCCTCTAAATTTCCAATGATTGTTATGTTAACCTGTGAATAAGGGTCTTTTGTTGCATCAAGAACAACAACTACTGTATCCATGTTGTCAAGCCATCTTATAGAATCTATCACACCCTTTGTTGCCTCTTTTGCTCTCTTTTTGGCATTGGTTGCACTCATGCCAAACTTCATAAAGTCCTCATAATCTATCCTGGTTGCAATCCCTGGAGTATCAACAAGATTAAAAGAAATTTCTTTTTTGCCGCTTTTGATGACTATCTGCTCCTTTATCTGAATCTCACGGGTTTCATGAGGCATATTTGTTACTTTGCCCATGCTCTCGCCAAGCCAGTCTTCGCAGATTTTATTTGCTAAAGTAGTCTTTCCTGCATTTGGAGGGCCATATAAGCCAAGCTTGATGTGCTTTTTCCTTCTGAAAAGATTCTTGAAGAAAGTTTTTATGAGTTTCTCGAATATGTTCACCATTTTTTAAAATTATAGTTGAACTGTTATATAAATAAGTTTTGGTTTTTAAGTATGAATTGTTATTAAAGAATGCAGTATATTTTCATGTCAAGCCAAATATTAATCCTGCGATGGTTGAAAAGATTATGACTAAAGAAATATAAGCTATTGTTTGCTTATTTCCCAAAACTTTTTTTATAACCAGCATATTTGGAAGGCTCAAGCTTGGGCCTGCCAGCAATAAAGCCAATGCCGGGCCTTTACCCATTCCTAATTTCATTAATTCTCCGATAATCGGAACCTCTGTTAGTGTTGCAAAATACATAAATGCCCCAAAAATAGAGGCAACAAAATTTGATGTTAATCTATTTCCTCCAAGATATGCCTGAACAATCTCTCTTGGCATTAAAAAACCAACTATTCCTGCTATGAAAACACCTATAAGCAAGTAAGGAGTTATCAGTTTTGCAATATCCCATGTCTCTTTCATCCATTCAGTATTATCCTTTTTAGTAAATTTTAATTTCAATAAAATTATCAGCAAGATAATCAATATTCCAAAAATCATTAATTTTAAAGTAAATGCTATCTGAAGTCCGTTAACAATTAGTATTCCAATAAGGAGTATAAAGAAGGATAAAATCGTTGTTTTTGACTTAGGGGATTCTGATATTAAATTTGAAAAATTAGATTTGCCTTTTATTTTTTTTCCTTGAAATAAAAAGTGCATTATCAGGCCAATGATTACTGAAAGCAAAATAGCTGAAACAGCCCTTGCCACACCCAAATCAAAACCTAAAGCTCTTGCAGTATATATAATTGCAAGCAGATTAATAGCTGGTCCTGAAAAAAGAAAGGTTATTGCCGGGCCTAAGCCTGCTCCTCTTTTTCTTATGCTCGCAAACAATGGCAGAATTGTGCAGGAACATACAGCCAGAATGCATCCGGAAACAGCAGCAATAGAATAGGAAATATATTTTTTTGTTTTTGGTCCAAAATATTTCAGGACATATTCTTTTTTAAGAAAAACTGCGATTGCCCCTGCTATAAAGAAGGCTGGAATCAGGCATGTTAAAACATGGGCTGACAGGTATTCTGTTAATGCACTAATTCCTGAAAAAAATAAATCTCTTATAAGCATTTAAAGCCACCAGATTAATATTGTATAATAAACACCAATCAAAATAAAGATTATGGAAACAATATATCTCATATATTTTTCAAACATCTGAACCTTATTCATTACGTGCCCCAGCCTTGAAACACTGTATACAAGCACAAATGAAAACAGAATTACCGGCAATCCTGTAGCAAATGCAAATACAGATGGAATTAATATGCCATCACCAAATTTCAGTGCAAGGGGTATCAGCATTCCAAAAAATAAAACCGCACTAAAAGGGCAAAAAGCCAATGCAAAAATAATTCCCAGGATAAAACTTCCAAGATATCCTTTTTCAGATAGTTTTTCTTTCATACTGCCTAATCTTTTTCCTCCTTTAATAAAATTCAGCTTGATTAAATTCAGCATAGTTAATCCAATAAATATCAATAATGGTCCAAGGATTTTTTCGCCATATTTTTGCAGAAACAGCGAGATTACCTGAACATTCAGGCCAACATAAACAATCAATGATGCAAGGCTAACATAAGTCAGCATTCTTCCTAGAGTATAAATCAGGCCTGTAATCAGCGTATGTTTTCCGTTCTCTATTTTTTTGGAAATATATGCAATAGCAGTTATGTTTGTTGCCAAAGGGCATGGGCTTATGGCAGTCATTAACCCTATAAAAAAAGCTGCAACTAAGGCAATATCACTTGTGCCCATTAGTTCCATAAAAACCATTATATTCATTTTAACTATCACTAAGTTTTTGCTCAAGAACTTGTTTTAAATAATTCATATAATCTTGTTTATCATTTATTTTATACCAAACATTGGTATTTTCCTCTTTTGAAAAGCTTCCATCTTTTCTGTAGACCCCAATCCATAATGAAGAGCCAGTTGCCCCATATTTTATAACACGGTCCATATTCTCAGAAAGATCTATATTGATATGCTCAAAAACAATCCTGCCTGATTCAAGTTCATCAGCAAAATAAGTCTTTACAGTCTCTTCTGCATAAGCACCCACTGTTACGCATGAATAACATTGATTATTTCCATGAAAATGGAATAATTCTATTTTTTCAATTTCAGATAATTGAGTATTGTTTAGTGTTATAGGATTATTAATAGAATTTCCTTTTGCTGAGCAGCCAACTCCTGTCAATAAGATAAGTATTACTAAAACTCCTTGTATGTTTCTTTTATTAATCATTTCAGCCATTCTTCTATCTCTTCAATATCCGGTATTCTGCCGGAACATCTAAGTTTATCATCAATCACAATTGCAGGCATTGACATAACGCCATAATCAACAATCTCATTAATATCTGTTATTTTGATGATTTCTGCTTTTATCTTTGTTTCTGCTAATGCTTTCCTTGCATTTGCTTCAAGTTGCTTGCATTTAGGACATCCTGTTCCCAAGATTTTGATTTCCATTTTTTCTTCTAGAAATATTTGTTTATGTATTCGTGAGCATGATATGCAGCAGTCACACCTTGCGAAACTCCGATGATTGCCTGCTTCAAGTTAGTGTTTGTGACATCGCCTATAGCATAAAATCCTTGAATGTTTGTTTCAGAATTCTGGTTAATTATCACTTCCCCTTTTTGGTTTAGGGTTATGCCTGCATCATCTGCTAATTTGCTAAGAGGGATAAGGCCTATATAAATAAATACACCTTCTAATTTCAATTCTGTGCTTCCTTTGTATGGCTTGTTAAAAACAACTTTCTCAACTCTGTCTTTGCCTTTTATCTCTTTTACTTCAATGCTGTTTATGGCTTCTATCTTATCTTTTTTAACATTCTCCTGCAATTTTTTAGAATTTGAAAATTCCGGATGAAGCTTTTCTTCATTATTTATGATATATATTTTTTTTGCATATTCTGTGAGCAGGTTAGCTTCTTTTACAGCACTATCTCCGCCGCCTATTACTGCAATGACCTTGTTTTTTACATGATGGGCATCGCAAAGCGCGCAGTAATAAACCCCTTTTCCGAAAAATTCCTTTTCTCCTGGAACACCTAATTTTCTAACTTTAGTGCCTGTTGCAAGAATAATTGTTTTGCTGTTAAATGCCTTTTTTTCAAGATGGACTGTGAACATTTCTTTCCTTTTTACAGAAATTTTTTCAACTATGTCTATAAGGGTATCAACATCATAGTCCATTGCATGATTTTCCATCAGCTGGGCAAGTTTCTGGCCGTCTATGGAAACAAAGCCAGGATAGTTCTCCACAGTTCCTGTTAGTGCTATTGTTCCACCAGGCACTTCTCCAATTATTAGGGTTTTAAGCCCTAATCTTGCAGCATACATAGCTGATGCTAAACCTGCCACCCCTGTGCCAACAATTATTGTATCATACACTATTGATTCATTAGGCTTGTGATCATAGTTATTTCTTGACTCAAATATTATTTTTTCTTTTGTATTTGGCATTGTTTCCTCCTTACCTCAAAAGCTGGGGTGCAAAAACTAAGATAAATCCTAATATAGTAAGTATAACTCCTCCCAGTAATCTGCAATATTTTGCATATTTCTCTCCTAAAGAGCTGCTGATTGCAAATGCAGCCAGGCTAAAAATAATCAGGTCATCAAGCATGAAAAACAGAGTGTACAATCCTATATATGCATAATGCTGAAAAGTCGATAATCCGCTAAGGGCGAGTATTTGCGTGAAAACAGCTGGTATTGCAGAAGAGCATACAAACTCAACTGAGTTAACAACAAAAGCAAGCCCAATTATTGAGAATATAATTGCAACTGAAACAGGCTGGGAAATTATTTTCTGGATTTTAGTCATGGTTTTTTCATGTGATTGCTCACCACCCACTTCGCAAGCCAGACTTCCTTTAGTTGTGAAATATTCTTTTAAATGAATTATTCCTCCGCCTAATGCAACAAGCCCTATGAGGATTGTCAGGGTCCTGATGTATCCTATTAAGAGAAATAGATTTATCCATGCAGTCATAAATAGAAAGTAAAGTATTCCTGAAGAAAGGACAAAACTGCCAACAATGATCCATACTTTCTTCCTGTCATTTAAGCCTATCAAAAGCCCAATTAAATAAACAAGAACCCACATGGCACAGGGATTAAAGCCGTCAATAAGCCCCAGGACTATTGCCAAGACAGGTATTGAAAATGATGTCAAATCAGTTCTTCCAATAAAAGGAAGTTCAAAATCTTTAAAACTTGATTTTACCTCCTGGGAGCTGAAATTATGATTTATATCAGCAATGCATTCTTCTTTGCATTCCTGTATGGTTTGTTTGATTTGCTCTTTGGAATGAAATCCAACTAAAGGGTGCTCTTGGACAAAGATTGTAGGAACTGCAAGTTTTGATGTGTCAAGCCCTGATTCTGCAGCTAGCTTGTAGAACAATGCAGAGCCTTCCTTGGATGAAGCATCATATGAATAGAAGTTTATATCTTTCATTTCTTCTTGAAGCTCATTAAATATTGGCTTTTGTTCAGTGCAATGAGGGCAGGTAGGAAGATAAAAGAATATGACTGAGAACCCCTCCTCCTGGCTAATCTTTGACTCACTTGTAAAAACAAATGCAAATGCCCCAATGAGCACTAATGCTATCACTAAGTAAATGTTAAATTTAGATTCAAAAAACTTTTTTATAGTTGATGATATAATGCTCATTCTATTCTCAACGCCTCTTTTAGTTTTTTAAGGTCATACCCAACAATGAGTTGTCCGTCCACTTCAGTAACAGGCACATTTTCCTGATTGCTTTTTTTAGCCATTTCAATTCCTTTTTCCTTGTCTTTTAAAACATCTATTTCTTCAAAACTAATGTTATTTTTCTTAAGGTAATTTTTTATAATAATGCAGTATGGGCATATTGGCGTGGTATAGATAGTTACTTTCATGGTTAAGCCTCCTTCTTATTTTTTGTGCAACAACTTTTTTTAAAAATCTTTCCATTAGTATTGCCTAATGCCTTGAAAACATCACAAACCCTGTAATCCTTGATTTTATAAAAAATCTTTTTGCCTTGCCTTCTTGATTCCAGGATTCCGCAGCTTTTTAATTTGCCTAACTGGATGGAAACTGTTGATTGTGTTCTTTTTGTATTTGGAATTATCTCACAAACGCATTTTTCTCCATTTAAAAGGAATTTTACTATTTTGAGTCTTGTATCATCTGACAATGCTTTTAAGATTTTAAGTGATTTTTCCATATTTACATATTGATAAAAGTCAATATTTATAAATTTAATGGTTTTGATAGAAAATAGCTTAAGTTTATTTATCAACAGAAATTATTCTCTTTTGATTTGGAGGCCAAACTTTATGATTTCCTCTGCCTTGTCAATATCCTCTTTTGTAACTGTTTTTCTTAATTCCATTCTTGCTGCGGCCTTTGCAAGCCTCATGAGACCGATTACAATTCTTGGCGAGACCTCAATTAAATATTTTTTTTCATCTTTTTTCAGCTCTGTTGAAAAATTAACAACCTGATTTTCAAGCTCTTTTGGAAACTCAACATTAACCTGCTCTGCAAACTCAACATAGCCCTTTATGAATTCCATGTCTTTTATGCTGACTTTCACCTTATCATCCTGGACTATTTTTTCTGTTATTTGTGTAAACCTTTCAAGCCCCGGCCTTCTTATTAAAAATACCAGGTGAAATCTTGTCAGGAGAGCAGAGTCAAATGGAATCTGCTGTTTCAGTATGCTTATTATATTGCCAACAAAACGGTCTCCTTTAGGGTTAGAGGTTGCAATAATCCTTATCTTAGCATCAAGCTGGAAATGCTTGTTTGCTTTGTCATAAGTGATAAAGCCTTTTTCCATTGCAGAATACAAAGCAGCATAGTCTGTTTTCTTCATTAAATTTAGTTCGTCAATGCAGCATATTCCATTATTAGCCATTGGAAGGAGGCCCTTTATTACCTCATTTCCAATAACAGCAGCTGAAAGCCCTGCCTTGGAAGCTCCAGAGCCAAGGCCAAATGAGGTTATTGGATGCAGATTGCTTGCTGACCTGAGTATATCTGTTTTTCCTGTTCCAGGGTCGCCTAAAAGCAGTATATGCACAGGCTCTGTTGCAAATAATTGTAAAGCTGCTGCCTCTTTTGCAAGCTCAAGCCCAAATATGTTTGGTGCAATAAATTCTTTTATTGTTTTCCTTGCTTTTTCAGAAAATAACCTGAATGCTTTTCTTTTAGCTTTTTCCTCAATCTCCTTGTTTGTTTTGTCTGCAAACAATTGCAGCTCATTATCCTCTATAGCCAGGTTAAGCTGCGGAAATAAAGCATCATCTCCTATTTTCTCAGAGATACCAAGGTTTGAGAAAGAAACCCCTATTTTTTTGTTCTTCAGAAGATTCTTTATTTTCTTCAAATCTTTTGGTTCAAGGTATTTACCCAACTCAGATATATAGCCGCTTTCCTTTTTTGAGAGAGGCCTTACAAAATGAACAAATTTCATGAAATCAGATGCCATAACTATTATTAAGAAGTTAAAGATTATAAAACTTTTGTTTTGCTAATCTTTGCAACAAAGAAACCGCACGTATCATTGTCCTGGGGCCAGATTCTTAAGCATTTTTCAACTTCTTTGCTGTATTTCTGGCCATTGAACTCTTTTACTGTTGGGCTGTGCTTTATGTTAAGGTTAATTTTTTCCAGTTTTGCGTTTTCATATTTATTTAATAAAAAATCAATAATTGCCTCATTTTCCTCTGGCTCCAACGTGCATGTTGAGTAAGTCATTACCCCTCCTGGCTTTAAACAATTAAATGCAACATCAATCAACTGCCTCTGTGTTCCGGCAATTCTTTTGACCATGTTTGGATTCCACATCTTCAATGTCTTTAAGCTCTTTCTTATTGTTCCTGTTCCAGAACAGGGAGCATCTAATAATATTTTATCAAAAGGCATTTTAAAGAATCTGCCTTCCATTAATGTAACCAATGTATTTGTTGCTCCTGTTCTCTGAATATTAAAGCTCAGTGGAGCCATTCTTTTATAGTCAGAATCATTTGAAACTAAAACACCTTTGTTTTGCATCATTGCAGCAAGCTGAGTTGTTTTTGAGCCAGGAGCAGAGCACATATCCAAAACAACATCATCTGGTTTTGCATCAAGAACAACTGGTGGAATCATTGATGCTGCTTCCTGAACATAAAAATATCCCAGATTGTGCTCAATAAGATTTCCAATATCTCTTCTCTCACCTTTCATGTGCTCTATGAAAAAACCCTCTTTGCACCATGGAATTTGAGTAAGCTTCCATTCTTTTTCAAGCCTTTTTTTAAGCTCATCAACAGTTATTTTTAAGGTATTGACTCTTATGCTTTTTCTCATGAATGAAAGGGATGATTCTATGAACTGTTCATAATCCTCTTTCAATAAACTCCTGTATCTTTCCTCAAACTTTTCCTTTATTTCAATATTTTCAGTTCCAGGTATTCTTGTCATTTTAGATATTTGACCATGTAAGGCCCCTGCTTTTTATAACCAAGCTTTCTGTAATAGTTTCTTACCCCTATGCCTGATATTACAACAATTTTGTTTTTTCTGTTTTTCCCTGATATATCTTCTGCTTTTTTTAATATTTTCCTTCCATAGCCAGAGTGCTGTATATTTCCTTTTTTTCCAATTGAGATTGCAGAGCCAAAGACATGAAGCTCCCTTATAAGTGCTGATTTGCCTGTTATTTCCTTTCTTAAGCTTTGCGATGGAAACCTTAGCCTGCAAAATCCAATCAATGCATTATTTTTTACATCTTCATAGCTTATGAAAAACTCTTTTCCGTTGCTTGCATCATATTCAAGGATTTTTAGTTTTATATTTTTTAAGTTTATTTTTTCTTGTTTTAGCTTATGGCCAATTTCCCTGCAGCGTATGCAATTGCATTTTATTCCCTTTTCTTTTAATTCTTTTTCAATGTACTGCCTTAAGTTTGTTTTATTAACTCCTGCTTCTGTCAGGTATGTTGGAATATCCCTCTGTACCCTCATGATTCTTACATACGGCGGAACAAATCTCTTTATCTCGGTTATTATTTCAACTGCTTCCTCTGTTGTTGCAGGAGTATATTTTTTATCTTTCCATAACTCATAAAGTTTTGTTCCCTTTAAAACCATGCACGGATATATTTTAAGCATGTCTGGCTTAAATCTTTGGTCTGAAAATATTTTTTTAAAAGAATTAATATCTTTATTCCTGCCTGAGCCAGGCAGGCCAATCATCATATGATAGTTTATCTTAAATCCGGCATCTTTTAAGGAGAGGGTTGCATCAATTGAATCTTTTACAGTATGCCCACGCTCTATTTTTTTAAGAATATCATCATAAGCAGTCTGAACACCCAGTTCGACTCTTGTTGCTCCGAGCCTTAGCATCTGGTTAGCATGCTCGGGCTTTGCAAAGTCAGGCCTTGTCTCAATTGTAAGGCCAACACACCTTATTTTTGAGGATTCATTTTTCTTTTGCTCTTTTTCAAGTGTTGTTTTTGTTTTGTTTTTGAATATCAAAAGCTTCTTTTTTATTCTCTTAACACGCGCATCATCCTGAAAGTTACCGGGCATTTCAAAGAATGGTTTAAACTTAACTAAATCAATTTCTCCATTTCTAAAAAACATTCCTGAAAAATCATTCATTGCCTTTAATGCATATTTAACAAAATAATCCTGATAAAGTTTTGTAAAGCTTGGAAATGTCCCCCCCATTATTATAAGTTCTAATTTGTCTGGAACATGGCCTGTCATGATATACTGCTCAAGCCTGTTAATAACCTGTAAATAAGGATCAAAGTTGTTTCTTATGGCGCGCCTTGTTGCTGGCTCTTTGCCTGTATAGCTTTGTGGCATATTTCCAAAAACTGACCCAGGACCGCCAGGGCATATAGCACACTTTCCATGAGGGCATTTTATTGGCTTTGTCATTATTGCACATACTGCAACACCTGATATTGTCCTTGTTGGCTTTGTTATCAAATGCTTAAGCAATTTGCGGTCTTTTACATCTGCACTTAATAATATTCTTATGTCTGTTGGAATGTCTATCTTATATTTCTTGCATAGCCGAGTCTTTAAATTAGATATTTCCTGCTTTGAGAGGGTTTTTTTCTTAAGAATTCCAATAATCTCATTAAAATATTCCTTATTATGATTTGCCATATAGCAAGAAAACAAGCAATGGTATTTAAATATTGATGAAAATTATCTAACTTCTTGAAATCATTGATTAACAATGTAAATTCAAAAGAAGAAAGCAACGTTACTACTTTAAAATAGCATAAAAACAAAAGGTTTAAATAGAAGCTAAGTTACATAAAAAGGTATGATATCAAACTACAACAAATCTAAAGAAACACCAAAGGAAGATGAAAATAAACCTAAAACAAAGTATTTTCTTAAAGTAACACCAAGGGGAGATGAAACTATTGAAAGTCTAAGTGGTGAGCTATTAAAATTAAAAAACAAAAATTTTCCATTTGGCGAATTTAATGATTATGTTTCAAGTGAGTATGATCCTATTAAACCAGAATGGGGAGTCGTAGAATTTTTCCCAAAGTCAAAAGATGTACATCCTTTTGCCTGTAAGTATAAAACATGTGAGCAGGCCCTGGATGCTGCTATAAAGAAGTTAAATAAATATGGCCTTGATGCTATTCCTTTTGACCTTGAAGCTTTAATTAATAAAACAAGTATTAGATCCATTTTCTATAAATAGATTATTCTGTTATAATTAATTAACAAAAGAAATATTATTTAATCAGTTTTTTTTCTAGATTAAGCCAGTAAGCCATCGGAATATTATAGATTCTTTTGATTTTAGGATGCTTATTAACTTCTTTTACTATCTCCTGGTCTTCATGATTGTTCCATGGGTAATCCAACAGCAGCACATCAATATTGTTTTCAGCTAATTCCAATGCTGTTTCAGCCCTGTCCTCAATAAAACGTGTTATTTCCCTGTCTTTTGTTATTTTGACTTTATTCCCATCAAGGATAAGCCTATTGTTATAATTCTTTATCCCGCTGTTTTCAAACCACCTCATAGTCTGTTCCTCTACGTTTGGTGGTCTTGCTGTTACGAAATATTCCTCCAAAAATTCCTGCAAGCGATTTATAATATCAACTGCATAAGGCATTGGATTTAGACTTAAGAATTTTTTTTCCTCTGCAAATACCTTAAAAATTTCATCAACATCCTCTTTGCTTAATGGCGTGCATTCATCATACTTAAACCTGATTATGTCATCAACCCGAAGAGGCCTCCCAAGCCCTTCCCTTATTTTCTTATTATATTTTGAATAATCTTCATTATTATCATAATAATACATATCATTTGCCTGGGATAAAATTGTTGGATTTGTGTCAACAGCGCATCCATCAAGGTCTATTCCTATTTTAATTATATTACCAGATGTCTTCGATAATTCTTCCAAAGTGTTTAGTTTTGTTGATGACTCTAAAATATGCATTTTATTTTTTAGAGAAACCTGGATTATATAAATCTTTTCGTAATTACTCTTTTAAAATAGTAATTAAATTGTATTTATGTAGAACTCAATGATAACAAAGAATACATAAAGCAGAATCAGAGATATTCCTTCCTTAATATACAGCTTATCGCCGCTCTCAACAAATGTTGCAAACAGGAATGCAATTACCACCATAAATATTGCACTTACATAGAATAGAAGTATATTTGCAGTAATTGGAAATATGATTGCAGTTATTCCCAAGACAAGTGTTGAGTTAACAATCACAGAGCCAATTGAATTACCTAAAGCCATCTCTGAATGTCCTGCCAGAACTGCCCTGCTTCCGAATGTAAGCTCTGGTAGGGTTGTTCCTAATGATATAATAAACAATCCAACAATTATTGGCGGCAGTGCTAAATCAACAGACAATAATGTTGAATATTCCACAACAAATCTTGCACTTAAAAACAATAAGGCGAGGCTAAAGATAAACAATATTGTTGTAATGATAATCTCAGGCCTTTTAATGCCATCCTCAACCTCTTTTTTAAATAATTTCCTCTGCTTTAATATTCTTCTTGCATAAAGTGCAAATGCAGCCAATAAAATAATTCCATCAATCCTTGATAAAGAATTGCCTATTACCATTAAAACCATTGGCAGTGCAGTAATAAAAACCATATAAAGGGAATCTGTCTTTGTTTTCTTGCTCTCAATCTTTATTCCCCTTCCAAGAAGCACTGCAATGCCAATCACTAATGTTAAATTTATTATGTTTGCACCAATCACATTTCCAAGGGCTAATGCAGGATTCTTTGCTAATGCAGAGGTTATGCCCACAAATAATTCGGGGATGGATGTTGCAAAAGCCATTATTATAAAGCCAACAACAAACTCGCTTAACCTAAGAAAAGAAGCTATCTTTGTAAGTGTCTTAACCAATAAGCTACCGCTTATTATAAGAACAATGCATGCTATTAAAAATATTATTAAATTATTTATTAACATTTAATCCTCTAGGGGTTTATTTTTTTCTTCTTTAAGGTCGTATTTTTCAAGCCTTTTTTCTGCCTTTTGCTGCGAGAGGCCTTTCTCAGATGTCTTAAATTCATCTAATATTTTATTTACAGAATAATTATAACAATCCATAACCAACCCCTTTTTAATTGTTTAAGATATTATTTGTTTATATAACTTATCATTTTATGGATTTTGAATCCAAAAGTTATTTATATGAATTAAAGGTTTTAGATTATTTTATGAAGACAAAAAAAGAGGCAATAGCACTTGTTTTATTGTGTACTTTCCTTACTGCAGCAGGCCAGATATTTCTTAAGATTGGCTCAGGGAACTTAAGTTTCAGCATTTTAAAGCTGTTAGGCAATTTACCATTGATAACTGGGTTTGCTCTTTATTTCCTGGGTGCCGTAATTTTAGTTATTGCATTAAAGCATGGAGAGCTTTCTGTGCTTTACCCTATTATTGCAACATCATTTGTCTGGGTAAGCTTTTTATCTATAATATTTCTTAATGAAGTAATGAATTCATGGAGATGGGCAGGAGTAATAACAATAATAATTGGCATTAGCTTAATAGGAAGGGGTGCAAGCTGAAATGGCAACACAACTATGGGCAATAGCAATGGTCTTATTTGCAACAATTATAGGCAGTTTTGGAGCACTCTGCTTTAAGATGGGTTCTGAAACAATTTCAATAGACATTAAAAAACTAATAAAAAATCATAAGCTGATTTTAGGATTTTTGTTTTATGGAATTTCATCAATATTTTTTGTAATATCATTAAGTGGCGGAGAGCTTTCTGCTCTTTATCCAGTTAGTGCAGTGTCATATGTTTGGGTTTGCCTTTTATCAATGAAATTCCTGAACGAAAAAATGAACAAATTAAAATGGCTTGGCATAATAATAATAATCATTGGCATAACATTCATTGGTTTAGGCGGTTAATATGGCAAAAACAATAGTTATATCATTAGGCGGTTCAATAATAATTCCTGACAAAATAGATGTTGAGTTTCTAAAAGGTTTTAAAAAATTAATAATCAACTTTGTTGAAAAAGGAAATAAGGTAATTATTGTCTGCGGCGGTGGAAAAACAGCAAGGCTTTATCAGAACGCTGCTTCCAAGATAAGCGGTCTTAGAATAGATGATGTTGATTGGATGGGGATACATGCAACAAGATTAAATGCCCAGCTCGTAAAAACCTTATTTTTAGGAGATGTCCATGAGTTTGTAATACACGATCCAAATGATAAAATTGAGTTTAAGGAACATGTTCTGATTGCAGCAGGATGGAAGCCTGGTTGGAGTACTGATTATGATGCTGTTCTTCTTGCAAAAAACTTCGATGTTAAAACAGTTATTAATATGAGTGATATCTCTTATGTTTATGACAAAGAGCCAAAAAATAATCATGATGCAAGGCCAATAAAAGAAATGTCATGGAAAGAGTTAAGAAAACTTGTTGGAAATAAATGGGATCCTGGCCTTAATGTTCCTTTTGACCCGATTGCTGCAAAAGAGGGAGAAAGGCTTGGTCTAAAGGTCGTAATACTAAAGGGAACTGATTTAAATAATTTAAAGAAATTCTTAGATGGAAAAGAATTTAATGGGACTGTTATTAATTAATTAGAATAATCTTATTTTATTTTTTTCCAAATCAAGAAGCCTTTGCCATTGGTCATCTGTATAAGCCTGCACATCTTTTATTTCTTCTTCTGTCATATGCTTAAACCTTCCCTGTGTTTTTAGGTAATCCTTCACAGGAACCTTGTTTACAGGCTTTTTTGAGATTGTTAGTATTCCTTTTTCAATCTCGTAAAGAGGTGCTATATTTGACTGAAAAGCGAGTTTTCCGATTTCTATTGTCATGTTATTAAGAAATTTCCAGCCTGTTGGGCATGGAACATAAACCTGGATGTAAGACGGACCCTCAAATGCAAGGCCTTTCTTAACCTTCTCAATAAAACCTAATGGGAATGCTATGTTAGCTGTTGCAACATAAGCGCCGTGAGCTGCCATTATAAATGGCATTGGCTTAGTGAATTCTGTTTTTCCATGTATTAATTTTCCTGCCGGGCTTGTTGTTGTTGATGCATATTTTGGTGTTGCTCCTGAGCGCTGTATGCCTGTGTTCATGTAAGCTGCGTTATCAAAGCAGACATAGCAGAAGTTTTGGCCTCTCTCAGCTGCTCCTGACAATGCCTGAAAGCCAATATCAAATGTCCCTCCATCACCGCCGAACACCAGGAGATTTGTTTCTTTTCTCTTGCCTAATGTTTTTAAAGCCCTGTCAATGCCAGAGGCAATTGCTGCTGCATTTTCAAAAGCGCCGTGTATCCACGGGACTTTCCATGATGTTTCTGGGTATGGTGTGCTGAATACTTCCAAACAGCTTGTTGCATTGACAACTATTGTGTTTTTGCCAGCTGCTTTTAGTGCATGCCTTGCTGCCAAAGCAACACCGCATCCTGCGCAGGCCCTGTGGCCTGATGCAAATAATTCCTCTGTTGAGATTCCTGCAATTGTTTTTTCCATTTTATTTATTTTCAATTTTTAAATTTTATTTTTATTTAATCTTGTTTAAGCCTTTTTTTAATTTAATCTTTTATGAGTAATCTTTTTTTCCAGGTTTTCATCTGCATTTACTTTAAAGCCATTGCCATCCCAATAGTCATGGCCAGAGCCGTGAAAGCCAACCTTAATCCTGTTTTTCTTTTCGCATTCATGGCATTTGATTATTTTGTAATGCAATTCTGACTCAAACTCTGATTTCCAGTTTTTTCCTTTAAGTTCTTTTCCACAGTACAAGCAAAATTTCTTTGCATGTATCTCTTTTATCAAATGATGTGCTGCTGTCATTCATGTCTCCTAAAAATAAAAAACTAAAGCAACCACTCAATGTCACTGCTGTTCTCTATTTTGTTAAAAGCTGTTTTAATATGGCTAAGGGTTATGTCCCTTCCGCCAAGGCCAGCAATAAAGCCTTTTATTATTGGTTTTTCATTTTGATTGTAAAATGCTGACCTTAATTCAGTGTATAATGCGCCTTCATTTCCCAATGAAATATTCCTGTCAATAACTGCAATTCCTTTAAGGGTTTTGCAGCAGCTTATTATTTTTTGTTTTGGGAAAGGCCTGAATGATTTTATCTTTATCAATCCGACTTTTTTGCCCTGTTTTCTCAGCTCGTCAACAACAACTCTTGTTGTGCCACATACAGTGCCCATTGCTACAACAGCATAGTCTGCATCATCAGTTTTATAGGTTTCTATTAGTCCGTCTCCATAAGACCTGATGAACGATTTTTTAAAATCATTGTTGGTATTTTTGATTACTTCAATTGAATTCAGCATTGCCTCATGAGTTTCTTTCCTGAACTCCATGTAAGTGTCTGGGAATCCGATTGGCCCCATTGTGATTGGCTTTTTTGGATCAAGTTTGAATAAAGGATTATATTTGGGAAGGAATTTATCAACATCTATTTTGTCAGGAATATCAACAGGCTCATAAACATGGCTTAAGGTAAAACCATCCAAGCAGACCATGACTGGCAATAAAATTTTTCTGTTTTCTGCAATTTTGTATGCCTGGATTACTGTGTCAAGCGCTTCCTGCGCTGATTCAACATAAAGCTGTATCCATCCAGCGTCACGTTCTGATATTGAATCCTGATGGTCATTCCAGATGTTTATTGGGGCGCTTAAAGCGCGATTTGCAACAGCCATTACAACAGGAAGCCTCATTCCTGAAACTACAAAAAGAATTTCATGCATTAATGCCAGGCCCTGCGAAGCAGTTGCTGTAAATGTCCTTACACCCATTGCTTCTGCACCTAAGGCTGCTGAGATTGCGCTGTGCTCTGATTCTACATGAATCATCTCTGATTTTAATATACCGTCATTTATGTAGTCTGCAAGGCGCTCTACTATGTGCGTATCCACTGGTTAAGTGTTTACTTAAACCAACTGTGGTGTAATAGGGTATATAGGAATTACCCCTGGCTCACATAGTTTCACACCAAGTGCTACGGCAGTGCTTGCTTCAATTACTTTTTTCATTTTTGACTTCTTTATAGCCACCTCAATTTTTAGTTAGTTTGATCAGGATTGTATTTATATTTTACTTTTCCTCTTTCACCATTTTTATTGCCTTAACAGGGCATTCATTTGCGCAGATTCCGCAACCCTTGCAGTAATCATAATTAACCTCGAACTCGCCTTTCTTGTTTTTTGTTATTGCATTGTCTGGGCAGAACTGCCAGCAGGTTCCGCATTTTATGCATTTTTTATGGTCTATAATCGGCCTGAAAGAGCGCCAGCCGCCTGTCTTGTTTTTTATTGTCGAGCCCGGCTCATCTATTACTGCCCCTACGCTGATTTTTAGTTTTGTCATTTTGTCTGGTTGTAAACAGCTGTTATTGCTTCTTTGTTAAGCTCAGCTATTTTCTTTCCTTTTGTTTCTAAAAATGTTTCATCAATTGCTTTTGTTAATGATTTTAATGAAATAGCTTTTGTTATTTTTGAGAATGCGCCAAGCATTGGCGTGTTTACAATAGGCTTTCCAAAAATCTTCAATGCAATTGAGGTCGCATCAACAGTATGAGTATTAAAATTTCCTTTTATTTTTAAATCGGCAGTCTTTTTGTTTGTATTAATTATTAATGTGCCTTTTTCCTTTAAGCCAGATGTTACATCAACTGCATC
>Ga0268277_1000510_pt1 | contig 30490 bp, 27 predicted proteins | sample saktaG_5_FD_190132 | JGI IMG/M metagenome (GOLD analysis project Ga0268277, IMG submission 190132) | Saline water microbial communities from Sakinaw Lake, British Columbia, Canada - sak_2010_1_5_50m | ecosystem: Environmental > Aquatic > Non-marine Saline and Alkaline > Saline ... | reverse complement strand
TTATACCTTATGTGTATGCCTGATTTTTCTATTGCTTCTATAAGCGATAAAAATACCTGTATCTGCGTATGGGTAAGAACGCTGTTTTCATCCGAACTGGAGAAATGACTGAATATGCCCTCTATTTTCAGATTTTTCATATTGCATACTGCCAGAACTAGACGCATTGCATCTTCATGCCATACCCCTATCCTGCCCATACCTGTGTCTATCTTTATATGTACCTTTGCCCGTTTGCCCTGTTTCCTGGCGCATTTATTTATTGCCAAGGCTAACTGCGCATCCCCTACTGCCTGGGTGATATTATATTCAACAATATGGCATGCTGCCTGGGCAAGAATTGATCCCAGCATGAGTATTGGTGTTTTCTTAAAGCCATTTTCCCGGAGGAGTACGGCTTCATCTACGGTGCTTACGCCAAGATAATCTATCCCTGATCCGACCAATACTTCAGAAACCTGCAATATCCCATGGCCATAACCATTGGCTTTAACAGGTGCAAGTATTGCGGTATTGCTGTTAATAAGTTTTTTTATCTGCGACAGATTATACCTTATTGCCTTAAGGTCTATCTCTATCCGCGTCGGAGCATATGTACTCTTATTTTGTACCATCACTCACCATCACCGCTTCTTCTTGATCTGACATTCTTTCGGATATATATACAAAGGGGCCAGTGTAAAGACATTATCCTTACCCCTGCTCTTTATCTTTCTCTGGCCAAGCATTCCTATTGTTTCTGCTTGGGGATACCATATCGCCTCAGGCGTAAGGCTGTCCCTGCTAATGCCTGACTTCAATATAATATCCTTATAAATTTTTATTCCATCGCCTAAAAAAAGCACCTGTGATTTTACTCTGCTAAGAAATTCTTCTATTTCCAAAAGCATTATCCTGCCTGCCGGGGCCAGGATACCTTTTTTGAACCTATAAATCCTCGCATACACCTTACGCTGTTTAGCATCTATTATAACGCAAATATCTTTTTTGCAGGCGCGGGCATTATGGGCTATAGCATCTATGCTCGGTATGCCTGCTATTGGCCGCTTTAATGCAAGCGCCATTGTGCGCATAATCGTTACACCTATTCGAAGCCCTGTAAATGAACCTGGTCCCAGCCCTACGCAAAAAAGATCTATATCCTTTATGTTTAATGAGTTCTCAGTCAACAGGCGATCGATCTCAGGCAGCATATCAGAAGACTGTCTGTTCGCAGATACAGCATTAAACCGGGCCACGATATCATTGCCTCTTAAAACAGCAAGGCTGAATTTATCGCTTGACGTATCTGCTGATAATATGATCATACCTTTTCCCGTGGGCATTAAACGAAAACCGCCTTTCGCTTTGGCCTGTGATGTCTATATGGACGTTCAGATGCTCTTCCGATAAAAGCCCTTTCATCCTTTGGGCCCATTCTATTACCGCAATGCCGTCACCATTTAAATATTCTTTTACACCGATATACTCTATATCCTCAAGGTTATCAAGTCGGTACAGATCAAAATGATATAGATTTATACGGCCCTTATACTCTTTCACAAGAACAAAGGAGGGGGAGTTTACATATTCGGGCTTTTCTACCCCAAGGCCCCTTGCAATACCTTTTGTAAAAAGCGTCTTACCTGAACCAAGCGTTCCGTTAAGGATAACATTGTCGCCTGGCTCAAGAAGCTTGGCCAAAGATTCACCTAAGCGCTGCGTTGCCTCCGGGCTATCTGAGATAATATATTTTTTCATTTAAAAGTGTGTATAGCCCCCGGGGCTTATCTTTTTTCTTTCGCCCAAGCGGCTGACAAAAGTAATGGAAGGCCTGTCTCCTGATATCTCCCCTATAACGTAAAAACTCTTTGGTATAGACCGGAGCATGCTTTTAGGCATGGTAAACAATAACTCAAATTGCTCTCCTGTATTAATAATCTTCTTAACAGATGTCTTTTTACCGCCAACCGGTATTAATGATTCGTAAACAAAGGCCCCTTTACGGCTCTTCTTTAATATATGCTCAAGGTCCGATAAAAGCCCGTCTGATATGTCTATCATGGCAGTCGGCATAAGTTCTTTCACAATAAACCGCGATTCTTTCAGTTTCGGGGTAAACCCAAGGTGATCGGGTTTTTCATAAAGAGGGCCTGTAATGACTAATGAATCTCCCTGGCAGGCACCCTGCCGCAGGACAAGTTCATCTTTTAAAACTTCACCCAAAAGGGCGATTGATAAGACCAACTTCTTAGAGCAGTTTGTATCTCCTCCTACCAGATCGATGCCGAATCTCTGCGCAAGACTGGTTATGCCTTTGTACATATCATGAGCATAAGAACTGGTGATATGTTTTGGTATGCCGGCTGATACCACTGCCCATCTAGGTATACCGCCACAGGCAGCTATATCGCTTATGTTTACAGCAAGCGCTTTACGGCCTATTGATAAAGGGGATGATTTTTTGCAATCAAAGTGGACTCCCTCTATAATCATATCTGTCGTAAATAGCAGGTGTTTATTCTTCTTATATTCTAAGACAGCGCAGTCATCACCAATACCCTTTATCACAGAGGGGCCTGTCTTTACAGATTTCGCTATACTCTCTATAAGAGCGAATTCACCTATATCTGATAAATGTCTTCTCATAATTTATTTTGTTAAATTTTTGTTGAAAGCGTCTTTCAAGGGTTTAAACTTTTTCTATACGGTTTTTTAAATATGCCCTTTTCAGTTATAATAGCACTGATATAATCAGCAGGCGTAACATCAAAGGCAGGATTATATGCCTTGACTCCAGCAGGTGCGGTACGTATGCCTGATATCTTTTTTATCTCTTTGGCAGGACGCTCTTCTATCGGTATCTGGCTGCCATCCTTAATAGAGAGATCGATGGTAGAACCCGGTGCCGCAACATAGAATGGTATATTATGCGCCTTTGCCAGAACTGCCAATGAATAAGTTCCTATTTTATTTGCAGTATCGCCATTTCGGGCAATCCTGTCGGCGCCTACTATCACCTTGTCTATTTTGCCCTGCTTCATAATTGCAGCTGCCATATTATCACATATAAGAGTGACGTCTATGCCTCTTTTTTTCAGTTCCCACGCAGTAAGGCGCGAACCTTGCAGCAAAGGCCTGGTCTCGTCAGCATATACCTTTATATTCTTACCTTGCTTCTCTGCCTTATATATAACCGCAAGCGCTGTGCCCATACCACCGGTTGCGAGAGAGCCGGCGTTGCAGTGCGTAAGCACTCTGTCATTCTTTTTTATAAGCATAGCGCCATGCGTACCTATTTTTTCACACATAGCCCTATCCTCTCTATGGATAGCGCGTGCCTCCTTTTCTAATGCCATCTTTATACCTTTTAAACTTTTTGTATAATTTCCATCCGCTGTTTTTAGCATCCTCTCGAGTGCCCAGAAAAGATTAACCGCAGTGGGACGGCTCTTTTTAAGATAGCCCGCAAGGCGCGTAAGCTCTTTAAAAAACTGTTTCTTGTCATCGGTCTTTATTTTCTTGATCCCGATTAATATACCATATGCGGCAAAAACTCCTATAGCAGGGGCTCCCCTTACCGCGAGGTTTTTTATATAGCTATAAACATCTTTTGCATTTCGTGCCTCTATTTTTTTTAATCTACCAGGAAGCAGCCTCTGGTCTATTATAATCAGTCTGTTGTTTTTATAGGCTATGGTGTCAAATCTCATATTCATATAATCCCGATGCCAGGTTAACTTGCGTGCTTATCTGCCAAAAACGTTTTAAAAAATAAGTTATGAGCATTCCTATCAGTCTGATTTTCTATTTCCTGTTCTGATATACCCATACTTTCCGATACTGCCTTTAAGAGGTGCTGTATATTGGCCGGCTCATTCCTTGTGCCTCTTTTTTCCCGCGGGCTCAGGAAAGGGGAATCTGTCTCAAGCAAAAGCCTTTCAAGCGGCGTTTTCTTAAGAACAGCTCTTAAATTATCCGCCTTTTTATATGTTACATTGCACGTATAAGAAACATAAAGGCCTGCGTCAAGGCATGTCTTGAGCAGATGCTCATTTCCTGAAAAACAATGCATAACGCCCTTATATGGCATATCAAGCGTTTCCCGCATAGCCTGAAACAGCATATCAGATGCCTCCTGCTTATCAGGCGCTTCCTCCCTGCAATGTATTATAAGAGGGAGGCCAAGGTCTTTACTCATTTTTAAAAAATCAGATAAAACATTATACTGAATATCTTTTGGTGATAGATTTCTGTAAAGGTCTATCCCCACCTCCCCTATGGCAACAACCCTGTTTGTAGACGTTATAAGTTTTTTAATGTTTTCTATTGTATCAGGACTGACTGTCTTCGCATCATGAGGATGCACTCCGCAGGCAGCATATATGAAATTATAATTCTTTGCCAGTTCAACAGAGGCAAGGCTTCCTTGAATGCTTGAACCAACATTTATAATTGCACTTATGCCTGAACTCTTTGCCCTTTGGATAACACTATCTCTGTCTTTATCATAATCAGGAAAATCAAGATGGGCATGCGTTTCTATCATTGTATTCTAGGAAATATCGGATCGGCTTTTTTTATCTTTAATCCGGGCTTTAGGATCTCGCCTATATTATTAAGGCTTATTGCCTTTTCGTCCAACTCCATGCCAAGCTGGCCCGCTATCTGCATGGCGGCATCCGGCATAAAAGGATATAATAAGAACACGCAATGCTCTAAGACTTTAAGCAGCATATATATAACATTCTCAAGGCGCCGGGTATCGCCTGATTTGGCTATCTCCCATGGTTTAGAAACTTCGATGTGCTTATTGGCGATATTTATCATCTCCCATACAGCCATAAGCGCCTGGTTGAATTTCAGTTCTGACATGAAACTATCAACGCGGCCAGGCAGTTCTTTTAATTCAGATTCGATCTCTTCTGCTTTCGCGTCCGGCGCCCCGCGCCCGGGCACAACCCCGTCAAAATATTTCTCAACCATCGTAAGCGTCCTGTTTAAAAGATTACCGATATCATTGGCGAGGTCGCTGTTGAAACGCGTGATAAATGCCTCTTCAGAAAAGGCCCCGTCAAGACCTGGGCTTATTTCACGAAGCATAAAATATCTGTAGGCATTTTTACCGTATTTATCTATAACATAAAAAGGATCTACAACATTACCTTTGGATTTCGACATCTTTTCTCCTGATATAAGCCACCAGCCATGAGCGAATATCGTCTTTGGGAGCTCTATGCCTAAAGCATAGAGCATTATAGGCCAATAAACAGTATGAGGGCGCAGTATATCTTTACCTATAATATGAAAATCCGCGGGCCAGATACTGTTAAAGCGTTTTTTATCATCAGCCCACCCGCAGGCACTTATATAATTTATCAGGGCATCGAACCATACATATGTTACGTGTCCTTTTGCGAAAGGTATGCCTATGCCCCACCTCAGGCGCTGGCTTGGCCTTGATATACAAAGGTCATTTAAAGGCTCTTTAAGATATCCGAGCACCTCATTTGCCCTGAAATCAGGCTTTATAAAACCCGGGTTATCTTTTATATAATCTACCAGCCATTGCTGATACTTGGAAAGCTTAAAAAAATAATTCTTCTCGGATATCTCATCAACGCGTCTTTTGCAGTCAGGGCAAAGATCGTCCGCAAGCTGGGACTTCGGCCAGAAAGTCTCACACGGGGTGCAATAAAACCCCTTATATTCATCCTGATATATATCCCCTTTTTCATAAAGCAATGTCAGGGCTTTCTGCACAGTATCTATGTGGCGTTTTTGGGTGGTTCTTATAAAGTCATCATACTTTATATCAAGCCTCTGCCACAAATCTTTAAATTTAAGCACAACGCCGTCTACAAATTCCATTGTATCCATGCCGGCATCTTCTGCTGAGCGCAAAACCTTTTGGCCGTGTTCATCGGTGCCTGTCAGGAAAAATACCTCTTCCCCCTTAATCCTCCTATACCTTGAAATGCAATCACAGATTATCTGGGTATACGAGTGCCCTATATGGGGCCGCGCATTCACATAATAAAGCGGCGTTGTTATATAAAACGTTTTTTCATTCATATTTTTCTACTTTTGCTCTTTATTGTAATCTATCTTTATATGCCGGCCATCCTCAAGTTCTATTGTGGCTATGCGCTTAAGATAGTTTACATCCACTACCTTGCCCAGTCCGTCGCTGGTTTTTACGCGCTGGCTTATCCTGGGCAACCCCTTAGCGGATTCCTTATAACATTTATGTTCATATGAAAGGCAGCACATAAGCCTGCCGCATACCCCTGATATCTTGGTGGGATTAAGCGGCAAGTTCTGGTCTTTTGCCATCTTTATGGTCACAGGTTCAAAATCCTTTAAAAACCTGGAGCAGCAAAGCTCTCTGCCGCATTGTCCGAATCCGCCAAACATCTTCGCTTCATCACGCACACCTACTTGTTTTAATTCTATACGGGCCTTAAATATTTTGGCCAGGTCTTTTACCAGCTCTCTGAAATCCACCCTCTCTTCCGCGCTGAAATAAAATATCATCTTGCTGCAGTCAAACGAAAGTTCAGCATCTATAAGTTTCATATCAAGGCCGCGCTCAGCTATCTTCCTGCCGCATGTCTTTATCGCCTCTTTTGCCGCCTTGCGATTACGATCTATCCTGTCTATATCAGCAGATGTGGCAATGCGTATGATCTTTTTCTGTCCCTTCTGCGGCATGGTCTTATCAAGCACTATCTCCTCGCCTGATAATACCTCACCGTAGTCTAACCCTCTGTCGGATTCAACTATAACATAATCCCCTGCCAGGACCTTGAAATCGCCTGTTATGTAATGAGCGGTATTGCCTCCGCTTCCTTGTTTTATCTCCACAACTTTAATCATGGCTATCCCTTCTTTACGTTTTCCCACTAAGTACGGATCGATTTTTACTGAGGGAATTTCTGTCTTTCTACGCGATCAGCCTTTCTTTGAGAAGGCTAAAAGTAAGTTTCGCGTTTGCGTTAGCCCGAAAGGCATCTTTTGCCTCTTCGATATACCCCATTTTTTGCTGTATCTTTAAACTGTCCTCTTTCTTTGAAATCGCCGCTATATCTTCAAGCCTGTCAGCATTTATCAACAAATCGTTTTTGCTTGTATACATATATACAAGCACGTCCCTGTAAAATCCGGTCAGCGTATCGCATGCCTGCTCATTGGAAAGCAGGCCATTACCGGATATAATGTCCTGATCCGGATCCGAACTGCCGCAGTTTGAAAAATTATCTATTATCCTGTTTTTCCAGGATATGACACTCTCGTCGTTTAAAAACAGGGCCTTGGTGACATTACGGCCCGAAAGAGACGATAAAAATACTGCCTCCTTTTCATCAATATTGAAATCGTTGATCAATATATGCGCGACTTCCGCCTGCGACAAAGGCCTAAATCTCATTATCTGACAACGTGACACCATTGTATCGAGCAGGGCTTTTTGAATCGAGGCAATGAGTATGAATATTGTACCTGATGATGGCTCCTCTAGTGTTTTTAAAAGTGAATTAGAGGCCTCCTCGGCCAGGTCCTCCGCATCAATAACTGCCACATTAAATCTTCCCTGGAAAGGTTTCAATGAAAGCTTAACCTGCAACACCCTTATAGCGTCTATCGAAATGTTTTTCTTTCCTGTTTCCTTTTCAATAAAAAAAACATCAGGGTGCGCTTTTTTATCTATCATTATACACGAAGGGCATTTGCCACAACTATCGTCAGTCCTTGAAGTGCAATTTAAAAACTTTGCGAACTCCTTCGCTGCTTTATGTTTTCCAACACCGCTTGCGCCCAAAAAAAGGTAGGCATGCGAGAGCTTATCAGATGCTAAACTTCTCTTGATAAATTCAACAACCTTATCTTGGGCTTTGATATCTTTTAATGGCATCTATTACGAATTTCCTTATAATCGCCTGTGTGTTCTTCTCATCACTAGTGTCGATAGAGATTCTTTTTATTCTTTTTGGGGATTTTCTGGCGACTGCCAGATAACCGTTTCTCACCTTGTTATGAAAATCACGGCCTCTTCTCTCTATCCTGTCGGAAAAACCTTTTACCTGCTTCGATCTTTTAAGCCCTGCGCATACATTAGTATCCAGGAAAAATGTTATATCAGGCATGATAGACCTGGTTACAAAATCATTAAACACCTTTATCTTTGCCTTATCTACGCCGAGCCCATAACCTTGATAGCACAGGGTTGCGTCGGCAAACCTGTCGCATATAACAATACTGTGCTTTTTTAAGGCAGGGATTATCTTTTCATCGACAAGCTGCGCCCTTGCGGCAAGATACAGCATAGTCTCCGCATTAGCTGATATGCTGTTTCTAGAATGAAGCAGTATAGCTCTGGCAGACTCCCCAAGCCTTGTGCTTCCTGGATCCCATACGCGTATAGCCTTAAAACCTTTCTGCTGTAAAAATCTCTTTAACGACCTTGACTGGGTGGATTTCCCACTCCCTTCAGGGCCCTCCAATGTTATAAATAGACCTTTTTTCAGAGCTTTCGCCATGATGTTTCTCCCTTATCATCCTCGATCACAATACCCTTGGCCCGCAGGTCATCTCTTATAGAATCAGCTGATTTAAAGTCCTTTTCTCTGCGGCAGGTATTTCTCTTATCTATCATAGACCTGATATATGATGCAAGATCATGGTCAACCCCAATATCCGGCTTAAGTTGAAGATTAAATATCAAGGCAAGTTCTTCAATGACTCTAGCTGCATAAGCCATGCAAGCGCTACCCCCTGTAGAATCTGAATAAGCCAGCGTTATTATTTCGAACAGCTTGCCAAGCGCCTGAGGGGTATTAAAATCATCATCCATAGCATCTATAAAACCCTGTTTTAGTATATCAATATTTTTCCTGGATCTTTCTTCGGGCATCAAGCCTGTTGCATTTTTATCGCCGGGCCTGGCTGCCTTATCAAAAAATATGTGCAATCTTTCAAGCGCCGCATTTGCCTGTGCTATTTTTTCCTCTGAAAAATCCACAGCACTTGAGTAGTGGGCCTGCAAGAATAATATCCTGATAGCATCTAAATTATACTTCTTAAGCGCGTCTTTTATTGTTATGAAATTACCCGAAGATTTGGACATCTTGTGCCCGTTTATCGTAAGAAGCCCGTGATGAATCCATTGCCTTGCAAAAGGCTTGCCTGAATAGGCCTCCGACTGGGCTATTTCATTTTCATGATGAGGAAATACAAGGTCTGCGCCGCCTGCATGTATATCAAGTGTACAGGCCTTTAAAAATTTCTGGCTCATGACAGAACATTCTATATGCCAACCAGGGCGGCCTTTGCCCCAGGGGCTGTCCCACGAGGGCTCTTTTTCTTTAGACCTTTTCCACAAGGCAAAATCAAGGGGATCTTTTTTATTGACACCGGGCTCTATCCTTACGGCTTCACGCATTTTTTCAATGTCCTGGCCCGAGAGCTTGCCGTAGCCAGAAAATTTCCTGACTTCGAAATACACGTCGCCTTTTGATTCGTATGCGTAACCTTTTTCGATGAGCACCTTTATATATTCTACTATCTCGGGTATATTCTTGGTTGCCCTCGGCTCCTCTCCGTCCGGATCCAGAATACCACACCGTATCCCTAAGGCAACCAGATCCTGCCTGTAGTCTGCTATATATCTATCAACAAGCTCCTGCCAGCATATACCAAGCTCTACGGACCGGTTTATAATCTTATCATCTATATCGGTTATATTGCGCACAAAATTTACACTATAGCCTCTGTACTCCAGATAACGTCTTATTAAATCAAATACATAAAGGCTGCGCGCATGGCCGATATGGCATGCATCATAGACAGTCACTCCGCAGGTATAGATATTCACCGTATTGCCGTTAAGCGGTACGAATTCTTCTTTGGCCCTGGTAAGTGAATTATATATCTTCATTTTCTTTCTTCAAGGTCATGGATCCTTTTTTCAAGCGCCTCCATAGACTGCTTTATAGGATCCAGCACATGCACATGGTCAAGTGCGATATCTATCTTTTTTCCTGCCTGTTTTGTAACCCTGCCGGGCACACCCACAATTGTGGAATTTTCCGGTACATCTTTTATAACAACTGCATTTGCACCTATATAAGAATTCGCGCCTAAGGTTATATTTCCCAGCACCTTAGCCCCTGTTCCTATAACAACATTATCCTCTATATCGGGGTGGCGCTTGCCTTTTTCCTTGCCTGTGCCTCCAAGTGTAACACCTTGAAAAAGAGTTACATTGTCTTTTATCACAGTTGTCTGCCCTATAACAACACCCATGCCGTGGTCTATGAAAAAACCTTTACCTATAACAGCGCCCGGGTGTATCTCTATGCCTGTGAAGAAACGGGCTGCCTGCGATATTATCCTTGGAATAAGCGGTATCTTAAAACCATACAAAAAATGTGCTATCCTGTATAGAATAATAGCGTGGAGGCCTGCATATGTAAGCAGAACCTCAATATAATTTGAGGCCGCCGGATCTCTGTCAAATACAGCCCTTACCTCGTCTCTGAAGATAATTCCTATTGCTGTGAAAATTAAAACTATCCCCGCTATTATTATAAGTAATATGCCCATATCAATCTCCTATTCTCTTAGGAACGCTTCTCAAGCACGAGTACCCGTGCTTGAGAAGCGTTCCTAAGCGGTAACCTCCAATAAAACAACGGCGTAACTTGATATAGTGTCTTTGGAAGTCTCTTCAGTTGTTTTTGCTTTTACATTAACTCGCTCAACGCTTATGCTTAGTAAGCCCGCGATAGATTCAACTATCGCTTTTCTATACGCAGAAATATTCGGCTGGTCACATATTATTACGGTATCTATGTTTATTATTTTTATCTCTTTTTTATTTTTAGCAATCAAACAGGTTTCTTGGACGAGCTCACTGCCTGATATGCCCTTAAACCGGGTATCTGTATTTGGAAAATACACGCCGATATCCGCACACCCGCAGGCACCCAAAACAGCGTCGCATATCGCATGCAAAAGAACATCCGCGTCAGAATGTCCCAGCAGGCCTTTTGAAAAAGGTATCCGGACGCCGCCTAAAAAAAGCTCTCTGCCCGCAACAAGCCTATGCAGGTCATATCCAATGCCAATCCGTATATCCATACTCATCGCTTAATCCTTAATATTTATAATTTGGCCTCACCCGGTGGTCTCGTCACTTCTCCCCCAGGGGACTTCCTTCGGTCGCTTCACTTCGCCCCGAACCAAATCTATATGCATAAACTATTGCGAGCAGATTTGGTACGGGGCTTCGTTCGCAATGACAAACCTCATTATAATATCAGTTCTTCATAAGCGCTTCTGCTATAACAAGGTCTTCGCGGGTTGTAATCTTGATATTGCGATAACTTGACTCAACAATCCTGACCCTATTTCCCGCGTTTTCAACTATCCCTGAATCATCTGTAAAAGACCCCGCGGACTTTCCTGCTTTCCTGTAGGCCGCCCGAAGTAAACATGCCTTAAAAACTTGCGGGGTCTGCGCCTCCCAGAGAAAGGCTCTGTCGAGGGTCTTTTCTACAAAACATCTTCCGGGACATGCCTGCTTTATGGTAGGCTTAACCCGGACAGCCGCTATAGCGCAATTATCTTTTAAGGCCGCCCTTATCGTCTTTTCTATCGTACTTCTTTCAATCAAAGGCCTGGCGCAGTCATGTATAAGTATGAAATCGGAATCTTCATCTAATGCTTTCAAGCCATTTAGCACTGATTCACAGCGCCGCTTTCCGCCTTCGATTATATATTTTACTTTTCGAAAACCCTCTTTTTTTACAAGGGCTTTCATCTTAAAAATGTTTTTCCGCTCTGCTACCACGACAACTTCAGATACAGCGGAAACCCCTTCTAAAACCCTTAAAGAGTAACAGATCATCTCCTTACCGCAAATCTTTATAAACGGCTTATCTGCCTTTAACCGCATTCTCTTTCCGTAACCTGCGGCAGGGATTATTGCTGTAATCTTCATTTATCTTTTCCGTTGCCTAAATTTATTGCCTTCGCGAATATCATTCGGCCTGCCGATGTCTGGAGAACACTTGTTACAGAAACGCGCTTTCTCTGCCCTATAAGGTGCCTTCCTCCTTCTACGACTATCATGGTCCCGTCATCCAAGTAACCAATACCTTGATTATGCTCCTTGCCTTCTTTTACAACTTTGACATCCACCTCTTCACCGGGCAGCATAACAGGCTTGAGGGCATTGCTGAGCTCATTAATATTTAAGACCTGTACACTCTGAAGCTCTGCTACTTTATTAAGGTTATAATCATTTGTGAATATCCTGCCGCTTAACAGCTTGGCAAGTTTCACCAGCTTGGCGTCTGTTTCATGTATATCAGGGAAATCTTCTTCATGTATCTTCACGTCCATATGCGGGTTTTTTTGCATTTTATTTAATATATCAAGCCCTCTGCGCCCGCGGTTTCTTTTAAGCGAATCTGAAGAATCCGCTATCTGATGCAATTCTCTTAAGACAAAACGCGGCACTATAAACCTGCCCCCTATAAAACCTGTATCACACAGGTCTATGATCCTGCCGTCAATTATCACGCTGGTATCTACTATAGTGATATCATCGCGCCTGTCCTGCCTTGTAAATTTTACATAAGGTATTATAAGGTTAAACTCGTCCTTTCCTCTTATTGCGAGTGTCATTCCGAAATAGCAGAATATCAGGGTGAATATAACATGCATGACAAGCGCGAGTGTTTCGTTTGACTGACTTATGGATTTTAATATAAATGAATCTGTTATAAGTTTTGCCATAATAAGCCCGAATATAAGGCCAAAGACGCCGGCAGACAGCCCTCTTAAAGAAACCTTTCTCATACTGAATTCAGCTAATATTATTATAATTGAAATAAAAAGTCCTATTGCCGCGGCTGATAAAGGCCAATAAGGGCTTGACCATGTAAAGAGTACCCCTATCTGGTAACCAACGATCGTGCTAATAATAACGAAAAAAGTCCTGATAAAACCTAAAGTCATTTTTTGCCTCCTTTTCCTGTTTAAATAAAAACCACACCAAGCGCCTGCGCTACACTGTTGACACCTGCCAATTCTACGTCCTTTACGCTGCTTGCATTCTCTAAATCTGAAGCAGGCATGACAATCCTCCTGTAACCCATTCTCTTAGCTTCATTAATCCTTAAATTGATTCGCGACACACCTCTTACTTCAGAGCAAAGCCCCACCTCTCCTATTATAACAGTATCCCTGCGTACAGGTTTCTCTTGAAAGCTGGAGCATATAGATACGCACGCGGCCAGATCTGAAGCAGGCTCATCCACTCTGACACCTCCCACTACATTAAGGAAAACATCCTGGTTAACGAGATTCACGCCGATATTCTTTACCAGGCCCGCCACTAAAAGCGACATCCTGTTAGGGTCAAACCCCATAGACCTCTGTCTTGGCATGCCATAAGTAGACGCGGACACAAGGGCCTGAATTTCCACCAATATCGCCCTTGTCCCTTCAATGACCGACATCGTCGAAGACCCTGGTATAGGGTCTTGCCTGCGCGATATAAAAATATTCGATGGGTCTTTAACCTCTTTTAATCCTTCCGCATCCATAGAGAATATTCCGACTTCATCGGTAGCGCCAAAACGGTTTTTTATGGCTCTTAACACTCTTAAGCCAGACTCTCTTTGCCCTTCAAAATATATTACAGAATCCACAATATGCTCTAATATCTTAGGCCCTGCTATGATTCCCTCCTTTGTTATGTGGCCTATGAAAAATACGCAAACCCCTAATGCCTTGGCAGCTGCTGTAAGCAGGCTTGCCGATTCTTTTATTTGAGTGACTGTACCGGCGCTCTGTGAGAATTCAGGGCTATAAAGTGTCTGCACGGAATCTACGACAACCATATAGGGTTTAAATTCTTTTATATAAGATATAATCCGTGTAACATCGGTTTCATTTACAATATAAAATTTATTAAAAGCGAGCTTAACTCTTTCTGATCTAAGCTTCAGCTGGTTAACAGACTCTTCACCGCTTACATAAAGAACTTTTCTATCCCTGCTTATCATGCCTGATACCTGAAGCATAAGCGTTGACTTACCTATACCTGGTTCGCCGCCTACAAGCAGCACACAGCCCTCAACAAGGCCTCCTCCTAAAATACGGTCCAACTCTCCTATCCCGGTACTTGTCCTTAAAAGATAATCTGTCTTTATATCTGATAATTTTTGAGGCGGACATGTACGCGTAATCTCCCCTGAACTGCGTTGTCTTACAATGTCACTTATAATGGCCACAGGCTCTTCTATAAGAGTGCCCCACTGTTGGCATTCAGGGCATCTGCCAAGCCATTTAGGGCTTTGGTATCCGCAGTTTTGACATGAAAATAGTGTTTTTAAAGCCATTTGTTTGGCGCTCGATTTTTTTTCGTATTACGCAAAATCACAATCAGGATGGCCCAAAATTCGACCCTGTCCTGGTTTCTGGTTGTTTTTGTTCGGAGATTTTTATTTTGGCTCTGCTTGGGCCGCCTAAGAGTTTCCATGGGTGGGCTTTCAGGTCTTTAACCATGCTCTCTGCCTCATTATATATAGTCTCATCATAGATTAATTTTCCGACTGTGCCATGCCCGCTCTTAACCTGCGCTAGTATCTCGTCCATAGACTCTATTGCCCCCTCGAGCTTTAATGCTATTTCATAACCTTTCTTGGTTATCTGTTCAACTGATACGGAGTCATGCCCTTTCATAACGCCGCCATTGGATACAAGGGTCGAGCCCGGAGTCCCGGGTATAATTTCAACATATTTTTCTCCTATTAAACCCAGTGTATTTATAATGACCTGCGAGTCCTCTTCAACCTTAGCGTCATTAGTAAGCCATAATTTTAATCTTACCATAGTTTTCCCGCCATCATCTTTAAAAACGCCCGCTTCCTTTACCTCACCTACGCTTATTCCGGCGAGTCTTACGGGCGCTGATTGCTGTATGCCATTGGCAAAACCCAGTTCTACAAAAATATTATATCCGGGCTTAAAAAAGAAATCATTTATTGAAAATGTTACCACTGTTAATATTACAAGCCCTATAAATATAAAGAGCCCTATCTTTATATCAAATTCTAAAGATCTCATACCGCCTCCTCTTTAATTCTCTTTTATCCCGCTGTTTAAAGGTTCTGCCTCAGTAATAGGCCCTTTGGAGGCCCCTGTTATAAACTGTTTTACTATAGGGTTATCTGTATTTTTTATCTCTTCAGGGGTGCCTCTTTGTATAATCCTGCCGTCATAAAGCATAGCTATATTACTCGCTATCTTATAAGCGCTTACCATATCATGCGTAACTACAATAGAGGTAATCTCTAATTTATCGTGAAGCCTATTTATCAGGTCGTTAACAACATCAGCCATTATAGGATCAACTCCTGTTGTCGGCTCATCATATAATATTATCTTGGGACGCATACATATAGCCCTGGCAAGGCCTACTCTTTTCTTCATCCCGCCTGAAAGTTCTGAAGGCATAAGATTTTCTATTCCGTAAAGCCCTACTAATGAAAGGGCCTCTTTGATCCTCTTTGCTATTGTCACGGAATCAAGATCCGTGTGCTCAATAAGATTAAAGCCGACATTTTCAGCCACTGTAAGGGAATCAAAAAGCGCGGCCCCCTGAAACAACATGCCAAAACTAAGCCTTAACTCACTTAACTGCCTGTTTGTCATCTTGGTGATATCCTTACCGTCTATTATAACCTGGCCTGAATCAGGCTTTAAAATACCTATAATATTTTTTAAAAGAACACTTTTCCCGCATCCTGAACGGCCTATAACCACCTGGGTAATACCAGTTTCAATAGTAAGATTCAGCCCCTTAAGCACTTCTTTATCTGAAAATCGCTTATAAAGATTTATGGTATCTATCATTTTTTCTCCTATCGGCCGATGAAATAAAATAACGCGGTAAATAAGCAGTCAGCCGCTATTATCAACATAAAGGAAGTGACAACGCTAAGCGTTGTTGAGCGGCCAACCCCCTCGGCACCCCCTGATGTGCGGAAACCTTCATAGCAGCTTATAACGGCTATAATTATCGCAAACACAACGCTTTTTAAGAGGCCTGTATAGACATCTTTTAACCCCAATGGATTGATTGTCATATTAATATACATGTTAGAACCTATGTGCAGTTTAAAAACCCCTACAATATAGCCACCCGCTATGCCGATAAAAACAGCATAAACCGTAAGAAGAGGAAGCATTATAACAAGAGCTATAAATCTGGGCACAACAAGATATTTTATAGGATTAGTGGCGAGTGTTTCAAGCGCGTCGATCTGCTCTGTGACTTTCATTGTACCAAGTTCCGCTGTGATGGATGCCCCAACTCTGCCTGCTACAACAAGAGCTGTCAATACCGGGCCTAATTCCCTTGCCATGGAAAGGGCAACCAGGCTTGCTATATACATCTGCGCGGAGATCCTCTGCATCTGATAAGCGCTCTGCAGTGCCAAAACCATACCGGTAAACAAAGATGTAAGAAGAACTATCGGAAGAGAGTTCACCCCTACCTTGTACATCTGCTCCGCTATCTGTTTCCTGCGATATGGAGGAACGAACGCCCAGAATACGGCCTCTAAAAACAAAACAACCACCCCTCCTGTATAACGAAGAAACGACTTAAATCTTGCGATGGGTTTTTTAAAAATATCTTTTGCGTTCATCGGTTTCTCCAGTTAAAATTTATACCTCTTTTTAATGCCGAAGAATTCTTCGTTTTCCTTGGCACGGAATTCAAGCACGCTGTCATCATCAAGCAGGTCATATTCCAGCTGGAATTCGTCTCCTTGCTTTACAGGCTCATATCTTGTCTCATCCGCAACGCGTGTTTTATATCCCATCTTAATCCCGCTGCCCAATGATCGCTGTAATAGAAATTCCCTGCTTTCATCTACTCTTGTTATATCCCATCCTTCCCATACAATAGTACTATCTGTCGTTGATACCACAATGTCTTCCATAAAATATCCGGTGCCGAACCTTCGCATGTCTAATTCACCTTTAATATCAAGCGATGAATCTTTATATGTTATGCGGGAATCTGTCATGCTTAAATGAGGCCAGGTGCCATCAGCGCTAATCAGCATCTTGTCGTATTTTATATCCCCCAAGTTGCCATTTACAGCAGACAATCTTGTCTTGGCCGTGAGCTTATTATATAAACCCTCTATCTCTATCCTGCCGGATATCGTACCTGATACATCAGGCCTGTTTTCGATAACTATACTTAAAAATTCCTCCAATACAAAATTCGCGAAATTTATGCTTAAAGCCACTTTTTTAGGCGGTTTTGTATCAAAAAATCCTGATGCAGACACCGTATCCCCAAGTTTGGCATATACAATTCTTACCCTTTTCGGGTCTATTATCAAGGATGCCTCGATTTCACTTACCGGGTAATAATTTACAACACTTGCCTCAGTTCTTATATCTGTTAGAAAATAGGCCACGGCATTATCTTTGACAACAGCCTTGGCACTAATATACGTCATATTTGAAATTGCCTGCCCAAACACCTTAAGCTGCTGGTTTACAAGCTCTGCCGATATCGCGCCTGTTTTATCATAACTGCCTTTTGCCGATATCTTACCTGTGTTTGGCATTAAAACCAGATTGAATTTGCCTTTATCAGGGTCTACTATAGCATCTGCTGACAGTATATGATTTATATCCGCGCTATTTGTCTGGATGCCTATGCGTGAACCTATTGTAAAAAGGCTGTCACTGTATATGGAATACATTCTAAAGTGCAGGTCTTCGCCTCTGTGCCTTTTGGCCTTGCCCCTTATACTTAAATTATCTAAAGGGCCTGCTATTAACACCCTTAAGTTTTTAAATATAAAGTCTTCCTTATCAAATATAGATTTTACATTAAGGCTCATCTCCACCCTGTAAGGATATGTACTGGTTGCTATCTCGCCATCAAGGTTTCCCGCAAGCTGGTCGAATATAGTAAAATCTATTTTATCCAGCACAATAGCCCCCTGGCGCAATCTTATCTTGCCGTTTATCCTGTTTGATACAATAAGATTATTCTCAAGGATCAACGAGCCCCTGCCCAATGATAATACTGTTTCTTTTACGCCTATCTTGGGTATTTTATTTGATAATATATCAAGCAGGGAGTATTCAAGGCTTGCCCAATCGAAATCGATTTTATATTTACCAAAATCAAAAATCATTCCTTTAAAGAATATCTTTCTGAAAGGATTTCCACTTACCTGTTCTATGCTTACTTTAGAGCCGGTTATTTCAGAAAACGATAATTCCATATTAGCCTTGAATGCATGCCTGTAGCTATCCTGGCTTCTATATATAAGAAAGAGCGAATATATTACCGCGAGAAAGAGCAAGGCCCCTGCCAATATATATACTTTCCCGCGTGATAGCATATGCTTATAAGCCCGCCCTAAGTTATGCCTTGTCAAAAGTAAGATGATCTCTTAAGAAACCGATCTTAATCTTTTTAATATCTTTAAAGCCGCCTTTTATTATCTCCTCCGCAAGCGGGTCTTCAAGAAAATTCTGTATTGTCCTTTTTAAAGGCCTGGCCCCATATATAGGATCAAAACCTTTCTCTATAAGAAACGTTTTGGCCTCGGGCGTAAGCTCTATATCTATATCATGCTCTGAAAGACGCTTAATTACATCCGCTATCTCAATTTCAAGTATATTCTGAAGGTGGCTTCTAAGAAGCGGGTGAAACACAATAATATCATCAACCCTGTTTAAAAACTCCGGCTTAAACACCTTCTTGGTTTCCTCCAGCAGCTGGGCTTTTGTGCTTTTGTAGGATACATCTTCATCCTTGGGCTTGAATCCCAAGCCAGCCTGCTTTTTCCAGAGGTTAGCGCCTATATTAGAAGTCATAATTACGATTGTATTCTTGAAGTCAACCTTTCTTCCAAAGCTGTCTGTCAGCCTGCCCTCCTCAAATATCTGAAGCAGCATATTAAATACATCTGGATGGGCTTTTTCTATCTCATCCAAAAGCACAACAGAATAAGGCCTTCTCCTTACTCTTTCCGTAAGCTGGCCGCCTTCTTCATAACCAACATACCCCGGAGGAGCTCCTACAAGCCTTGAAACATTAAACTTCTCCATATATTCAGACATATCAATCTGTATCATCGCGTCCGCATTGCCAAACATGAAATCCGCTAAAACTTTCGCGAGCAATGTCTTGCCAACTCCTGTAGGGCCTAAAAATATGAAAGAACCTATTGGCCTCCTCGGATCTTTTATGCCCGCCCGCGAACGCCTTACAGCATGGGCAATTGATATTATGGCTTCGTCCTGGCCGACCACTCTTTTATGCAGCTCTCCCTCCATCTTAAGAAGGCGTTCGGATTCTCCCTGTTCAAGCTTAAGAAGCGGTATGCCTGTCCACTTAGACACAATATAGGCGATATCTTCCTCGCCTATATCAGGTATATGCTCCATCCTTTTTTCTTTCCAGAGATTGCGCTGCTTCTCAAGCTCAACCTTTGAAGTCCTCTCCATATCTCTGTACTTTGCCGCTTTCTCAAAATCCTGTGCCCTTACTGCTGACTCTTTCTCCTTACGGCATTGCTCTATATCTTCTTCGAGTTTTTTAAGATTTGCAGGCGCGGTCATCACACTCAAGCGCGCCCTTGATCCCGCCTCATCTATAAGATCTATCGCTTTATCAGGAAGATATCTGTCTGATATATACCTGTTTGACATCTTTGCCGCGGCGTCAATAGCTTCATCGGTAATTTTAATCTTATGATGGGATTCGTATCTTTCCCTCAACCCTTTTAGTATTTGTACTGTTTCATCGACGCTTGGAGGCTCCACCATTATCGTTTGAAAACGCCTCTCAAGCGCGGCATCTTTTTCTATGAACCTCCGGTATTCATCGAGCGTGGTAGCGCCCACGCACTGTATCTCTCCGCGCGATAATGCGGGTTTTAATATATTAGAGGCATCTATAGCGCCTTCTGCTCCACCTGCCCCTACCAAAGTATGCAGCTCATCTATAAATACTATTATATTCTCGGAACGTTTAATCTCATCCATAACAGTCTTTATTCTTTCTTCAAATTGGCCGCGGTATTTTGTGCCCGCGACCATAAGGGCAAGATCAAGGGCTATCACCCTTTTACCTTTCAACATCTCAGGGATATCGCCATGGATAATCTTCTGGGCAAGGCCTTCAACGATTGCTGTTTTCCCGACCCCTGCCTCTCCCAGCAAAACAGGGTTGTTCTTTGTGCGCCTGCTTAGTATCTGGATAACACGCTCTATCTCATCTTTCCTGCCGATTACGGGGTCGAGCTTTTCTTCTTTAGCCATGACAGTAAGGTCTCTGCCAAAGGCATCTAAAGCAGGGGTCTTGCTTTTTTCAGGGTTTATGCTTGGCGCCTGGCCAGGGGTTACTGAACCTAAAAGAACCATTATCTCATTTCGAACGCGCGCGAGATCAAGACCTAAATTTAAAAGAACCTGTGAGGCAACACCCTCGGCCTCCCTGATAAGGCCAAGCAGCAGATGTTCAGTACCTATATAGTTATGCCCTAAATGCCGAGCCTCATCCATAGCAAGCTCTATGACTTTTTTTGCCTTTGGAGTAAAAGGTATATCGCCCGATATAACAGTTGATGGCCCGGGCTGGACAAGCTTTTCTACCTCAAGCCTTATCATATCAAGGGAGAGGCCTAAATTCTGCAAGACAGCTGAGGCAACACCCTCACCTTCTTTTATAAGCCCGAGAAGAATATGTTCTGTACCTATATGATTATGGTTAAACCTCTTCGCCTCTTCTTTTGCCAGTATCACTACCTTTCTCGCTCTTTCTGTAAATCTGTTAAACATTCGCTTCCTCCATTTTTTGTACTATATGCTATTCTTAAATACTGCTCCTTATAAGCTCTGCCCGCTTAATATCTCTTTCTGAAGGCGAGAGTTCTTTGCCTGCTAATTTTTGAAGATGTGCCGGCTGAATAAGTATAAAAAGATCGTTAAGTTTTCCTCTGTTCAGGCCTTTTACCATGCCAAGGCCTATACCTAATCTTACCAGGGATAAAAGATCTATGGTCTCACTGCTTGTAATTATATGAGCGCTTTCAAGTGTCGCGTAGGCCCTTGATATCTTATCCTCTATCACATCTCTTTTCTTCTCCCTTAGAAAATCCCTTGAACCTCTTTCCTGGGCAGTTATCTGCTTAATAATCCTTGTCAGATTATCTATTGTCTGGGCTTCACCGTGCCCCATAGTAACCTGATTTGATACCTGGAAAAAATTACCTACTGCCTCGGTGCCTTCACCAAAAAAACCACGCACAGTAAGGCCTAATTTTGACACTGCTTTGATTAAACCATTGATCTGGGCTGTCATAACAACAGCCGGAAGATGCATCATGACAGAGGCCCTTAAGCCTGTTCCTGTGTTTGTAGGGCACGCTGTAAGATAGCCCCATTCATCAGAAAAAGCAAACTTAATTTTTCTCTCAAGATCTTTTTCAAGTTTTATCATTATGTCCCACGCATCGTAAAGCGCGATACCTGACTGCATAACCTGAAGCCTTAAATGGTCTTCTTCATTAACCATTATACTTACTATTTCACCATTACCGACAAATACTGCCTTGCGTTCTGTCTCTATAGCATGTTCGCGGCTGATCAAGTGCCTTTCTATAAGGAACTGCTTATCAAGCGGGCTTAAAACTGACATATCTATATAAAACGCATCCTTCATACAACTGCTTGAAAATACCGCCTCTTTAGATAATTCGATTACCTGTTGTTTTGTTTTATCATCAGACCAGTCAACAAACGTGAGACCATCAATATTCCTGGCCAGCCGTATCCTGCTAGATATAGCTATATCCGATTCAGCCCCGGCCCCTTTAAGCCATTCACTTGTCTGATTTATAAGATTATCTATGTTCATATGATTTTATCTTATCACGCAAAACAGCCGCTTGTTCAAATTCTTCCGCTTTAATCGCGTCAAGCAGGCCTGCCTTGAGATCTTTCAATTTATCTTTAACGATACATGGCTTATCAGGCACACCGGGCTTATTTGTTTTGGCGGCAATTGGCGCTAACGGCTTTTTTCCGGTATGGCAGGATGTGCCATGTATCTTCTTAAACAAAGGATATAATGCCCTCTTAAATACGTCGTAGCATCTAGCGCATCCAAATCGGCCCATTTTTTTAAAATTATCATAGCTCATACCGCAACCCGGGCATTTTATGCTTATATGACTTTTCCTGGATACCATATCAACCGGCAGGTCCGCTAAGCCGGATAAAAGTTCCGCTATGCCAAAATGCTGCTGCATTGAAGCGCCTTTTGCCCGGGCGCATTTTTGGCATATATGCAACTCGCTTACATCTTCGTTTACAACCTCAGTGAGATGCACCGTTGCCTCGTTTTTTTTGCATATATCACATAACATTTAACCTCTCCTTAAGTTAATACCTCACTCCGTGAACCTTGGTTTTCTTATGAAATTCTTCTCTGAACATAGATGTCAGGCCGCCTGGCCTCGCGTTTCCTATTTTTTTATTGTCAACCCTTATAACGGGTATAAGCTCAGCGGCGGTACCTGTTAAAAAACATTCATCGGCATTATATACTTTATTGAGTTTAAAATTTTCCTGCTTCAATTTTATCTTTTTCTTTTTGGCTATCTCTATCACAGCATCGCGGGTAATACCCTCCAGAAGGCCTGCCGATAATGGCGGTGTATATACTATATTATTTTTTACAATGAATATATTATCGCCTGTGCATTCAGTAACATGTCCTTTTGCGTTAAGCATTATTGCCTCTTCGTGGCCGCTGCTTACCGCTTCTATCTTTGCCAGTATATTGGTAAGGTAGTTTAAGGATTTTATAGCGGGATTGAGGGCATAAATTGAATTCTGCTGAGTGCGCGCGGTAATGATAGCAAGGCCCTGCTTATAATACTTTTCCGGATAGAGTTTGATCTTATCCGCTATTATTATAACTGAAGGCCCTCCTTTACATTTTCTTGGATCAAGCCCTAAATCCCCCGCGCCTCTTGTAACAATCAATCTTACATAAGCATTATCTAAATTATTTTTGACTATAGTCCCGCGAACCGCTTCTATCATCTCTTCCTTCGCGAGAGGTATCTTAAGCATAATAGCCCTTGCTGACATATACAGCCTGTCTATGTGGTCTTTTAAGCGAAATATAAGCCTGTCGTAAGAACGTATGCCTTCAAAAACCCCATCCCCGTAAAGAAGCCCGTGGTCAAATACAGAGATTCTGGCATTTTCCCTGTTATAGAATTTTCCATTAATATAAATCCTCAAAGGCATATAGTGCTCCTTCTGAGCCCCCGCGTTTAGTTTTGCGCCGGCAAAACTGCGGGGGGCTATTTTAATTTTCCATCTTCCATGCGTATGGCGCTATCCGCAAAATCCGAAACTTGTTCATTATGCGTAACGATCAAAAATGCCTGCTTGAATCTAATGTTGAGAGACTTTATAAGTTTTAAAATATTATCAGCATTTTCAGAATCAAGATTGCCTGTCGGCTCATCGCACAAAACTATATCAGGACTGTTTATAAGCGCCCTGGCAATAGCTACCCTCTGGGCTTCACCGCCTGAAAGTTGCGAAGGTTTATGGGTTGACCTTGCTATAACTCCAACAGAGTCCAATAGCCGCTCTGCCCTGATCTTTATCTCTTTTTTCATTGCTTTGCTATTGCAAAAAAGCATTGCCGGCATCATTACATTTTCTATTGCGGTAAACTCACCCAGCAAATGATAAAACTGAAACACAAAGCCAATCCTGCTATTCCTGAGGAGAGAGCGCTCTCTATCGCCAATACCATAAATATCTACGTTGTCAAAAAAAACTTTACCCATTGACGGCCTGTCAAGCCCGCCAAGCATATGAAGAAGCGTTGATTTACCAGCACCCGATGGCCCTATCAATGCCAGGATACGCGATCTTTCAACGCAAAGGCTTACATCTTTAACCGCATCAAGGATTATGCCCGAGCCATTATACCTTTTGCCTATATTTTCAGCTTTAAGAAGCATGCTATTACTCATACCTCAATGCCTCAACCGGCTCAAGCCTTGATGCCTGATATGCCGGATAGGCAGAGGCCAAAAGGCTTATAAAAAGCGCGGCCGCCAGAACTATCAAAGAATCGTTAACGGATATCTTAACCGGAAGATAATTTATCCCATAATATATACTCTCAGGCAATATGGGAAATCTCCATCTATCCAGTATGAACACAAGGCCCGCGCCTCCAAGAGCCCCTAGGGCAATACCTGAAACCCCTATAACAAACCCCTGAAAAGAAAATACACCCATCACCATTAACCGCGTGGCGCCTATTGCCTTTAATATGCCTATATCTTTTCTCTTATCGGTTACCATAACAGTAAGCATGCTTATTATATTTAACGCCGCGACCACAATGATAAGGGTTAATATTAAAAACATAGCAAACTTTTCCAGTTTTAACGCGGAGAAAAGATTCTGGTTTAATTCCATCCATGTCCTTACATAAAAATCATACCCAAGAATATCAAGCAGCCGGCTTTTAACATACGCTGCCTTTAAGGGATCTATTAAATCAACCCCTATGCCGTTAAACGATCCTGTTGTGCCAAATATTTCTGATGCCTTATCTAAGCTTATATAAGCAAGGTTAAGATCGTATTCATACATACCTGAATAAAAAATACCTGTAACGCGTAATTTTTGGGGTTTTGACGCAAATGATGTTATTACATCTATATCATCGCCTACAAAAACCCCCAGCACAGACGCGAGCTCTTTTCCAATTACAAGTCCGTTACCTTCTAACCGGGGCTCTCCCGCGTACAGCTGCCGTATTATCTTATCCTTATCAGTCGGGTTTTTAAGATCAATACTTCTTAAACCCACCCCATACGCCTTTGATCTGAAACTAAAAACCGCCTGGCCCCATATGAAAGGATACGCGCCTTTTACATTTTCGATATCCTGTATACTGGCTATTTTCTCCTGATATTCTTTATGGCCTATGCCGTATTGCTGCTCTATGATAATATGCGGGCCCTGTCCTATTATCCTGTTTTCAAGCTCACTCCTAAAACCGTTCATAACGGCTATAACGGTTATAAGACAGGAAACGCCCACAGCAATGCCCAGCGTTGAGATAAAACCCATAAAAGATACAAGGCGCTTTCTCTTTCTTGAAAATATATAACGCACAGCTATTTTAAATATCATAAGTGCCGATATCATTCTGGCTTTAATTGCGGAAACAATATAACATCCCTTATGGATTCCTGCCCTGTAAGTATCATAACTAACCTGTCTATCCCTATACCAAGCCCTGCGGCAGGGGGCATCGCGTATTCTAACGCGTTTATATAATCCATATCAATCTGGTCTGACGTCTCTTTATCAAAATCAAGCTGCGCCTGGAATCTCTTTTCCTGCTCCGCGGGGTCATTAAGTTCAGAATAGGCATTTGCTATCTCCATGCCGCCTATGTAAAGTTCAAAGCGCTCTGATATAGAGGGGCTATCTTTTTTTGTCTTCGCAAGGGGGCATAGCTCTGTGAAATAATCTGTTACAAACACGGGCTTTCCTTTATCAGATTTCGGCTCGATGAGGTCTGCCACTATATTTATAAGCTTTGTCTTGCTGAGCTTACCGCTTTCAAGCTTAATGCCTTTTTCCTTAAGTTTACGTGCCCATGTATCAGTGTCGTCTTCTGCTGTAACCGAATATAGCTCTTTCATCATCTCGGCAAAAGACACCCTCTCCCACGGCGGGTCAAATGATATAACCTTACCTTTATATTCTATTTCAGGCCTTCCTGTTATATCGCGTACAAGGCCTGATACAAGTTCTTCAGTAAGCTTCATAAGGTCATTGTAATCCGCATATGCCGTATATGCCTCAAGCATGGTAAATTCAGGGTTATGTCTAGGCGATACCCCTTCATTTCTGAAAGACTTGTTTATCTCATATACCCTTTCTAATCCCCCGACTAATAACCTTTTAAGATACAGTTCAGGCGCTATCCTGAGATACAGGTCTTTTCCATAAACATTGTGATGAGTCTTAAAAGGCCTTCCCGCGGCCCCGCCTGCTATGGGCTGAAGCATAGGTGTTTCAACTTCAATGTAACCTCTCTCATCAAAGAACCTTCTTATGCCTTTTATTATCAGGCTTCTTTTTTGAAATATATCTTTTGACTCGTCATTTGCGATAAGGTCAAGGTATCTCTGCCTGTAACGGGTCTCTATATCCTTTAAACCGTGCCACTTCTCAGGTAAAGGCCTTAATGATTTTGAAAGAAGGGTAAGCCCGGATACATTTAATGTTATCTCGCCTGTCCTTGTCTTAAAAAACTTGCCTTCAGCGCCTATTATGTCCCCTATATCCAAAAGTTCTTTTAAGCTCCAGATGTCATCCCCTACGCTGTCTTTTTTTACATAAAGCTGCATCTTGGCAGTATGGTCTTTTATATCAAAGAAAAGGCTCTTCCCGTGCTCTCTTAAGCTCATTATCCTTCCGGCTGCTTTTGCTACAGCATCCTCTGCGATCTTCCCTGACTCAAGATCAGACTTTAGATTCTGGAGGGTGTCTGTTTTTTCAAAACGACAGCCATAAGGCCTGATACCTTTTTCCCTTAATTGACTTATTTTATTATGTCTTACATTAAGTATATCATCTGACATGACGTATGCTTCCCTTCTTCTGTTTGACCAAGCTTACTTATTATATATAATATACTATACGCTGTCAAATGGAAAAGGGGAATCAAGCATAAGATAAGACATTCGTTTACCCCTTTTGCCTTAAGCAGCGATTTGGCTTTTTTTGCCCTGATTTCAGCTAATCCGCAAAAATACCATCGCTGCGAAGGCAAAAGGGGTAAACGATTGGTAATAATAAATGTTTTCTATTGAAAATTGTCGTATTTGCTCATATAATAAACCGTATGAAAAACCCGTGCCTTAAAAGAAGGCTTGCGCTCGCAGTATCAATATTAATAATATTATCTTCTGTATTATCTCTTATTGCCTTTTATATAAATCACTCACTTATTCCAAGGCATCTAAAAGAAATCATAATTCAAACGCTCTCTGAGCACACGCAAAGCCATGTCTATATAGGGTCTTTGCAATTCCAGCTAAAGGACGGGTTTGTATTTGAGGATATAAAAATATACGACAAAAAAGACAATAAGCTGCTGCTGGGAATTGATCGTGCCTCTTTAAGGGCCCTCTTTATACCATCGCTTAAAAAACACCGCGTAATAATACCTTCTATAAAAACTTCCGGTATATATCTTCGGCTTGAAAGAGGCAAAGATAATACGTTTAATATAGGCCATCTTTTTGAAGAAGCCTCAATTGATAAAAAGCCCTCTGCCTTTTCTTTTATACTCAATAATATCTATTTCGAAGAAGGCCAACTTGATTTTTCAGATAATTACACAGAGGCCGCTTTCATCAAGACAATAACCGGCCTAAAAGGAAAACTAAACCTTATAGCAGGCCCAGGCCTGGCATGTGACGGCAAGATAGATGGGGCTAGCATTCATCTTTTAGGTAAATATAATATAAAAAACCATGACTTAAGCTTTGAAATTGAAGCTGAAGAGATTAATCCAAAAAGCTACACAGATCATTACTTAAGCCATGACATTGCCTTGATTGATAATGCCTCATTTTCAGGCTATATTAAATGCGATATATCAGATACAAAAAAAGTTCTGCTATATTCTAATATATTTGCCGAAGAGTTTAACGGCAGGATAAAAGACATTCAGTTAACAGGGGGTTTAATCCTGCAGGGTAAGTCGGAATTTGATATTGAAAATATAAAGGATATAAAATACCTTTTTGATATAAACATAAAAGACGCGCAGGCCAGCCAACAGGACAATGCCTTGTTGAAAAATATAAGCAATATAAATGCAGTGCTTGAGTGCACGCAAGATATGTGGCAGATAAAAGAGTTATCCTGCATGCTGTACAACTCAAGGGTTGATATACTTGGGCAGATAGAAAACCCGCATGGGGATTACAAGGTAAATATCAATCTAAAGACCAAAGCTGCCCTGGAGCACCTGGCAAAACAGGCAAATATGGCGATAGATGACGGCATGGCTTTAATGGATTTGGATTTAATCTATAATAAAAATGGCCTGTATTCCATAAATGGCGAATCAACTATAGAGGGGCTGAATTTTACGCAGGAAGATATGCTTATGTCAGGGGACTTTGAGATAAAAGGCCAGTCATCAGGCATGCTGGGTAACTGGCAGGAATCTGAATACAAGGGTACTGTTATCTTTAAAAACATGCACCTATCGGGAATAACCGATATACCTTATGTATCAAATGCCTCAGGTGAAGCATCTTTTTCAAGAGATCATCTTTCAATAAAAAAAATGCAGGCCATTGCCCATGATACCATAATATTTTTACAGGGAGATATCACCTATGAAAATAATATCCCAAAAGCCCAGTTAAACTTAAAAATCGATACCATATCCCTACTCAAGCTTATATCGATCCTTCCTGAAAAAGACGCCTTGAGATTTAAGGACATAGGACTAACCGGCGAATGCTCTGTTGGGCTGCAATTCAACGGCATAATAAATGACCCTAAAAGCCATGCTTATCAGGGCAATATAAAAATCAAAAAAGCATCCCTTGTTACCGAATATTGGCCTTATAATATATTCGGTATAAACTGTTATATAGAATTCAAAGGCCAGGATATCTTGTGGCGAGACCTGCAATTTAAAATAGCCCAAGACCAATACAGCTCTTATGGAAAACTGTCGGGGTTTATTAGGCCTGTCATTTCAGCGCATATAAGCTCGGACAAGCTCAGCGCATCAATTGAAACAAGCATTGCAAAAGACAACACGATATCCATATCAAAATTAGATGGTAAATACAGGGATTCAACATTCTCCTTTACGGGCAAGGTCAATGATGTCCGGGAGACATACATAAATACAACCGGCACTGCCTATCTTAACCTTAAGGATCTGTCCTATATACTTCCTGAACAATTTAAATTACCTGAAAACTCTGACTTTAAGGGTACAATAAAACTTGATATTGAGATGAGGGGGTCTTTAAGGGAGCCCCTTGACTGGATTGTCTTTATGGAGGGCTCGTCAAAAAATATATATATCGGCGATCTTGTGCTCAAGGATCTCTACTTAGACTACAGGATGAAAGACCGCTTCGTTGATATCCCGGTGTTTTCTTTATATGTATATGACGGGATAATAAATTCCACCCTACGCGCTAATCTTAAGGCAGAAGACTATCCTTTCATAGCAAACTTAGACATAAAAGATATAGACCTGCATAAGCTGATAAAAGACACTAAAGACAAAGATAAAAAAATAAAAGGCCTGTTATCCTCAAAGGCCGTATTAAACGGCTATATAAACAGAAAGGATTCATTAAAAGGAAGCGGCTGGCTTCAGGTTGCCGATGGATATCTGTGGGAGTTTCCTGTCCTTCGCGGAATAATGGATATATTGCTTATGATACCGCCTGAATATGTGACCTTAACAGACGCGTTCGGAAATTTTACAGTATCAAACTCAAGGGTATATACAGAAGATTTTAAGATGCTTTCTAAATCAGCGTCACTTTTGTGGATAGGCAGCGTGGGTTTTGACTCTACTTTGGATTTCAATATAGCAGGAAGGTTTGCGGAAGATATAATAAAACAGATTTCTGAACCAGGCAGAATTAAGAACGCTATATTGCGAGAGGCAGGACGACTAATAATGGAAGTCCGGCTTACAGGCACTATTGCAAAGCCCAATTATCAGATAGCGCCTTTTCCCTTAAAAAAGATATTTCAGGAAAAGGTAGTTGATGTTATAAGGGATATCTTCGGAAATATTCGAGAATAACCCCTTTTGCCTTATTAAGCGCCACAGCCCTGTGGCTTATCCGGTCTTTTTCCTTTGAACTCATCAGGGCAAAGGTTTTTTCAAAGTTTCTCGGTATAAATACAGGGTCATAGCCAAATCCGCTTACTCCTGAGCTTTGCTCTGCTATCTTACCATCAACCCTGCCGCTTACAACCTTTATAACTTTACCATATCTTGAAAGGCATATAGAAGTGCGAAAGCATGCCTTTCTTTCTTTTCCTTTAAAACACTTCATAGCTTTAAGAAGCTTGGCAATATTTTTATCGTCATTTTGAGATGCCCCTGCATAGCGGGCGGACTTTACACCAGGGGCATTGTTTAAACTCTGTACTTCAAGCCCTGAATCATCGGATATCACAAGCATATTGGTTCTCTTTGATATCTCTGTTGATTTTTTTATGGCATTTCCACTGAAAGTATCTTTATCTTCTTTTACATCAGGAAAACCCTTGAATCTATCAAGGCTTAGAATTCTTATATTGAGGTCGCGCAGAAGTCTTTTCAGTTCAA
>Ga0268277_1000506_pt1 | contig 30570 bp, 25 predicted proteins | sample saktaG_5_FD_190132 | JGI IMG/M metagenome (GOLD analysis project Ga0268277, IMG submission 190132) | Saline water microbial communities from Sakinaw Lake, British Columbia, Canada - sak_2010_1_5_50m | ecosystem: Environmental > Aquatic > Non-marine Saline and Alkaline > Saline ... | reverse complement strand
TTTTATAAGAAACGTAATCCGCAGTATATGGGAGAAAAATAAATTTCGCAATATCTTTCTCATTAAAAACTGATAGGTTATAGAGACGTATTTATCACTATGAGTTATACCCATGTTCTTAATAAAGGCGGTAGGACTGTACGCAGTCCACTGGACACGATTTGAAAAATGGCCAGAGTAATTGTCAGACAAGCTTCTTACGACTATGAGATATTGAAGCGCCACTATGTGGTAGGCTGTTGAGAAAGTTCATACACAGAAATTAATTCTTGCCTTATCGTTTCAGCTCATTTCAGTTTTGATCCTAAAATTTCTCCAATGAGCTTGGGATTGGCCTTCCCTTTTGATGCCTGCATAGCCTGACCGATGAGAAAACCCATTGCCTTTGCCGTACCAGCCTTATAATCATTGACGGCTGAAGGATTGGCTTCGAGGACCTGATCGACAAGAGCCTCGAGTTCTACGGTATCTGAAGCCTGTTTGAACCCGAACTCCTTTGTAAATCGCTCCACTTTTTGGCCCGGCATCTCCGGGAGGCGAGAGCGTATCTCCTCCACCCATTCATCGGAAAGTACAATCTGCGGCACTGACGGATCGGGCACGCAGGGCCAAACTTTTCACGCATCGCCAAGGTAACCTGTTTTTCCGGGTCCCACAAACGGGTATGTAAAACGATCGTTTCGCCCGCATTCACAAGTTTGGCCTGTCGGCTGATTTCATATGCGATCGCATTACCCACATTGTGAATAGAATTCATATTCTTGATTTCAACTTTCGTATTTAACTCATCGCTTCCTCTGGGACGAATCGAAATGTTCGCGTCAACACGCATGGTCCCATGTTCCATACTGCATTCGGCGCTGCCCGTATCGCAGAAAGAAATAACGGAAGAAAAGAAACTGCCAGGAGAAATTTTAAAAGAAAAAGAAGCTATTCTCCTGATCAATGATGAGGAGATGATCATCAATGTTGGTAAGGAGATACTGAAGACATTAGGTTACACAGTATTAATAGCAAGAAGTGGGAAAGAGGCCATTGAGACCTACCGTGGAAACAAAGACAAGATAGACATGGTAATTCTGGACATGATCATGCCGGACATGGATGGCGGAAAGACTTACGATGTTTTGAAAGATATCAACCCTGATATAAAGGTTCTCCTGTCAAGCGGATACAGTATCAATGGTCAGGCAACGGAAATACTGGAACGTGGGTGTAATGATTTCATTCAGAAACCGTTCAATATAAACCAATTTTCTCAAAAAATAAGGGAAATTCTGGAGAAATAGGAGTTATTTTACTTCCGACAAATTCTGTTCAGGACTCATCAAAGAAAAACTATTCTGTCGTGCCCTTTGCATAACCACGGCCTGGATCTGGCGAAAAAATGCATTCATAATGGGCAAGCCAAACATCCCGTTGACTCACGACCATCTTTAAGGCATAATGAAAATCATAAAATGATAGGGGACAAATTTAAAATCTGTCCCCATATTCCCTGAAAAAAGGTGTTAAGTCATGCGGATGAAAAAGTCATTTTTTAGACGGCATACCGGAAAAATTTTGTCTATTTTTATTGTCTTAACTTTCTTTGTCCCATTCTTTGTTTCTGCAGATGATTTAATTACCGTTATTGCCGATGGCCAGGCAGTGCTTGGTGAAGATACAACGCCTGCGCGGGCAAGGTCTCTTGCATTAAACAATGCGAGAAGGTCTGCTATTGAAAAGGCGGCAGGTGTTACGGTTCATGGTTTAAGTGTTGTATACAATTATCAGCTTATCAGTGATCTCATTTCAGCTTTTTCGAAGGGCTTGATCGTAAAAGAGGAAGTTCTTAAGGACGATTTGAAGTCAGATGGTAAGAATGTCACCTATTTCATAAGGATTAAAGCTCACGTAAAACCATTAGAGCACAAAAAACCGGGGAACTTCAGGATCGTTAAGACAGAAGTCTTTAGAGCCGGCGGAGCCTCTAACACAAAAAACCCTGTTTTCCAGAATAATGACGAAATACAGATAAGAGTGGGAGTAAATACAAACCTGTTCCTGAATATTTTCAGTGTAAGTCAGGATGGACAGATTACTAAACTTTTTCCAAATAAATATTTTAAGAATGACAGGGCATCTGCCGACAGAGATTTTATTTTTCCCAATGATATCCAGAGAGCAACCGGACTAAAACTGAGGGTCCATTCCCCTAAAAGCCTCTCAAGTGCACTCGAAACAATCCTTATTGTAGCAACAAAGGAAAAAGTAGAGCTCCTTTCCAACAGTGAACATGCCGAGAATACTATAACAGACCTTATGTATGAACTATCCGAGCTTGATCAGTCCCTCTGGGTGGAGAAGACAATCGGCTATGAAGTTAGAAGATAAGCGGAAAAAACAGTACCGCAGAAACGTGTAGGGACTTCACCGGGTAGGCTTTTTCACGTGGTACACAGAAACAGACGGTGAGATATCGGAAGACAAAAATGACAAGAAAAAAAACAGGAAAACTTATCACCTTCATCCTCATTGTTTTTTTCCTAACCGGTTGTGCCTCGGTAGATATAACGGTTAAAGAAGTGATGCTTCGTGAAAACCAGGCGTATGCCCCTCTAAAGGACGATGATGCGAAGGGGAAATTGCTGGTTAAGCTCTTTCATCTGCTGAAAAAAAACAAAAATAAGGAGCTTAAATTATTTGAGACCGACCCCGGCAACAAAAAAGCAAAGGAAGAAGGGATACGATGGTTTGTTCAGGGGGGACCCTTTCCGGCACTTACTAAACAGAGTTCCATCACATTTACCGATGTGCTCTATATTGATCGTGAAAATATGGAGATAAAATGTAAGGTGAAAGGTAAGATGACGTTTCTTTTCGTTCCTATCATGAACCCCGAGACAGAGGCCGTCTTATCGATAAAGTCCCTCAATGAGATTAAATTGACTTACTCCGGCCTTTACTCCTGGCTAATTATCGGTACGGGAGTTTTTAAATTTGAGTGGCTTATCGATTACATAGACTTCGATAATAATGCCATCGGAGCCTATTATGCAGTCGGCGGCGGAGGCCCAACGAGTGTGGGTGGCGGCAAAGGTTATCTGCTCGTAAAGTTCAAAGAGAAAGCCGATGAAAAACTTTTTGTGGCAAAGGCCGTCCAGCCGGAAATCGAAGAAAAGGAAAAGCCCGCCGTAATCCCGCAAGTGCAGGAAGAGGTGCAGACGCCGGCTCTTACCGCCAGCATATCTTTCAATGAGGCCTCCGGCAACAATGTTATTGACGGCGGCGAAAAAGTCGGCTTAACGGTAGAAATTGAAAACAAAGGTAACGGTACGGCAAAGGATGTACAGGTTATCCTGTCGGGCAGCCAGGCACTCGTAAGTTATCTTGGTAAGAAAAAATTTGCAGGTAATATCAAGCCCGGCGAAAAAAAGAGAGTTGAATTTGAGACCGTTGTACCGGTTGACGTACCGGCGGAAACAGCATTGATAAAGATAGAAATTAAAGAGAAAAGCGGCGTTTCACCGTATGAGCAAAGAACATTAAAGGTGGCCATGAGGCCTGCCGAGGTGAAAGAGACCGTTGAGATAATATCTGAGGCCCCACACCTTATCTATACAATGCGGCTCAAGGATCAGAATAACAACCGTGTACTTGAGGGCGGCGAGACGGTTGTCCTGACGGTAAAAATCGAAAACAGGGGCGGAGGTGCGGCAAAGGATGTTCGTGTGCTTCTTTCAGGGAATCGTACCCTTGTCGGTTATCTGGGGGAGAAGAAATTTGTCGGGGACATTAAGGCGGGTGAAAATAAGACGGTTCAATTTAAGGCAGTTTTGCCTTCCGAGATCCCGGCAGAAACGGCCAAAATTACAGTAGAAATAGAAGAGAGAAAGGGTGCCTCGCCTTCTAAAAGAAAGACGTTTATGGTGGCCATGAGACCTGCGGAGATGCAAGAGACGGTTGAGATAATATCGGAGCTCCCGCACCTTGTCTATACGACGCGGCTCAAGGATCAGAATAACAACCGTGTGCTTGAGGGCGGCGAGACGGTTATTCTGAGAGTGGAGATTCAAAACAGAGGTGAAGAGGTGGCAAAGGATGTTCAGGTTCTCCTGTCAGGTAATCAGTCCCTTGTCGGTTATCTGGGGGAGAAGAAATTTGTCGGAGACCTCGGGGCGGGTGAGAAGAAGACGGCTGTATTTGAGGCTGTTTTGCCTGATCAGATACCGTCAGAAACGGCAAAACTTACCGTGCAAATAAAAGAAAGCGTGGGGTTCTCGCCTTCTGAAAGAAAAACTTTGAGGGTGGCCATGAAACCGGTTAAAGTGGCAGAAACGGTAGAAGTCATCTCTGAAGTGAGTGTAGACGATCTGCCGGCAAAGACAAAAAATTATAAAAAGAATGATAACTTTGCCCTCGTCATCGGGATTGGCAAATATCGGGAGAAGATCATTCCTTCAATCAGGTATGCGGGGAGAGATGCCGAAGTTATAGCGAAATACCTTGAAAATTTAGGCGGAATTCCCCGATCAAATATCAAGGTATTAACGGATGATACAGCGACAAAAAGCGACCTGGTGGCTTACTCGGAGGAATGGCTTTCCAGGAGGGTGAAGAAAAACTCTACTGTGTACATCTTTTACGCGGGTCATGGTGCACCGGATCCGCGAGGCAAAGAAGCTTACATTGTTCCTTATGAAGGACATCCCGACTTTCCGTCGAAGCTTTATCCGTTGAAGAAAATGTATGAATCGCTGAACAGGCTTCCCGCTAAAAACGTAATTGTCATGCTGGATAGTTGTTTTTCGGGTGTGCAGGGCAGAAGCGTTACAAGTAAAGGGGCAAGGCCGATCAGCATCTCCATAGAGAATCCGGTGTTGACCGGTGGGAATATTACTGTCATTGCCGGCGCTACAGGTAATCAGATGAGTTCCGATTATGATAGGGTTGAACATGGTTTGTTCACATACTATCTATTGAGGGGAATGAGGGGAGAGGCAGACAAAAACACAAATGGAGTGGTAGAGCTGGGAGAACTTTATGACTATGTAAGGACGAATGTATCGGAGAAGGCTTCCTTAGAGCTCAACAGAGACCAGACACCCGTGTTACTTCCTTCCGAAGAGAGTGCGGGAGATAAATTAAGAATACCGGTTGCTAAATACAGATAAGACGTATCAATTAAGGAATCTTCTCACTGTTTCGGAATCTCCTTTTCCACTTCCTCAAGGGAGTTCCCATCATATCGTATTACCTTAGGCAGTGGTTTAATGAACGATTGCCTCAAGGAGTAAGTATAGGCACCCTGATCCGGAATGACGAGAATGTCACCTGTGTCAATTCCACTACCAAAAACTGATGTTCCCCAGATGTCATAGGGCGCACAGAGAGAACCGAAAGTTTCCAAAGAAAACTCTTTTAAAGAAGGTTTGGTAAGGTTTATGACAGGAATGAACTCGGTCAAAGGGCGTTCCCAGCCTAAGAGGTTTATACCGCCGTCAGTTATTACCGTTCGAGAGTCCTTCTTATCGATCACCGTGAGCAGGATATGCATGGCAGGCGTTGATATCCACCTGCCGGGTTCTATCCAGATCTCAAGGTCGGACAAGGGAGGTCCCTGTAGTGAAAGTGCTGCGGTGATTTCCCTTGCAAAATGGTCAAGCGGTCTGGACTTGCGGTAGTAATGTCTTGATCTGAACCGAACTCCTGGATCAAGTAACCGGATAAGCTGTCCCTTTAGGGTATTTTGTGGATTGAGCCATTCACCCTGTTCGGGCCAGAAGCCACCCCCTATATCAAGAAATTTTAAAGATTGCCATAACCTTGCTGGCACATGCCTGTGGATATAGGAACCGATTTCATTTATCATATTGATCTGAGCGGTCGGATCGAGATTCCAACTGGTATGGAACTGAATGCCACAGAGGTCCATTCCTTTTACCGCCATAGATTTTCTTAACATATCGGCCAGGTCTTTGACGGGAATTCCAAACTTTTCCCACCCCTTCTCGTGATCAGGGCGGATACGTATCCCCACTTTCAGGTTGCCTCCCAGGTCTTTTTCTCGTTTCAGAATTTTCGACAGCCTTTGCAGCTCGCCCATGCTGTCCATAAGGAGTGTTACCCTTTTCCGATTTTGAATGGCAAACATAAGCTCTTCGTCGGTCTTCCCGGGTCCACTAAAGACAATATTCCTGCAATCCATGGAGAGCGCCCTGGAAAGTTCAAATCCACTTGACACGTCAATGCCCATATCCGAAGCGATGACATGCTTGCATATTCCCGCGAAGGAGTTGCTCTTCATGGCGTAAAATGCTCGATATCGTTCAAGGTGCTTTGAGAAGGCTTCGTGAAACCTCATTATTTGCAGTGACAGGGATGGTTCATCGAAAAAATACTGGGGGGTTCCAAATTGGGAAGCGCTATCCAGAAGAATTTCTCTTTTATCCAGTATGGAATTCAGGTACTGATGAAGGACCGCTTTGGGGAGAACCTTTGCACCGCTCTTCAGTGCCCTGATGAAAAGAGGAACTAATCTCAAAATGATCTCTTTGTAACTTTCGGGGATAGATAGTTGATCAGTCTTTCCGGTATTTTTCTGGTTAGCTTCGTGCATGATTTTTCATCGCTTCTTTTGTCAGGCTTATGACTGCTTATCGTTATTGATGGAGACTCCAAGAGACTTATTAAGTTGATGGTATATAGAGATCAGATTACTGTCTGATTCGGGAGAAATAACGCAGTATCCCAGAAGTCTGTTGTCGTAATCACCGGGTGGAAAGACTGTTTTATCCCCCACTTTTTTCTTGAGGAACACCGTCTTGACCCAGGGAAGAGAGAGAATCCGGGATGGATCGAGACGGGTAATTACGCCTTCCCCGGGAGCGTAAAGATTTATGCTTGCAAATGATTCAGGCGGCATGTCTAATGTTTCTAACGGGCGGGTTTTGCCGGAAATGACGTCGAGATATGTTCCAAGAAGATCGTTTCCTGTGGCGATTTCTACAAGATCGGGGATGGAGTCTCCGCCGGGCCTTGGCGTCAATTCTATAATAACCGGATGATTGTCGTCAGTAATGATAAAATCCGCCATGAAGTAGCCCCAGGTAAAACCCAGTGAAATTGAGGCATCTTTTAGTATATTATGCAGGTCTCTCAGAACGAAACCTTCCGGATATAAAGGGGGAAACGTGTACGCGAGGATCGAACCGAATGTCTGGTCAGTAGCTTTTACCTTTCCCGTTTCTCTTAAGATTACTGTTTGTCCGTCCCGAAGTATAAAATCACAGCTGAATTCAGGCCCGGAAACGAACTCTTCAACGATCCATGAACTGCACGGCTCTATGAAATCTGACCCGTAATTAGCAGAAATCGTCCTGAAAAGAGGTTTTAATCTCCGTTTGGGAAGTTCCTCCCTCATAACCCGGACTGATTTTATAATTTCTTCTTCATTCTTACAGTGGAACAGGAGTTCACTCCCACTTCCGGAAACAGGTTTCAACACGATATCCTTCCTGACACAGCGGAAGAAATCCAGGGTTTCCTGCAAATCCGACGCGAGAGCAGCTTGCGGGGAAGGAATCCCACCGTCTTTCCATATTCTTCTTGATTCAAACTTGTTCCTTGTTTTGGCGATAGCGTCCGGTGAAGGAAAGGGCACCTTCAAATGAAGAGCCAACCTGCTTGTAACAATCAGAGATTCGCAGTCGAAGCAGGCGATACCCCTGGGAGTAAGCTTATTGACGGATAGATATTGGCAAACTGATTGCAGTGTTTCTTGAAAATTTTGAAGGGGGGCGAGGAGAACAACAGATTTCTCGATTGTTCCAAGAAGAGGATCGCTCTGAAAACTGCTGTCAATAATAAAGAATGCATCTTCAGGATATTTTCTGTGAATCTTTAACACATAGTCCGGTGTGGTCCCAACCACAAGCACTGGATCACGCCTCATGAAAATCTCTTTCCCTGGTTGTTATTATGTCAAGCATAAGTTTGTTCTCTGCTAATAAGGTTGATGGAATCATTCACCGACAATGCGTGTTCGAATTGATCTTCTTGAGTTAACGCAGGAGTTACAAACTTATAGAGCGGTTCAGGATCAAGGTGCCAGAGTTTCTTCCAGTAAAAATCACCACATAGGAAATCAACCTTTGAGACACGTTCATTACAGGCAAACTCAATGTGATACATATTTATGGCCTTGGCTATACCTGGGAACTCAGGACTGGCCCCTCCAAGGAATACCGTATATGTTCCTTGATATAATGCACCCAAATCGACGGCTACCGTTTTTCCGTCTATTTCAAGACTTACCATCCTGAGCAAGCCCTCGCGGTGTAGAAAGTGGCTAATATCTCTGAAACTATTTTTGAATCGATAATCGTACAGGTATGAATCCGATCCGAAACGTCGAATATTCATATCTATGAGCAGGTCAAAATCTTCTAATCGGTTAAAGTAAAAAGAGCTGTCTGGACCAGTTAGTGATGCAATTGTTTTATTGATGCCCTTAAATTTTTTGTTGGAAAACCTTTTACGGTAAAGTGTTATGTCAAAATCCAGATTCGGCGGATAGAGGACATAACCTGTCTCATCTACATCCAGATCCGGGATCAGAAACTCTTCAGGTACATCCATATATCTTAGATACGTTTTTTCGGGACAGGACGAGAGAAGCTCCAGAAGAAATTCCCTATTTCTTAAGTAAATGGGGGTTCGTTCGATCCAAGTCTTATCTTTCCATATCTCCCCTGGGAAAAAAACGAACGTTTCGTGTTCTTTAAGATAGGAGAGTGGCAGCATACCGGCTATACCCTCTGCGTCTTCCAGAACCAGGAAGCAGGGCTCGTAATTAAAATGCCGTTGAAAACAAAGGCGAAATTCCCACAAGTCTGATATGTTCTTGGGTCGGAAAAGAACATTCCACAGCCTCTTGCATTCGTCAAGGTCTGTTATAAATTTCCTTCGCATCATTTTGTGCTTTCTGCTTAGATGCCCCTGTTGTTTTTATTTAATCCACAGATTTCGCAGATTACACGGATTACTCTAATCATTTGAAGGGCGATGCGAAATCTGTAGGGCTTAATTCCCCGTGGCTTGCCGCGGGGTAGTTCATTTGTGGGTTACTGACGGGTAATCACCTTAAGGTTGATTCTCTCAGCCTTAAAAAAATTTTTTGCGAATTCAACGACCATCTCAGGTTTGTAAGGTTTGCAGCTAAAAACATCGAGATAAGTTGTGTTGGTATGATTGGCAAAATGTGCTGAGATAAGCGAAGTTTCTATAAGCTGTGTCATGGAATATCCTGCAACCCGTTCATCCTCGCCAAAATGAACCACCTGGGTTTCGCCAAAGCGTTTCATTTCAATCAGGTCACAAAGTTCTTTCACAAACTGTTTAATTTTTTTGTCGTTCCGAATAGTTTCGGGATTGCAGTTGTATAAATCTATACAGGAGAGCAACCCCCATGGTTGCTCAATCTCGGATTGATTTTGTTCTGCACGATTGGTCATTTTTAAAAAGTCTCCTTTAGTGTCTTAGTCTTTAAATGATTACTCTGCTGAAAATAGTTGACTTTATTTAAAATCCTACGGCTGAAGGCCGTAGTTAGGACAAGCGGATGGAACAATGAACGGAAATAATCCTTTTTATCTTTATGCACTATGGGATAATGAGGTGCATTTGCAAGTTTGACTTCCTCGACAGTATAAACAGCCTTGGGATTGAAATTTTTTATGATTATTCGCAGCATTAAAATTCCCAGTGACAGTTTTTCTTCAATATAAAACAAACATATTCCTTACCGGGAAGCCCCGTCCTTTGGACGGGGAGCTTCACTTTTTTTCAAACCGGTGTTTTATTAATGTTTTTGCCCTATCTCAGGATTCTTTTGAAAAGCACCCACCGGCCTGTTTAAACAGATTTCATACTTGCCTATGCCTCAAGTATTTCTTTTTGTCGTTATGCTTTCCCGTTTCCTGTGAGTCGATCACTTTGTATTTATTTTTCCTACATGTCGGGCAACGCTTTGGCATATCAAAACGCCTGCCCATGAAGTGTTCCTGTTCGGAAGCAGTAAAAACGAATGACTTCCCACATTGAATGCAGATAATAACTTTGTCTTTCATCTTGCTTAAACCTGAAACCAAATTACCTGATGTAACCTCAATAAATTAGCATTAGAAGAAGAAAGACGCTCCCTTCTATGTTTTTAATGCTATTCTCCTAATATTTTATATGTTTCAATAGTGATGATTCTGTTGCCGTCCTTGTCCTCACCAACAATGCCCGTTGCCGTAATGTTCTTATCTAAGAGTTCCAGCAACTCTTTTCCGATGGAATTGTCGGAAACATCATAATATCCTTCAGCCGTATCTATGGTAACGGCGACGACCTTATCATTGTCATCAAACGCTATAGCTATTACTGTCCCGACAATCGTGATTTTCTCAGCATAAGCCGTGAATGCGGTCACGCTTATAACAAACATGATTAACAGAACAAAAACCAATGCCGACAACAACTTTTTTTTCATTTCCGGTCTCCTGAGTCTTACTTGTTAAATTTTGATTTAAATATAAAGTTTACTTCTGAAATTTGGTCATTCCCCTACAAATACTTTTCTTTATGTTCGTCTTCATCAATGTATTCTTTTAAACTATATTCGCTGATCTCGATGATAATATTACCGTCTCCGTTCTCTGTCGTAGTACCAACAACTTCAACTTCTTGCTCTATCAGATCCAACAACTCTCTTCCCCTTTTATTTTGTTTAATGATATATTCCTCTTCATCAATGGTTTGGATAGCAATCTGAATGAGGTTGTCGTTATCGTCCCAATCTGAAGGGACGATAATACCGGTAATTGAGCTTTCAGCGTTCTTTTTCTCTTTCATCTTGATCATCCCTCCTACGGGACTTTTTTAACAAGGATCGAGTTCTATATTCTGCAGTTCGTCTGGATAATAAGCAACATGCGTGCCGTATTTATAACATATTGATATTTAAGGAGTTGTGCAATTAATTGCAGACAATTATCGGAACTGATAGTTCTTATAAGGACTATCAGCTATGTGGATTGATTCTTCTTGAGAAACAGTTGAAAGGGCTTGAAGGCTTTAAGTAAAAGGGAAATCATGAAGGAAACTTTAAGTTCCGGTTTTTACAATTAATCGGAACCTGTTGTTCCGATTAATTGTCATACGTGCAGGGTTTTGAAGTCTTCTTTTCTGACACCGTATTTGGTCATAAGTTTGTGCAATTGGCGAGTGCTCACTCCGGCTGCATCTGCCGATTTTTGGATATTACCTTTATGAAAAGAAAGGAGTCTTTTTAAATAGTTTCTTTCTGCAGTCTCGACAGTCTGCCGTCTCATTTCGGATAGATAAGGCAATGAACCTGAGGAAAGTTCGGAATCCGAAGTACCTGATATGAAAAGCTCATCCGGGAAGTTATCAGGTCCAAGCACTGAAGAGTTTTCAAGAATATACGCACGTTCCATAAGGTTTTCCAGTTCGCGGATATTACCCGGCCATGAGTATCGTTCAAAAGCTTCCAGAACATACGGATGTATTTCGTGAATCTGCTTCGGGTATGTTTCGTTCAACTTTCTTAAGAAAAACCCTGCAAGATGTGGTATGTCTTCAATTCTTTCGCTAAAGGGTGGAATGTCAACTGGAAACACATTTAAACGATAATATAGATCCTTTCTGAATACACCGTCCTCAACCAGTTGTTTTAAATCGACATTGGTTGCGGCGATGATTCGCACATCTGCTTCCATGCTTATTTCCCCTCCAACCCTCTGAAAAGTTTTGTCCTGCAATACTTCTAAAAACTTGATCTGTGCAGAGGGCGTCATAGTCCCTATCTCATCCAGAAAGATTGTGCCACCTTGAGCGATCTCAAACTTACCCAGCTTCCTTCGGTCAGCACCGGTAAAAGCCCCTTTTTCATGACCGAACAGCTCACTTTCCAGAAGGGTGTCGGGAATTGCACCACAATGTACAGTGATGAACTGAGCTTTCGCCCTATTACTGTGGCGATGTATGAGTTTTGCCAGCAAACCTTTACCTGTTCCTGTTTCCCCTGTTAACAAAACAGTTGTTTTTGTTAGTGCTACAGAACGAACCCTTTCAAAGACTTTTCTCATCGCCGGACTATTGGTTTTGACAACTTCAAGTGAATCCATCTGCCAGAATTTATCACGAAGATAATCCAGCTCCGATTGCATCATTCTGGATTCATAGGTGCTTTCGGTTACAAAATTAAGTTCATCTATATCAACGGGATACGTAAAATAATTGCTTGCTCCGGCTTTGACGGCCATAACGGCCTCCCGGATCCTTTCTTGAGATGACATAACAATAATTTCAATATTGGGAAATATATGCCAGAAGGGTTGAAAGGCGTCTTTATAATTGATGCGTCCGTTAACAGAAGCTGATCCGGATTGAAGGAGTTCTACGTCAATAAAGAGAATTTCGTAACGTTTTTTTCCGAACAGATCCAGACAGGATTCCCTGGTAGTCGCTACATCAACTTTATATTCTAACCGAAAGCAGTTTTTAATCGGCTCGTAAGCCATCCGGTTATTAGAAGCAACAATAATGGATTCCATTTAATCCTCACCTGTGTGATATATAATAAACACTAAGCATTTTGACCGGGAGCGCACCCGCAAGCCCCGTCTTGCCTGCCTGTGCCGGACACGTCAGACAGGTGGCGGGGAGCTTCACTTAAGATTTATCTGAAAAAGAGGCATTATAAAGCCATGTTTTTAACTTCTAGTCAATATTTTTATTGTTCTGTTTTTATTTGTATTTAAGGAAATTTGCCACCGTGCTTCTTACGAGGGGCGGATCGAAAGACTCTAGATAATAAATAATCTCAGGGATGGCCCTTTTTTGCAATGATTACGGAGTCGGTTTTTGCCATTCATGAAAAAAAGCGGGCCTTAAGGGGTCCCATCTACCGACGAGGCGATCAAATGAGGGGTGAGACAATGTCTTTTTAAAAATTTTATAGTAATAGAGTTCCTCAACTGACGATAGCAGGGGATTGCCTTCCACGCTGTTGAACGCTTTCAAATCGTTTTCTGATATTACTTGCTCTGCCTGCTGGCGCATGATGTACGCCACGCCGGAACCCTGGGCGAAGAATCGTTTTGTCTGATAGATGATGTGTCCCGGAAGACACCCTTCGAATGCCTTGCGGACAATCCACTTGCCCGTCTGTTCCTTGCCGTGGATCTTGTACTCCAGGGGAATCTTCAGAGCGAAGTCCATAACGCGGGCATCGAGGAAGGGCGTTCGACTTTCAAAGGAATTGGCGGCATTCAGTCTGTCCAGTCTCTGCAGTGCCGTGTTATGTGCTACGTTGATAAGGTTATCAATAATACCGGCAAGTTCTTCGGAATTGTTTGCCTCTTTGTACTGGCCATCATATCCGCCGAAGAATTCGTCCGCTCCTTCGCCGGTAAAAACGCAGTTTGCTTTACCTTTAATGAAACGTCCGGCCAGAAAGTTGGCAATCGCCCCGTGGACGCAGCTTTCTTCATACATTTCCTGGTGGTGAATTGCCAGGGGCAGTATTTCGTTGATCTCCTTTTCACCGAACATCAAAATATGGTGGTTAACACCTAAGTGGGCGGTGACATCCTTCGCCAGAGGAAGGTCCTGTCCTTCCTCCATACTCACGGTGAAACATTCGATATCCGGTTTTATCTCGTGGGCCATCCAGGCGATAAGGCTGCTGTCCAGGCCGCCGCTTAAGAGAATTCCGGTGACGGTATTATCTCTCATGCGCTTTTCCGTCGCTTCTATGAGAAGTTCCTTCACCACTTTTCTGGCCTGTTCAAAATTCTCGAATTCGGGGGTTACAACGGCTTCGTCCTTATATTTCCGGAATCCCAGTTCACGGGAGTAAACATAGCCAGGCGGAAATTCCCTGACATCGATGCTGATATCGACAAGAGCTTTGGCCTCGGAGGCAAAACACAGGTTTCCTTTCATGTCATGGCCATAGTAGAGGGGCTTAATCCCCGCCCAGTCGCGAGCAAGGATCAATCTGCCGCCGTCACATACGGCGCAGGAAAAATCTCCGTCTATTTTGCCGGCGAACTGGTGTCCGAACTTCTTATAGAGCGACAGCACGGCCTCGGCGTCGGTCATGTCACCTTTTCTGGTATTGTATATCCTCCCGTCGAGGGCAACCGCCATCGTGCCGTCCGACGCATAATGTGAACCGTCCTTGCAGTCTGCTCCCATGTTCAGTTCGTTGCACCCGATGTTGACGTTGCCATTTTGGTATATCCATGTATCGTGGGGACCTCTATGCTTGATCCTTTCGAGCATGTTTCGTAAGGTGCCGTTGTCTTCACCTAATATTCCGGCAATTCCGGCCATGATTGAATCTCCTGTTTTATGATTATATTATATACTGTCGGTGCGTATGTTATGCCTGGAACGAGTCAAGTACCTTGACAGCTTGGAAGCCGTCGGAGCAATAAGCGTCAGCCCCGATCTCACGAGCGAATTCATCCGATACGGCGGCGCCGCCGATCAAAACCTTGACTGTATCCCTGAGGCCGGCCGTTTTCAATTCCTCAATGACTTCACCCATAACCAGCATTGTTGTCGTCAACAGCGCTGAGAGACCGAGGTATTCGGGCTTGTTTTCCCGTACATAGTCCACGATCTTTTCTGTCGGCACATCAATGCCCAGGTCTTCCACGTCATAACCTGCACCCTTGAGCAGGATTGCGACAATGTTTTTTCCGATGTCGTGAATATCCCCCTTAACGGTTACAATCGCAAACTTGCCTTTCGATTTGATGTCGGCATCCTCAAGAAGAGGTTTCAGGATATCCATAGCGGCGCTGACCGCTTCGGCTGAGGCAAGCATATCCGGTATGTAGTATTCTTTTGCGTTGAATTTATCACCGACAATTTCCATTCCGGCAGTCAGGCCGTCGGCGATTATTTCCTTCGCGGGAATGTTTTCGTCCAGTGCCATTTGGGTCAACTCTTCGACCCCGGGGCCGGTCAGGCTATCATCTATTCCTTCGTCATCCTGGGTCATTCTCCCCTGGATAACATTTTCCTTCAAAACGGCAATAATCTCTTCGCTCATTCTTATCTCCCTTCTGCATATGTGTTCAAACGTGGCAAAAGCCCTGGTATTTCATTGAATATTCTTGATGTTATTTCACGATCAATATGGTTCACCGGTTTTGCGATAAGCTCATTCATTCTGTCATAGGCAAGGGCAAATACATCGTCGGTTTCTCCATCCCCTTCAAAGGGGTAGGGAGGTGAAATCTCACCGGTGCGCATCACTTTTCTGATATAACTGATGAACAGCTTCTGCGGTGTTTGCACTACTTTTCTAATCTGGGTCAGCACGTCATTGATCTCGGTCTCATCGATCCGCGGCGGTTTCAGGAAGAATTTCATCATCTGGAAATGGGCGTCGTCCAAGACCGCCTGGAGCAGGCAGAAAACAGAATTACAGTCGAGAAGACCGTACGCGCAGTGCAGGTACTGGGGGCCGCTCAACGTTACCAGGATATCGGAAAACAATCGTTCAATAGATGATTGCTGTCCCGGTGTTTTCGAGTCGCAAACGCCCGATGTGGAGTAATTCGGTATCTTGTAGAATCGTGCCAGCTGGACACAGTCAACGTTATACTGACTGGTTTCGATAGCTCCATACGAATCGCTCAGGGTATCCATCCGTGTTCTCACGGGAACACTCCCGTAAATAACAGGAGTTCCCCTGTTGACAAGTTGTCCCAGGGTAATTCCTGCAAGGACTTCCGCATTTATCAGTGCCAGAATCCCTGCCTCTTTAATAGGAGCGGAACTTCCCGCCTGGGGCGAAGATGAAACCACCACGGGAAGGCCCTTCCGGCAGATCTCGATAAATGTCTCAGTTGTGTCGTCAACAAACTGCAGGGGACTCTTGACCAGACAGGTGATAAATGAAATGATCGGGTTTTTTATAAGTTCTTCTTCTCCGCCGGCGATGAGCCTCGCCATGTTTACCACGTTGTCCAGCTGATTCAGGCTCGTGAGGCCCGCCTGAACATGCTTGGTCGTATTGTTTAGAGAGGCGAAGAATTTATTAACGTCTTTGTTTTCCTCCGTGATGTCCCGGTCCTGGATATTGACGTTACGTATAAAGCCGTCCAGTGTTTCCAGGTGTTCACAGACATGTGCCGATTTGCAGAGATCCGCAACTGTTCCGCGACGGGGAATAAATTCGGGTACACGGATCTCAACGGTGGAATCGGACTTTTTGGTATATGTCTGAAAATCAACATCCAGCCAGACATTTGTCTCCGAACCGGATACAAAATAGACCCGCGGGTCTTCTCCATGCATGACCAGGGCATTGTCAGGGTTTCTTGCACCCAGTGTAACCGTTTTGGGTGCGTTTTCGAGCGCCTCGAGAACGAGAAATTCTGGGATTTTGATCAGCCAGTGTGGAGGATCACCTGATGCAGCCGCCGATACGTCCGCTCCTGAAGCGGCGAATATATCTGCGGCCTTTTCATTGAAACAGATCAGGCCGGGATCCCTCAGGATCTCTAAAGATGCCTGATGAATACGTTCTATCTGTTGAGTATTTAATCTTTCGTAAGGGTTATTGACTAAGATTCCTTCTCGCGGCACGGTGCCGACCTCCTTTGTATACGTTTCACTTGTATTGTTTTAATCTTCCAGCAGGCCTTTTCGGTGAGCCTTGATAAAACCCTTGCATAAGGGGTCTTTGTCAGTGAGCATGTCTGCCACCCTCACGAGGCTCATTAATTTCTTGTCGAGGGGATTTAATATTGCTGCATCGAGGCCTGCCGACGCCGCCATGAGCATGAACGAGCGATTAACAATACCCCTGTTCGGAAGGCCAAAGGAAATATTGCTCAGCCCCATCACCGTCTTGGCTGTTGGATAACGGGTTTTAAGCTCTTCAATGGTCCTGAGTGTGACCAGGGCCTGTGTCGTGTCCACTGAAATGGGTAGTACCAGGGGGTCAAAATATATTTGATCCTCTCTGACTCCAACCCGCGAGAGATGCTCTACAATGATTTCAGCGGCCTGGAGACGCTCATCAACGGTTCGGGGTATGCCTCCTGCTTTCATTACGAGAGCAACCAGTGATGCCTGGCGTTCCGCTGCCAGGCGACCGACGGTTTCAAGTCTGTCAGGTTCGGCATCGACAGAGTTTATCATGACCGTTTTACCGCGGTATCTCCCAAGGGCGGCCTTCAAGACGGCCGGGTCATCACTGTCGATACAGAGGGGTTTTTCCACCACGTCCTGCACGAGATCGATTAACCACTCGATGATCGTCGTTGCGCTTTCCCGCGCATTCTGACCTACACCGGCATTGACATCGATGAGATCTGCTCCGGCTTCAGACTGGTCTTTTGCAAGATTAATCAGAAATTCCTCGTTCTTGTCAGTTATCGCCTGTCCGACGGATTTGATGGATGCGTTAATCTTTTCACCAATTATCAGCATAGGGTTTCCTTCTATGGTAATATTACTCCCGGTATCTCTTTTATCAGGAGTTTTTTCATCTTTTCCGGGATATAATTTCGGGGTTGACTGTTGAGAACTTCTCGAGCCTTCTCCGCAGCCCTCGTCCGTGTGTCTTTTGCTCCGTTAACTTCCCACTGGGGTCGATCTTCCTTATCGCTTAGTTGGGTGAAGTATTGTTCCGTTCGCATAAAATGGCGCGTATGACGTGAAGATACATAGTGTCCCCCCGGCCCCGATTTCTTTATCAGATCGAAAGCCAGGGTTTCATCGTCTACCTGGATACCTTCCACCGCTCGCATGACCATACCGATAATTTCATTATCGATCACGAGTTTGTCGTAGGAGGCTGTCATGCAGAATTCGAGAAATCCGGCAGCATCGTGGATAAAGTTGCCCCCCGCCAGGGCAACCAGGAGATTTGTAATAGCCGATTCATATCCCGCTTGGGCATCATTGACTTTCGAATCGGACATGCCTGCCGTTGCGTAATAAGGAAGCTTGTAAAATTGAGCCATTTGAGCTCCCGCTGCGTTCAATAGTCCCATTTCAACAGCGCCGGACAGATACTTCAGCGTTCGAAGATCTGCGATGGACGCGACAGAACCGTAGAGTGTCGGAGCCCCCGGACTTGTGAGCTGAGCAAGCATGACCCCGGCCAGTGTATCCACATTGAGCACGACAAGGTTACCAGCAAGTGTAATCGGTGACGTTGCGCCACACAGGGGTTCTGCCGGAACGACAACAGGAATACCTTTGCGAGCCGCCTCCATGGTAAGTTGCGAATAATGTTCATCAAGCCTCAGGGGACTGACCACGCAGGTTACCATGGAAATAAACGGCCGTTCCTTGAGTTTTTCGGGACTGCCCGCGATATATTCAGCCATCTTGATGACGTTTCTTACACCATCAACGGTGTAGACACCACCCATGATATGCTTCCGTGTGTAATTCAGGGCCGTTCCGAATCGATTAACATCAACATCTTCACCGGGAAGTTCGTTCGGGTACACGTTGAGCATATAAAAGTGAATATTATCGAGAATATCGACAAGACGTGCCATGTTTTTAATGTCTTCGAGAGTTGCTCGTCGTGAATCATTCGATCCCGGTTCCTGAACATTCAGCGCTGTTCCGCCGGTACCCATATAGACCTTATTCCCGCCGATTTCACAGTCCAGTTCGCCGTTTTCCGCTCGTCCGCACAATAAGATAACAGAGGGTGCTTTGTTGATTAGCTCCTCCGCAAGATCTTGCGGAATTTTCACAATCCGGCTGTTCTCATTTACTTCTGCTCCGGCATTACGGAATAGTTCCCTCGCCTCGGTGAAGTTTACCTGTATTCCTATCTCGGCAAAGACCCTGAGACTCGTTTTATGTATCTTTTCAATATCTTGATCGGTAATAGGGCGATATTGTCCTCCTGACAAGCCTCTTCGTACCTTCAATTTTCACTCCTGTATCTGCATATTTATCCGTTTAGTGTTTTTGAGAATATAAAAGTGAGCGTATTACTCGTAGCGAAATTGTTGAACCGAACAGCAAGCGAATTAAATCAACAATTCTTCAAAGAAGAATAACGATAGTAATTTCTTTAAAAGTCGAAGATTTTTCTTCGAACTGAACAGCGAGCGCGTTCCCCGTTGCTTGCTGCGGGGAGCTTCAATCTTCTACCTGTTCTTATTGTCTTCTACCGATGCAATTTTTTTTGCTGCACTCCGAACACGGATTATAAGGTAAAAATGAAGAATCCGTATCAGGAGGCAGAATGCCGAATATCCCTGAAATCGATTTGCGGGGCTGCATAAGGCAGGAATCCGTCAATTCAACACCTGTCGGATGGGGCTCGAAAAAACTGAAGAGCTTTTTCTGGTCTTTAATAGACCAATCGCAGTAGCCTGGGCTGAAACGGAAGGTAACTTCCCTGCCTTTCGATTTATATCGTTCCCTCATAGCTTGATAAAACTCCTCGACCATATTTTCTATTGTCACCGACCCCATGGAATCGAGAATATATGCCTTTGAGAGATAATTTTCCTCTGTAAATTGGGCGATCTTTTCTTCAATGCCATCGCCGATGGTAGCTATAAAAAAGATTATTTCATTACAGTCTTTCATGGTTTTTTCGAGATTTGAACTTGTAAATGATAAACCTCCCTCAACATAAACAACTCCATTATCAGTCGATTTGACCTTTCCGATCCGGTAGGAGAAACGAGGTTTAATGATATCTTTTAACTTAATTTCCAGTTTGTCTATTTTCATTTTGACAGAGTGAGATAATTTGCGATGCTTCCTGCCGCCCAAACGCCGGATCAGGTCATGCCTGTTAAAATATTTATTAACCTTTGAAAAATGTATGTGTTTCATTTTATTAATATTATTTACGTTATTTTGCTGATATTGTACTTTTTGTTTAATGCTCAAAAAAAAAGAGCCCTCTGGTACTTGGATTTTCTCGAACAATTCTAAAACTCACAAAACTTACAATCAGAATATGCTCTCTGAGCTTAAATAGTAAGTTTGCGGGTTTTTTGTCTTACCTACTCCCCCTGTTCGTTCGTATCCACATCCAGACGGATGGTAGATATAGCGGGCAGGTTTGACAGGAATTGTTAGTGAAAAAATCTTTGTTAGTTCCAAGAGCCCTATTCCCATGTCTTTCAAAAAAGTTAATTATGTTTATACAGGAAATCATTTCTTTTGTCAAGTCTCACAAAGGGAATAAAAACAAGAACTTATGAAGGTACGTGAAAGTGTCATATTTTGTAATCGGGGACAAATGGGGCTGCGACGGCTTTAGTGCATCTGTTTTTTGGGGAAGTTCTTTTGAAATTGTTTGGCTTTATGTTACAGTAAAAAACCCAATCTAATTAACGTTTCATCAAAATCCGGGAAAAGAGATGGAAGAGAAAAATTTAGAAAAGGATTTAAGGGAGATAGTCGGAGATCGGGTAACTACCAGCGATTTTGAGAGATGGTTCTATACGAGTGATCTTATGCCTATCCCCGGAATGATAAAGTCTCTATTCAGGACAATGCCTGCAGCCGTGGTTAAACCGGGGACGGTGCAAGAAGTTGGTGACGTTTTGAGTTATTGTTCTTATAAAAAAATAGCTGTTGTGGCACGAGGCGGGGGTTCTTCCGGCCTCTTTGGTGCGGTACCCAAAAAAGGCGGCGTTGTATTGGATTTAACCGATTTGTCAAAAGTTATTGAGGTCGATCGGGTGAGAGAATCGATAACCGCAGAGTCAGGTATAACATGGTGGGAATTAGATAGAACGCTGAAAAGTGAGGGGCTAACGGTCAGAAGTTACCCGTCCAGCGCCAAATCGGCAACTGTCGGCGGGTGGATGATGGGCAATGGTCTTGGAATAGGCAGCTTGAAATACGGGTCCCTCTTTGATCAACTCTTATCTGCCCAGGTAGTGCTTTCTGATGGGACAGTGAGAGAATATGCGAGGGGACAGGGGTTGGAATGGTTTTTTGAGTCCGAAGGAATGCTGGGGATAGTTACCAAAATTTCCCTTAAAATTCGAAGGCTTCCAAATGTAATCTCACATCATTTGATCTATTTTAGTGACATGGAAGACCTCTTTGGCTTTCTTGATCCGTTGGTAAGGACGGCACCCTGTCCCTACGCCGTTGAGATTTTTGATCACAAATACCTCGTACTTCTTAAAGCGTCCGGCTATCGGGTAACGAACTTCGGTCCCCGAAGCGGCATTGTGCTGGTTACCTATGATGGTGAAAAAAAAGAAATTGAAGAAGGTAAAAGTACTGTAAACAAACTGCTCCAGCGTCACTCCGGCAAGGAAATAGAAGGCGCAGAGGACGAATGGCAGCAGAGATTCAATATGCTAAGGATCAGGAGGAATGCTCCTACTGTAATTCCTACGAGCCTCCATGTCCCCTTGAATAACCTGAAGCAATTTTATTCCGGTCTTGAGAAACTGGATAAGAGACCTATCGGCCTTTTAGGACATGTAGTTTCCAGCGATGAATGCATGATGATGCCGATGGTGGTGAGCAATGAAATGAAAATGGCGGAGTATATCCTTGCTCTTCACACTCCACGGGAGCTTTCCAACTTGGCGATATCTTGTGGCGGTAAACCAGGTGGTGGGGTGGGTGTATGGAATGCCCCATATAAGAAGCAAATATTATCCAAACAAAGAATAGAAGAGATTAAGAAAAGGAAAAAGGAGCTTGATCCCCATGGCATCCTGAATCCTGGAATGTGGGTTGATTCACTGTTACTTTTCAACCCGGACATCTATCAGATTGCCATGGCGGTTGTTTCTGCAGCAGACAGGATAATCCCCGGAAGAGCGAGGAGATACGAACAAGAGGGTTTCCTGGAAGAAATTATTGCCTGCAATCAATGTGGTTACTGCATGAATTACTGTCCAACCAGGGAGGAATGGATTTCTTCCACACCCCGCGGCAGGATTCTTATGACGAAGGATTTGGTTGGAGGACACTCCTTGAATCATCAGAAAATAATTCCTGAGTACGTAAAATCAATCTTTCAATGCACCCTGTGCGGCAGATGTGGAGTCGGCTGCAGTGCTGATATCAAACCAGAGGAGATGTGGAGAGGATTGAGGAACAATCTTGTGCAGAACGGCTTTGAGCTTGAATGTTTGAAAGACTTGACAAGGAATATTTCCGAAGTGCAAAATATTGCTTCAAAACCGAATGATCAGAGAGCGAATTGGACAAAAAGGTTGAATTTTCCGTACGAATTTGGAAAAAAGAGAGGGGCAAAGGTTATCTATTTTGTTGGGTGTATAACGTCCTTTTACCCGGCGGTTCAGGACATAGCCCGGTCATTTGCCCGGATACTGGATTCAGCGGGTGTGGACTTTACCATTCTTGGCGATGAGGAGTGGTGTTGCGGTTATCCATTGCTGGTGGCCGGCCATGAGCAGGATGCAGCGAAGTTCATGGATCATAATATAAGCAAGATAAAAGAATTAAAGGCAGAGAGCATGGTGATGACCTGCCCCGGATGCTACCGGATGTGGTCTGAAGAGTATTATAATATTACCGGTAAAAGGGTGCCGATTGATATTTTTCACTCAACACAGTTCATAGCAAGGCTCATTGAAGAGGGCAGTATACAGTTCGGAGAACTGAGCGACAATATTGCCTACCACGATCCCTGTGATCTTGGCAGAAACAGCAAAATATTTGATGAGCCTCGTTACATACTCGACAAGATCCCCGGTCTTAATTCCGTAGAATTGAGAGATAGCCGGGAGTATTGCAATTGCTGCGGATCAGGAGGAAATCTCCTGGTATCAAATCAGGAACTTTCCCTTGATATCGCGAGGCGCAAGGTCCACGAATTTCTTGATACAGGCGCTCAGACCCTGGTAACGGCATGCCCCTCATGTATACGTTCTATAAATATGGCTAAAGTGGCGGAGAAAGCTCGGTTCAATGTACAGGATATTTCCCAGACGGTCTGGGAGGCCATGTCAAATTTGGCAAAATAATCGGCAAAACATATTGACAGAATTATTGCTTTGAACATATTGTGTGATGGGAGGAGAAGACGATGCACGAAGAAATAAAGAACACTCCTTTGCATGATTGGCATCTCTCGCATGGTGCCAATATGGCCGTTTTCGGCGGTTATGATATGCCGCTCTGGTATCCCTCGGGTGCAAAGAAGGAACATTTAACGGTTCTTACAAATGCCGGCATTTTCGATACAAGCCATATGGCCGTTATTATGGTTACCGGTACAGACGCTTTTGAATTGCTCCAGATGTGCTTTACCAAGGATCTGAATGCCTGTGTGGGCAAAAAGAAAGCCCCTTTAAAACCCGGTAAGTGCGTCTATGGCGCTTACTTGAACGAACGTGGTGAACTAATAGATGATGCCATCGTGTCCCAGATAGAGCATAATATTTACATGATCGTCGTAAATGCCGGTATGGGGGGCGACGTTACACGTCATATGATCGACCATGCCGGCTTACGAGACGTTGAGACAATAGATCTTACAGACAAAATTGGCAAGATAGACATCCAGGGCCCTATGGCTGCCGGTATCCTCATGAACGTTCTGAAAGAACCGGAAGAAGTTTTTGACGAGATGTTCTACTTCACGTTTAAGGGTCATTTCGATAGTACATCCACTTTTGCCGGTACGGTGAGCCTTACCGACGGCACGCCTCTTCTGCTTTCCCGGACCGGCTATACCGGGGAGTTTGGCTTTGAAATCTTTGTGAACCCTGATCATCTTATCGGGACCTGGGAAATGATCCTGGCGGCGGGCAAGAAGTATGATCTTATTCCGTGCGGTCTTGCTGCCAGGGACTCGTTAAGGGCAGGAGCTTTGCTTCCCCTCTCCCACCAGGATATAGGGCCATGGCCGTTTGTTAATCACCGCTGGCTTTTTACCCTGCCTTATAACGACGACGGAACAGATTTTACCAAGAAGTTTATAGGTGCCGAAGCCCTTCATAATATAGAAGAATCAGAACACACATGCGCTTTTGCGGGCTATGATCTCCGTAAGGTTTCCACCCATGACCCCGCAGCGTATGTGCTGGACGCTGCCGGTAATGAAATCGGAACGGTTTTAACGTGCGTGAGTGATATGGCAATCGGGCGTTACGGTGATCGGATTTACAGCATTTCCAGCCCCGACAAACCTGAAGGTTTCAATCCGAAAGGACTCTGCTGTGGATTTGTCAAGGTGAAACCGAAGCTGCTTCCGGGTCAAATCGTGGAGCTCAAGGATAACAGGCGGAAGATAAAGGTCATGATAGTAGATGACATTCGCCCGGATCGTACCGCACGCCGGCCGATAAAAGAGATGTTGAAAACTTAGAGTTCTGAACTCAGAACTTTGAACTTTGAACTCGAAACCAAACAAAAGGAGGGACCAGTGAAAGAGATCAGTGATTTAATTTTACCCGATGATGTTCGCTATGCGGAAGATCATGAATGGGCCAGGCCCGAAAGTGAAAAGGTAAGGGTTGGAATCGATGACTATGCCCAGGATCAGCTCGGAGACATTGTGTTTGTCGAACTGCCTCAGGTGGGCGATACCCTTGAGAAAGACGAAGTGTTCGGGACAGTGGAATCAGTCAAGGCCGTTTCCGAATTGTATATGCCGATCGGCGGAGAAATCCTCGCTGTAAACACTGCCCTTGAAGAATTCCCTGAACTGTTAAACAGTGATCCGTATGACGACGGATGGATGATTGATGTCATACCCAGCGATCCGGATGATTGGGATGCCCTCATGACCAAAGATGCTTATATTGAAGCGCTTAAAGGGGGGAAATAAATGCGTTACTTACCTCATACCAGTGAAGATATCACTTCGATGCTGGAAGAAGTGGGGGTGGATGATCTCGACGGCCTTTTTTCGACGATCCCTGAGGACTGCCGTCACAGGGGTGATCTCAATCTGCCGGAGCCATTGACCGAGTGGGAATTAAACGACCGTATGGGTGCTCTTTCAGACAGTATGGCTGTTTCTCCGGAATACAAAATGTTTATTGGTGCGGGCAGTTATGAACATTATATTCCGGCGTCGGTCTCAAATCTTCTTGGCCGTTCAGAGTTTCTAACATCTTATACCCCCTACCAGCCGGAAATAAGCCAGGGGACATTACAGGCGATTTATGAGTATCAGACGCTTACCGCCCGGCTTCTCGGCATGGAAGTGGCAAATGCGTCGATTTATGATGGCGCTTCGGCCCTGGCTGAAGCACTGCTGATGGCGTTCCGGATAACTAAAAAAAGAAAGGTTGCCATTTCATCTCTTATTCATCCTCTCTATCGTCGTGTGGTTCAAACCTATCTTGAACCATCCGGTTATGAAATTGTGGAGCTTCCATATCTTGACGATGGCAGGACCGATCTTTCGAGGCTTGCTGGAATAAATGACCTTGCAGCGGTTGCGGTTCAGTCGCCCAACTTTTTCGGATGTATTGAAAATCTGAAGGAAATCGGTGAGATGGCGCATGAAAAGAGCGCCCTCCTCGTTGCTTCGTTTACGGAGCCCCTTGCTTACGGACTTTTTAAAAATCCCGGGAGTCAGGGCGCCGATATTGTGTGCGGGGAAGGTCAAAGCCTCGGTATCCCTCAGTCGTTTGGCGGCCCGGTGCTCGGTATGTTTGCCAGTAAGATGAAATATGTGCGCAGTATGCCAGGCCGCCTGGTAGGCAAAACCACCGACCTGGACGGCAAAAGGGGATTTGTTCTGACGCTTGCCACAAGGGAGCAGCATATCCGCCGTGAGAAAGCGACTTCCAATATCTGCACCAACAACAGTCTCTGCGCCCTTGCGGCTGCGATGTATATGGCTTCTATAGGCGGTACCGGGATGCGGGAACTTGCCATGCTCAACTATGACAAATCCGAGTATCTTAAATCGGAATTGAAAAAAGCAGGATTCAAAATAAACTTTGAAAGTCCTACCTTCAATGAGTTCGTTGTGGAATTCCCCGCAGGTTTTGAGAACACTTACGAGCGTCTCTTGGAGAAGAAGATAGTGGCGGGCCTTCCGCTTGCTCCCTACTATCCGGAACTTTCCAGCCACTACCTTTTATGTGTAACGGAAACAAGAACCAGAGAAGACATAGACGTACTGGTCAGGGAGGTGAAATCATGAAAGAATCTTTAGGCACTTCCGGCCTGATACTTAATGAGCCTCTGCTCTGGGAAAAAGGCAAGAAGGGACGGCGGGGCTTTTCAATTCCCCGGCGTGACGTTGAGTTCTCTCCCCTGAATGAAGACCTTGCAGGTGAAGGCCCGGACTTTCCTGACCTTTCCGAGGTGGACGTGGTACGCCATTATACAAGGCTCTCTACGTGGAATTTCGGGGTGGATACCGGCATGTACCCTCTCGGTTCATGCACTATGAAGTACAATCCCAAAACCAATGAAAGACAGGCAGGCCTTCGAGGATTTACCGGGGCTCATCCCCTTCTTCCGGCCGGTTTGTCGCAGGGGACGCTTAAACTGATGTTTGAGCTTGAACAGTATCTTTCGGAAATCACCGGAATGGACGCTGTCACCCTCCAGCCGGCGGCCGGAGCTCATGGGGAATTTACCGGGATGCTCGTAATTTACGCTTACCATAAGAGCAAGGGTGAGCGACGTTCGAAGATCATCGTTCCCGATACCGCGCACGGCACGAACCCTGCCAGCGCAATGCTTTGTGGTTACCAGTCCGTGCCGGTGAAATCAAATGAACAGGGAATCCTTTCTCCCGAAGCAGTGGCTGGCGTTATGGATGAGGATACAGCGGGAATTATGGTGACCAATCCCAACACGCTCGGCCTCTTTGAGGAAAACATCAAAAAAATAGCCGAGATCGTCCACGCAAAAGGCGGGCTCGTCTACTGTGACGGAGCAAATATGAATGCCGTTATGGGCATCGTACACATGGGCGAGATCGGAGTCGACGTGCTTCACCTGAACCTCCACAAGACCTTTTCGACTCCCCACGGAGGTGGGGGGCCCGGTTGCGGACCGGTCTGTGTCAAGAAACACCTTGAACCGTTTCTTCCTGTTCCCCGCGTGGTTGAGGAAAATGGCAAATATTCACTTTCTGAAGATTTTCCTGAATCTGTCGGCAAACTGCATGCCTTTTATGGAAATTTCGGTGTCATGATAAAGGCTTACAGTTATATCCTGAGCATGGGTCCCGGAGGCCTTAAGAAGGCCAGCCAGCTGGCTGTACTGAACGCCAATTACATCAAGGAAAAGTTGAAAGGGGTATTTCATCTTCCCTATGACAGGCCCTGTATGCATGAGTGCGTCTTTTCCGACGAGCTTCAAAAGGCCGACAAGGTTACAACCCTGGACATGGTGAAGCGCCTTATGGATTACGGCTATCATCCGCCCACCATCTATTTCCCGCTTGTAGTGCACGGTTCGATTATGATCGAACCCACAGAAACAGAATCCAAAGAGGACATCGATCTTTTTATTGAAGCGCTAAAAGCCATAGCACTGGAAGCAAAGGAAAATCCGGAGCTACTGCACAATGCCCCAGGACGATGCAAGGTAAGAAGGCTGGATGAGACAACCGCGGCACGAAAACCGTGCCTTGCCGGGTAAGCCCATTGAGAGGTCAGCTCGAAACAGACTCCATAACAGTCGGAGATTCCCCGCAGCTTGCTGCGGGGAGCTTCAATTACCCCCCCTGAAATCGCATTCCATTCATTTTAAATACAGCAAAAAATGTTCTGCACATAATTTCAAAAAAATTTCAAAAAAATTTAAAGAAATAACTTGTATTTTTAAAAAATTGGTTTACATACTCCCACTAATTAGGAACGAAAAAAAACAATAGGAGGAAAAGTAAAAGAAATGGACTCGCTCGCTTTCCAGAAAGAGGAGTTAAAGAGTGCGGAGGACGATCAACCCCCAGGTAGTATAATGGGCAAACCGGTGCATCCGGTTTTCTCTAATTTAACCACCCAAATTCACCGGATTAAAGAAAGACCATTTGTCATTAGTAAACAAGCCGGGATATTCTGCCAGAAGTTTTTCCCGGGAGTCACGGAAAGTAACTGGAATGATTGGCGATGGCAGATCAAAAACAGTATTACAAATTTAAAGGAATTAGAAAAAATTATTTTACTTACCCCAAAAGAGAGAAATCCAATTACCGATATTAGTAATTCCCTTCCCTTACGTATTACTCCTTATTATGCAAGTTTGCTTGATCCGGATAACTTTGAGCAGGCAATTCGCAAGGCTGTGGTGCCAAGAGAAGATGAGCTGTTAATCTCAGAGGGAGAGGCGGGAGACCCCCTTGGAGAGGAGCATGCGAGTCCTGTACCTAATATTGTCCACCGTTACCCGGACCGTGTTCTCCTGCTTTTCACAGATGTATGTTCCACGTATTGCAGGTATTGTACGCGTTCACATATGGTGGCAAAAAATAAAAAACGCTTCAGTAATGCTGTTCTATTGCGCGCGATTGAGTACATCCGTCAGAATCCCGATATCCGCGATGTGCTTATTTCCGGGGGCGATCCCTTGACCTGTTCGGATTCTCAATTGGACTTTATGTTATCCGAGTTACGAAAGATCCCGCATGTGGAGATTATCAGGATCGGAACAAAAGTGCCGGTGGTTTTGCCTCAACGCATAACCAAGTCCCTTGTTAAGGTGCTTAAAAAGTATCATCCTCTCTTTCTGAGCATACACTTTACCCATCCGGATGAAATCACTCCTGAAGTGACAGAGGCCTGTTCCCGACTGGCTGATGCGGGGATACCACTGGGAAGCCAAACGGTGCTCTTAAAAGGCATTAACGATAACGTAGAGACAATGAAACGTCTTGTTCATGGCCTTCTTAAGATTCGTGTGCGTCCTTATTACCTTTATCAGTGTGATCCCATCCTCGGATCCGGGCATTTTCGTGTTCCCGTAGAAGAAGGATTGAAAATTATTCAGGGCTTGCAGGGGTTTACCTCCGGTTATGCCGTTCCGCATTACGTAATCGACTCCCCTGGCGGCGGCGGAAAGATCCCTTTATTGCCTGAATATTTTATGGGGCGTGACGGGAATTATGTAGTCCTGAAAAATTTTGAAGGAAGGATATTTAAGTATCCCGATTTTTGTAAAAGAATAAGTTAACGTATCATTACTGAATGCTCCAGGAGGCGATCTATCGGAATACCGGTAGATTGCCTCGCGTTTATGTGGCCCTGCGGAAATTGATGGACCGCAGATCATGTCTTTAAAAATGAAACAGGAATATCATGAAGATAGGTTTGACGTTTGATTTAAAAAACGAATATATAAGGCAGGGCTTCTCTCCGGAAGAAGCTGCTGAATTTGATAGCGAAGAAACTGTCGAGGGCATTGAAAAAGCCCTGGTACAATTAGGATACAAGACCGACCGTATCGGGAATTTTAAGCAGCTTGTCCAACGGATCAATCAAGGCGACCGGTGGGATCTGGTTTTTAATATTGCGGAAGGTATGTATGGTTTTGGCCGTGAAGCACAGGTCCCTGCGCTGCTGGACGCTTACCGGATACCGTATGTCTTTTCAGATCCTCTCGTGCTGTCTTTGACCTTGCATAAGGGCATGACGAAAAGGATTATCAGGGACAACCATATCCCTACCGCCGATTTTGTCATCGTAAGTCATATCAGAGATGTTGAGAATGTCCATCTTGACTATCCTCTTTTCGCGAAACCGGTTGCGGAAGGGACGGGGAAAGGTATCACTAAAAAATCCCTCACAGAAACTCCCGACGAATTGCGTGTAGTATGTAAACAATTGCTAAAAAGATTTAATCAGTCTGTACTGGTGGAAGAGTATCTTCCGGGAAGAGAATTTACCGTTGGTATCGTTGGAACAGGCGAGGAAGCACGTGTAATCGGAGTTATCGAAATCATTTTAAACCAGAAAGCGGAAAAGAGTGGGTACTCTTACCTTAACAAGGCTCACTACCAGGATCGGGTAGAATATGTCCTGGTGGAAGAGGAAATGGAGAAAATCTGCAGTGAAATTGCCCTGAAGGCATGGCAGGCCCTCGAATGCCGTGACGGGGGAAGGGTCGATCTCCGTTGCGATAAAAATAATAATCCTAAATTCATGGAGATCAATCCTCTGGCGGGATTGAATTACCTTGATTCAGATCTCCCTATTATTGCCTATAAAAATGGCTATACCTTTGCAGATTTGATTCGAATTATCATGGAATCCGCTTTAAGGCGGGTTCAAAAGTGAGACCTGTTTGTGTTTCCTTATGAAAAAACGAATTGTGATTTTATTTAATGAAGTCTCCGTTAACGCGCGGAAAGATGAAACAGACGTTCTGGATCAGGTTCGGTTTGTAGATGCGGCGCTGAAAGAACTGGGATATGAGACCTTCCCTGTCCAGTTCTCATTGAAGATGGATAAAGTAGTGGGGGAGATTCGCAGAATCAAGCCGGTACTGGTGTTCAACCTTGTAGAATCCGTTCAGAATCACGGGGAATTAATATACTTCGCTCCGGCTGTCTTAAAGTTTTCGGGCGTACCTTTTACCGGATCCGGG
>Ga0268277_1000498_pt1 | contig 30698 bp, 33 predicted proteins | sample saktaG_5_FD_190132 | JGI IMG/M metagenome (GOLD analysis project Ga0268277, IMG submission 190132) | Saline water microbial communities from Sakinaw Lake, British Columbia, Canada - sak_2010_1_5_50m | ecosystem: Environmental > Aquatic > Non-marine Saline and Alkaline > Saline ... | reverse complement strand
GAGCATTTTTTCATCTTCGATGATTAAGATTTTTTTCTTTTTCATAAATTTGTGTTATTTATCGGCAGTTCTATATAAAACGTCGAACCTTTGTTTTTGCCGGCTGATTCAACCCAAATTTTGCCTTGGTGCATTTCAACGAATTTTTTGGCTATGTAAAGGCCCAAGCCGGCTCCTTCCGTCCAGAATCTCGGTCCGGCTTTGCCCCTTGAAAAGCTTTCGAAAAGTTTGGAAATTTCCTCTTTAGTCATCCCCTCTCCTGTATCAGTTATTTCAATCCTGTATTTTGCTTTTTCCGTCCGGCAGGTTACGGTTATGCCGCCCTGGTTGGTATAACGGATGGCATTGTCGATAAGATTTATAATGACCTGCCTTATTTTGTCCTTATCGGCCGTAATCTCGGGCAAGGGTTTTTTGGCTTTTTTGAATTTCAAATAAATCTTTTTTTTCTCGGCGATGATCGCCAATTCATCGATCACTTCGGCAATTGTCTTTTCTATGGAAACTTTGGCCAAATCCAGTTCTATTTTCCCTGCTTCAATCCGGGAAACGCTCAAGAGGTCGTTGACCAGTTTTATCAGCCTTTCATTGGATACATTGATGTTTTCCAGGGGCTTCTTTATTTTTCTCGACATTTGGCCGTAGCTTTTTTCCAAAATCATTGAAATATATCCTTTGATCGTCGTCAAGGGCGTTCTCAATTGATGGGAAGCGATGGAAATGAACTCCGATTTCGCCTGGTCCAATTTTTTCAATTCTTCGTAGGCCTTTCTCAGCTCCTGGATTTGCTCGTCGACTTTTTCTTGGAGGTTTTCGGATAAATCATGGACCTGGTCGTACAATTTGGCATTCTGGAGAGAAATGGAGGCCTGGTTGGCCAAGGCGGTCAGCAGGTTGATGTCCTGGGTGGAATAGGGCTCCCCGGAAATTTTGCTTCCTAAAACAATCATGCCGATGATTTTATTTTCCATCAAGAGAGGCAAACAAAGCGCTGCTTCGATTTTCTTCATATTATTCCTCAATTCTTCCAATCTTTCTTTGTCTTCACCCTGGTAAGTGTCTTTGATGATTAGGGATAATTCTTCGTAAACCACCGGCTTTTGATTTTTTTCCAAATAGGTTGTCAAAAAATTGTTTTTGACCAACGATATGCCGTTTTCTTCCTTAAAGCCGATATTTTTTTGGATTTGGTAATCGCCGTTTCCCTCTTCTTTCAAAAGTATTACTGTTCTGTCGAGTTTCATCGTTTTAATTAAAGTGTTGACGATTAAAAAAGAAAGCTTGTCCAAATCCAGGACCCGGGTTAACTTTTCGCCCAATTCCGTTAAAACCGTCTGATAAGAGTAAAAAGTGTAGAAAAAGTATCGGGAGGCTAATTTTTCAAAGAACTTGAAAGAAAGCTGGAACAATAAAATACTGAAAATTATAATCAAAGCTCCAGAGGCGCTGGCTGATAAGGGCTGGCCCGATTGTTCATTCAAACTTATTAGCCCGAGGGCCGAGGAAACAACTACAACAAAGGAAAAAAAATATATCGCTCCCCTACCCAGAACGAATCTGATATCCATCAGGCGATAACGAACAATGGCATAAGTTATAGCTCCCACATAAACCGAAACCAATATATTAGCCACTGGAGGTATTGGTATTCTATACCACAAAAAATAGTTGGTTGAGCCGCCGGCAAAACCTATAATCATTCCCATTATTACATATCTTATTTGCAATCTGATAATACCGCTTGATGTTCTATATTTTCTATATAATAAATAAGTAGAATAGATAATATAAAAAAACCAAACTGCTAAAAATAAACTATAGAGAGGTCCCGCTATCGGCCAAAATTTAAAATTTAGCAACGGTTCGAGATGGCTTACAAAATAAGGGGTAAAGTTTATTAAGAAAAAAATAAAAAATAGAAAATAGCTGAATATTATAAATCTTTTTTTTCTTTCTAGAATTTCTACCAAAGCATAAACAAACTGTAGATAAGCTACGGGAATAAAAATCGCACTGGCCATCAGAGCGCGTGACCAAAAAAGTGCTTCGGCTGCTGTTGTAGATATTTGCCAGAAATAATAACCGAGACTCCAAAAAGCTACAAAAAAACAAAAGATAAAAAAACTAAAATTTTTAGATTTTCGGCTTTTGAAGATTACGAAAATCCCTAAAGTAAAACTGGTTATAAAATTGACTAAAGCTGAAATCGCGTAAAAATTCATATCTTGGATAAAATTAAGCCCGAGGTTCTACTATTTTTTATTATAGCATTTTCTCGGGCTTTATGCATTATTCTTCTGAGCAATTACCAGTCCGTGGATATTGAGTGGCTCATAAATGAGCCTATAATCATTGAAACCGGCTCCGGTAATTATTTCCGTTACTTCGTCGGCAGTGCGATAAATCATCGACCAGTTAATTACCCAACGGAGAAAATGCATTTCCAAGTTAGGAGCGATATTGCAAGTTAGAAAAATCCCTTTGTCTGTAAGAGATTCCCTGATTTTTCTGACAAGCTTTATCGCCATGTTCTGCGGAATATAGTCTAACAGACCAACCATCTCAATAATTTGCGGTTGGAAATCTTTGGAAACCCTGTTGACTTGAGCAATACTCATTTTGACCGTCTTGATTTGATCACTAACATCATGAGACTTTGCCAATTGTTCAGCATAGTTCAAGGCGGTTTGGTCAATATCGAGTAGTAACGCTCTCACCAAGATTCCTTTCATTTTCAACTCAGCCATCACTTCGATAACACTTTGGGCAGAACCGGCAGCCAATGAAAGGATTCTGACTTCTTGACAATCGCTGAATCGCAGAATCGCTTGTTCGATTTCCTGCTTTGCGAGTTTTAAGCGATTTCTAACCGCTTGGGCATTTATCATGCCAATCCAGAAATCGTCGATAATACCGCATAATCCTTTTTCAAGACCAAAGGAATAATTGTAGATAATATTCAATGCTTGCCAAGATGTTGCACCTTCTTTGATCTTTCGGCAAGAGGAACCTAATCCATCAAACCAAAAAGTATTGGTTTGAGGATTTATTTGACCAAACCACTGGTAAACGGTTTTTTTCGCCATCACCCAGATAGTTAAAAGCCAAGAAATCGGCATAGTTAAAATGTACTGCCATCGTTTCTTTTCAAACCCTGCAGTTATAATTTCCAATTCTGAAGTTCCAAACTTAGAATTGTCTGTAACTTTCACCTTCGGCCAATCGATCTTTTTTTTCTCCGCTCCAATACTTCTAATTCCCTCAATAGAGGGAATCGTTGTCGACTCGGCATATCTGCTGACTTCGCTCATCGGACTCCCTCCCTCCAATTTTTCAGAAGATTAAATTTTCAAAATCAGAGACTATCTCTGATGTACTGCCTTAATAATATCTCAAAAATATCATTCAGTCAATAAAATTCATCGACTGGCCGGAATTGCTTCATTTTCCAAAATGAAAATTAATTTTTCGTTTATAAATTGAAGACCGGAAAAACTTGAAAACAAAAAAGCGCCTCTGGGGCGCTTTTTGAAAATTAGACTTTTGAGGCAGTGATTCTTATTTTTTCTTTTTGACGAGATACCAGACGACTCCGACCACCACGACTGCCACGATTATCCAAATCCAAGTGTTCATGATAAAAATTTTAAAGTTAGATTATAAATTATTCGACCTTGAAAGGGTTTCTTATCATATTTTCTTTTCCTTCCCCTTTTTTTTCAAGCTGGCAACTGAATTTAGAAAAAAGCGCCATAAAGGCGCTTTTTAAGAATCAGATTTTACATAGCCGGTGTTGTCGGCGTAGTCGGCCCTTCAGGTTTTTGAGGCAGGGATCCTCCTTTTTTCTTTTTGGTCATAAGATACCAGATGACTCCGACCACCACGACTGCCACGATTATCCAAGTCAAAGTGTTCATAATTAAAAATTTAAAGTTAGATTATAAATTATTCGACCTTGAAAGAGTTTCTTATTATATTTTCTTTTTATTTCTCTTTTTTGTCAAGCCGGCAAGAGAATCTGCCAGCCGGTAAATGTCTCCGGCGCCCATAATTATCAAAACATCGAAGCTGTCCAGGTTTTTTTCAAGGTGATCCAGGATTTGTCCGGTCGGCAGATAAACAGTTTTTTCGTTTTTGACGGCCGCCGCCAATTTTTCGGCATTAACTTTATTTTTTATGTTTTTTTCTTCCCGGCCGGCCACGTCGTAAATGTCGGTGATTATTGTTTTATCCAGCGGCACCTGGTTGAAAACTTTGACGAAATCTTTGAACAAATAATAAGTTCTCTGATACTGGTGGGGCTGGTAAACGCACCAGATTTTCTTTTTCGGATATTTTTCCCGGGCCGCCTTTAGAGTCGCTTTTACCTCGGTCGGATGATGGCCGTAATCGCTGATAATCGTCAGCCGCCTGGCTGAACCGATCCTCAGCTGTTTTGTTTCGAATCTGCGCCAGGATCCTTGATAAGCGGCCAGGGCTTGGAAAGAAACTTTATCAGGAATCTTGAGGATTCTGGCCGTGGTCAGAGCCGCCAAAGCATTGGCGACATTATGCTCGCCCGGGATTTTCAGGATTTTTTTAAGTTTGGCCGCTTCTTTCTGTTTTAGCTGATACCAGTATTTTTTAAAAGGGGTGCTTTCCCGGCCGGCTAATATCCGGCAGGTATTTTTGTCGTCTTTATTGGCTACTATTACTCCGTTCTTCGGCAGGCGTTTTAGATATTTTTGGAAAGTTTTAAGGATGTTCTTGAGATTTTTGTAATAGTCCAGATGGTCGGCTTCAATACTGGTCAGCACGATGATTTTCGGCCAATAGTTCAAAAAAGAAGCGAAATGCTCGTCTGCTTCAATAACCAGATATTGGCTGCCGCCCGGCCGGCAGTTGCTGTTCCCGAATTCTTTGAGCTTGGTTCCGACGATAACCGTTGGATTCAGGCCGGCTTTGGCCAGCAAAAGACCGAGCATCGAAGCAGTCGTGCTTTTTCCGTGGGTGCCGGAAACGGCAATGGTGAAATATTGCTTGGTGAGTTCTCCCAGCGCTTGGGGGTAGCTTTGGAGTTTTATGCCCCTTTTTCCGGCTTCTTTGAATTCGGGATTATCCGCTGTCACAGCCGGACTGTATATCGCCAAATCAGCCTTTTCCGGCATATTTTTCCCCTGATGCCGGCCGATGAAAAGTTTTACTCCTTTTTCTTTCAAGCTGTCGGTGATTTCCGAAGGAAACAAATCAGAGCCGCTGACTTCATAGCCTTTGGATAGATAGTAGCGGGCTAGGGCTGAAACTCCTATGCCGCCGATGCCGATAAAATGAATCTTCATTGTTTTTATTTGGAAATTAAATTTCAGAATTTCAGCGGTATCGATTCCAGCACCGTGTATTTCGGCCCGCCCCTTTTCAGCTGGCTTTCCATTATTTCTATCGAATTCACTTCAAAAGTGAAATCAACATCTTCATTAACCTCCGGCCTTTCTGTTGGTTCGATTTTCCTGAATTCCCAGGCCTTAATTCTAGCCAGAGTGAGATGGGGCAGAAAAGGCCGGTTTTCCGTTTTACCTCTGTCAGCGCTTTGGCCGGCGGAAGATAAAAGCGAATCTGTCAGATTCTTCTGCAGTTTTCCCAATGCTTCCGATTTTTTCCCTTCCACCCAGACCAGCCGCGGCGGAACTTTGCCCGGCGGGCCGTAGCAGATTTTTTTCAAACTTACTGAAACCGGAGAATTTTTTGAAACGATTCCTTCAGTAATTCTGCAGATTTCAGGCAATTCTTCGTCCGGCAGATAACCCAGGAATATCAGGGTGATGTGGAGGTTTTCTTTTCTCGTCCACCTGGCCGGCAAATCCGGCCATTTGTCCTGGTATTCGGAAAGTCTCTTTTTGACGTTTTCCGGCAGATTTATGGCGATGAAAATTCGATGTCGCATGTTTTCCATTATATCATCTTTTTTTCTTTTCTTGAATAAATGATAGAATAAAAATATGCAGGAGGCTTATTTGTATCAAAAGCTGCCGGGAAATAAGGTAAAATGCCGGAATTGCGCCCATTATTGCCTGGTTGAACCAGGAAAAAGAGGGATTTGCGGAGTCAGGGAGAATATTGCCGGTAATCTTTTCGCCTTGAATTATCAAAAGATGGCAGCCATCAATATCGATCCTATCGAGAAAAAGCCGTTTTTCCATTTTTTACCCGGAACTCATTCTTTATCCGTAGCTGCCGCCGGCTGTAATTTCAGCTGCAAAAATTGCCAGAATTACGATATTTCCCAAGAATTTAAGAATACCGGAGAAATTCTGGGAGAAGATTTATCGCCCGAGCAGGTCGTTATAATAGCTTTAAAGAACAATCTGCCTTCGATTTCATACACTTACGTGGAGCCGACCGTTTTTCTGGAGTATGCTTTGGAAACAATGAAAATAGCCCGGCAAAAAGGGCTGAAGAACGCCTGGGTTTCCAACGGCTTCATGAGTCCGGAAGCAGCGGATCTAATCATTCCCTATCTTGATGCCGTTAATATCGACATCAAAAGCTTTTCCGAAGAATTTTACCGAAGCGTTTGCGGGGCGCGGCTGCAGCCTGTTTTAGAGACTGCGGCATTGATGAAAAAATCAGGAGTCTGGCTGGAGATCACCACTTTGGCCATTCCGACACTGAGCGATTCAAAAGAAACATTCCAAGATATTGCTGCTTTCGTCAAAAACAAACTGGGAGAGGAAACGCCTTGGCATATTTCCCGTTTTTCCGGCGCCATTTCCTGGCAGCTGCAGGATTTGCCCGATACGCCGGCTGAAACTTTGAAAACTGCCTGGCAGATCGGCAAACAAGCAGGTTTAAAGTACGTTTATACCGGCAATCTGCCAGGTTTGCCTTACGAAGACACTTTCTGCCCTAGCTGCCGCGCTTTGGCGATTGACAGGACGGGTTATCTTATTTTTCGCCACGACAAATCCGGCAAGTGCCCGAAGTGCGGAGAAAATTTAAACTTAATCGAATAAAGCATTATGCCGATCGTTTTTGCCTGCTTGGCTCCCCATCCTCCGATAATTCTGCCGAAAATCGGCTCTCCGGAAGACAGGATGCAAGCCCAAAAAACCATTAAAGCCCTGGAAAAATTAGCTGAAAGATTGAAAGATGAAAATCCGGAGAAGATCGTCATTTCCGCTCCACATAGCGATTGGGGTTTTGACGTGCCTTTGTTTTTTCTGGCCAAAGATTTCCGTGGCCAAATTGAAAAAATCCTGATTGGAACTGCCGAACCGCAATTTTATTTCGAAGAAGGCAAAAATTTCCATCAAAAAAATTGCGGCGGCCGGAGTTCCGCCAGATTGGCAATTATTGCCAGCGGCGATTTATCCCATTGTTTGAAAGAAGAAGGCCCTTACGGATTTCATCCCGACGGCACGAAATTCGACCGGACTTTCATTAAAGCGCTGGAAAAGAAAGATATTGAAACAATTCTAAAATTAGATAAAATATATCCTGAAGCCGGCGAATGCGGCTTGCGCTCTTTTTCTTTCATTTTGGGAATTCTGGAAGCGGCCAATATCGATTATCATCCCGAGATTCTTTCTTATCAAGGTCCTTTCGGCGTCGGTTACCTAGCCGCCGATTTTAAAGTTAAGCGTTGATTCATGAAAATAGCCGTTATTTCGGACAGTCATGACAATTTGGCCAATATCGTCAAAGCCGCTGATATTTTAAAAAAAGAGAAAATCAAAACGGTTTTGCATTGCGGGGATATTTGTTCGCCGGCCACTTTGTCGGAAATTTTAAAAATATTTCTGGGAAGAATTCAAATCGTTTTCGGCAATGTCGACGGCGATCGTCTCGGCCTGGCGAAAATCGAATCGAAAAACCCCGGCCGGCTGAAAATCCACGGGGAATCGGCCGATATCAAAATCAGCGGCAAAAAAATCGCTTTCTGTCATTCTCCGGAATTCGCCCGCGGTCTGGCGGCCCGCCAAAAATACGATTTTGTTTTCTATGGCCACAATCACAAGCCGTGGGAAGAGAAAATCGGCCGGACGAGATTGGTCAATCCAGGCAACCTGGCCGGCCTCTTCTATCGCGCGACTCTGGCTGTCTGCGATTTAAAAACCGGCAAATTAGAATTAAAAATTTTAAAATAATGCATCCTTTAATCAATCTAGCAAAATCAGCCGTGGAGAATTTCGTCAAAAACGGTAAAATTATGGAAGCTGTTGATCTGCCGGCCGAATTGACCAAGAGAAATGCCGGGGTTTTCGTTACCATTGAAAAGAAAGGCGATCTCCGCGGCTGCATAGGAACTTATCTGCCTACCAGAATTAATATAGCCGAAGAGACCATCCGCAATGCCGTGGCTGCGGCTGTTGAAGACGACCGCTTCGGAAAAATCGAAGAGGACGAACTCCCCCATCTTTCTTACAAGGTTTACGTTTTAAGCTATCCCGAACCGGTGAAAAACCTGAAAGAACTGGATCCTGAAAAATTCGGCGTCGTCATCAGGACCGGACCTCTGGCTTTTCCCAATGAAAAAAACGTGGTTTTTGACGGCGTTCTCCCTTATAAAACAGGACTCTTGCTGCCCGGTTTGGAAACAGTCAAGACCGTTGAAGAACAGATTGCCATTGCCTGCCAGAAAGGAGGCATCGATCCCCTTAAAGAGAGGATTTTCATTTACAAATTCACGGTGGAGAAATATGAGCAATAAAGCGCAAAAATCCGCTTCAGCGGCTGAAAAAACGGAGAAGCGCAAAATAAAAAGACAGGTTGAAGAAACGGCTATTCAAGAGATAGTCAATCATTATTTTTACAGTAAGGGCCTGAATCTGGAAAGAATCAAAGAAGACGCCAAAAAGAAAAAGATAATTTATTCAAGATTCACCAAGCCGGCCAAACAGCTTCTGGAACTGGCCGGTTCGGTGAAAAAAGCCAAAAAAGCCATTGATCAAGTCGCCCTATGGGCCAATTCCCGCGGCTTGGACTACGCCATTGAAACCGTTTTCAAGAAATGGCTGGAATTGGACCGGCTCAAACCCAAGGAAATCGTCAAAAAGCCCTATTATCTGGGGAATCCCATGGTCTGGTCAGAAAGCAAGAGAAAATGGTATGTTATTGATGAACACGGCATTTGGCTGGAATTTGCCGACAAAGAGGAAAAAATCGAATGGCGGATAATCAAATAAATTTAAAATGAAAAAATCAAAAACCAAGCTTCCAAAAGAAGCGAAGGTAAAGATGAGAACGCATTTCTCATCGCCAATAAAAATCGTTTTTATGGGGACGCCGGAATTCGGCGCCGTTATTTTGGAAAAGCTTTGCCGGAGCGAGTACAAGCCGGTTTTGGCGGTAACTGCTCCGGACAAGCCGGTCGGCAGAAAATTAATCCTTACTCCCCCGCCGGTGAAAATCATGGCGCAAAAATACGGCATTCCGGTTTGCCAGCCGGAAAAAAATTCCAGCCTCAAGCCAGAAATCTTCGACCTTAAGCCGGACCTGATTATCGTCGCTTCTTTCGGCCGGATTCTGCCCAAGCAAATATTAGAACTGCCCAAATACGGCTGCCTTAACCTTCATCCTTCCCTGCTACCGCAATACCGGGGCGCTACGCCCATCCAATCAGCTGTTTTGGACGGTTGCGAGAAAACAGGCGCAACTGTGATATTGATGGACGAAAAAATGGACCACGGCCTCATTGTCGCCCAGAAAACCTTGGTCATGGAAAAACAGGAAACAGCCGCTGCTCTCTTCGGCAAGCTGGCTGAATTGTCGGCAGACCTGCTTTTGGAAACCATTCCCAAGTGGCTTGGCAATAAGATAAAAGCCAGGGAACAGGACGAGAGCCGGGCGACTTTCACTAAAATTTTAATCAAAGAAGACGGCCGGATAGATTGGCTCCGGCCGGCCGAAGAAATCGAAAGAAAGATAAGGGCCTTCAACCCCTGGCCCGGGACCTATTGTTTTGCCGCCGGTAAAATCGTTAAAATTTTGAAAGCCGACGTTTTGAAACAGACGGAAGACGGGCCTTTCGGCTCTGCCGGGAAAACTTATCTGGCCAGCAATGACAAAATCGCGGTGCAGACCGGTCAAGATTTCCTGATTATCAAAAAGCTCCAGCTGGCCGGTAAAAAAGAAACTGTTGTCGCGGATTTTTTAAAAGGTCATTTAAACTTCATAGGTACGGTGCTTGAATAATATGTTGTCGCACAACGATTTAAAAAAAGGCGTGGAATTCATTTTGGACGGCCAGCCCTGCGAAGTTTTGGACTCGTCTTTGTCTTTTAAAGGAAGAGGCAGCTCCGTGGTCCAGACCAAAGTGAAGAATCTGATCAGCGGCGCCATTTTTTCAAAAACTTTCCATACCGGAGAAAATTTCCAAGAAGCTGAAATCGAAAAAATCAAAGCCAAATTTCTCTATTTCCATCGGGACAGATTTTCTTTCTGCCGCGAAAATAACCCTTCAATCAGATTCGATTTGCCGAAAGAGGTTATCGGAGACAGCGCCGCTTACCTCAAAGCCAACGAGATAATCGAGGGGGTTGAATTTCAGGGCAGGATAATCAATATTTTCCTGCCGATAAAAGTCCGTTTGAAAGTCAGCGAAGCGCCGCCGGGCATTAAAGGCGACAGAGCCCAGGGCGGTACGAAAACAGTGACTTTGGAAACCGGCGCTAAAATAAACGTCCCCTTGTTCATTAAAACCGGGGACCTTATTGAAATCAACACTGAAAAAGGCGAATACGTCAAAAGGGTTTAAAAGCAACCGTCAGTTGTTTTTTATCAGAGTTCCTTTGAATTTTTTATCGTTTAAAATTCTTTCCAGGTTTTTCAGATCAGTGCCTTTGGCTATTATCACTTTGAGGTTTGATTTCTCGGCTTCTCTGGCTGCCACCGGGTCAAAAGGAAAAGAAGCACCCGGGTTCCATTTATCCCCTACTATTTTTCGGTAACCGGCCCAGTCAACAGCCGGTATTTTTTTCGCCCCTTTATAAATTTTTATATCTTTGTCGTATAAAAAAGAAATATTGCTGGCGTTAATAACAGTATCGGCTTTGAACTTCTTGGCCAGTAAAACAGCCATATAGTCGGTTGACCGGCCCGGTTTCCAGCCGGCTGCGATGATAACCGGTTTTTTCAGCAATTTTGTTGCAGTATTTTTATTTGGGTTATCCAGGACGTCCGGCCAAGCTTTTTCATTGAAAATTGTTTTCAAAAGATAAGCGTTCAGTCTGGTGGCTTGGATTCCCAGCCAATCCAGTTCTTCCGGGGAAATTTCGTTTATTTTCAAAGCGCTCTGCTGGTAAAGCCGGCAGGTTTTCCCTCCGCCGACAACAATGACGAATCTCCATCCTTTTTTGACGAATTTCAAAACCATCTGCCGGAATTTCTTTAAAAACAGAAAATCTATTTTGCCCGGTTCCGGGACAACAATGGAGCCGCCGAGCGAGATGACGAAGGTTTTTTTCATAAGCTGGTTTTAAAGCAGGATGAAAAGATAATAACAGCCGAGAGAAAAAAGCAGAAGGGAGGCGAATAAATTAAGAATAAGTGAGAATTTCGGCGAAGCGACCCAGATTTTCATGGTTGAAACGGCAATCAAAAGAATAACGACTTCGTCCAGCATATAGAAGAAAACGTAAATGCCAATATAGAGCAGGGACAAGGAAAAAGGAATATTGGCTTCGGCCAAGATGCCGGTGAAGAGAACCGGGAAAAAAGCGGTGCAGGGAAATTCAATAATTGTGACGACTGCGGCGAATAAAAGAATAGCTCCGGCCAGGGCCAGAATATTTGCTTTTTTGACGAATACTTTCTGGATTCTTTCGGACATTTTGTCGGAAATCCCGCCGAATTTGCAGACAGCTTTGCCTTTTCTGGCCTTGAGGAATTCTTTAAAAAAATAAACCGCGCTGGCCAAAGCCAGAAGACCTATCAACAGCTCCATTTTCCTTATTTGAGGAGCTAAATAAACGAAAAGTTGATGCCAAAGAAGCACTAGAAGGCCGTAAACGATTATGGTGGTCAGAACGAAAATTCCCCCGAAAAGCAGAATTTCTTTTCTTGATTTCAAAGCCAGTACCAGTCCCAAAATCAGAACCAGCGCTCCCAAGGAACAGATGTTGAAACCGTCCAAGGTTCCCAAAACAACGGCCAGAACAGGCAGGGAAAATTCCTCGATTTTAATTCCGCCGAGAAGCGGAACTTCGATTTCCCGGTCAGCGGCTTCACTTTTTCCTATCAGGCATTCTTCCGTGCATTTTTCGATTTCCTGGCCGATCTGTTTATTAAACCCGACGAAATAGCTTTTGCCGGTGAAAGTTATCGGCACCAAGCCCTGTTCGCGGGAAGGAACCTGGTAATTCTCATAAAATTCTTTGACCAGTTCGACGTTTTTGGAAAACTCATGCTGCCTGATTTCAATCTGGGGATATTCCCCCGCCAAATCTTCCAAAAATGACTTTTCGGCTTGGCAGTGGGAACAGCCGGCGCTCCAGAAAAAATCAATGGTTGCGTTTTTATCAGTTTGTCCGGTAGCGGACAAAGCGGGCATCAGCAAGAGCAGGGAGAATAAAATTAGCGGTAGTTTTTTTAGTTTTACCATGTTTTAATGAGATTTTAATTGTTTTAGCGCAGAACGGCTTTGAGTTCTTTTTCGGTTTTTTCCCGGATTTTTTCCTGGATTTCGTTGATCTCTTGGCTCTCCAGCGTTCTTTCTGGCGACCGGTAAGTTATCCTGAAGGTATAGCTGATTTTGCCTTGGCCGAATTTCTTCTCGTTTTCATAGCTGTCTAAGAGTTTGACTTCTTCAATCAGATTTCCGGCGCAATCCCTGATGATTTCGTAATAATTATTGAGGTTTACGTTCTTATTGATGATGAAGGAAATGTCCCTGGTAGCTGCCGGATGTTTGCTGACTTCCTTATATTTGCTGTTGATGTTTTTGAACTGGCCGGTTATTCTGGGGTCGTTCGACCATAAAATTCTTATGTCAGGAATTTCCATTTTTATCATGGCCAATCTGTCCCCGAAACCGAAAGCCCAGCCGTTATAGATTTCCGGGTTCAACCCGAAGTTTTTCAAAACCTGCGGATGAACCAAGCCGGCGCCGTTGACTTCCATCCATTTGCCGTTGAATTTAATGTCCATTTCAAGGCTTTCCACCGTGTAAGGGAAGGTGTCAGGAATGAACTTCCATTTGACGTCCGGACCGAAAATGCCTTTGGCCAGATCGACCTGGACGTCTTTCAGATCTTTCTGGCTGATGATTTTTTTGTCTTTTCGGCAAATATACAAGCCGTCAATCTGGTGAAAAGCCGGATAGTGGCTTCTGTCGATTTCATCTTTCCGGAAAACTATGCCGGCCGAGAGGGCCTGGATATAGCCGTCTTTTTTCAATCTTTGCAGAACTTCCGGATCCTTCAGGTAAAAAGACCAGAAACTCGTCGTGTGAGTGCGCAGAATATGGATGTCGTCCAAATAATAAGTGTCGGTTTCTTTCCTGCTCGGGTGGGTTTTCGGCATATTCAAAAGGTCGAAACACTGCTCGATGGTGACGATGCGTGGGAAATCAACCAAATCGAAATTCTTAAACCTGGGCAGATTTATTATCTGATCGAAGAGAATTTTCACCGGAGAATTTTCTTTTTTCGTCAGGTCGGGAAGTTTGAGCAGTCTTTTGATTCTTTCCGCCTTGACATCGCTTCTTTTTTCCAGCTGTTGGATCAATTTTTCCTGAGAAGGGTCTTTGATGACGATATTCCTTCCTTTGGCGGTTTTTGGTTCTTTTTCTGTCTTGTTTTTTCCGTTTGACTGTTGAGGCATATTTTTCTTTGTTAAATTATACTTCAATTTTACTCTTTTCCTCCCAAAAAACAAGGCGATAGGCGATGAAGATAAATCTTCTTCTTTATCTGCGCTTCCGCATATAATATTATAATATGACTGGAAGCTTGATTATTGACAAGGGTCCTGTTAAAAGATAAAATATAAGATAATATGCTTAAAAATCCCGTTAAAACGGGAATTTTTAAAAATGGACAATAACCTGCCAGCTAATAAAAGGATAGCCATGTTCAGCATACATTCTGATCCTTTGGCTCCTTTGGGTTCGCAGGAAGCCGGCGGCCAGAATATTTACATTTATTCATTAATGAAAGAGCTTGATAAGAAAGGCTGGAGTATAGACGTTTACACCAGGTGGGACGAACCCCATGAAAAAAGCGTATCTTTGCTGGGCAAGAAATCCCGGGTCATCCGCTTGAAAGGAGGTCCGGTGAAATACATTCCCAAAAACGAACTTTTGGCTTATTTGCCGGAACTTTACGAGAATTTTTTAAACGCCATAGACCATCAAAATCCTTACGCTCTTTTTCACGGTCATTATTGGGACGGCGGCTGGATGGCTTTAAAAGCCCATAAACAATTCAACGTTCCTTTGATTGAGAATTTTCATTCTCTTGGCCAGATCCGTTTTGAGACGAAAAAACAGCATCAGGTTGACGGAGACGAAGCTGATTTTTTTAAAAAAAGAATCAAACTGGAAAAAGATATAATTAAGGAAGCTGCTTGCATCATCAGCCTTTCCCAGACCGAAGAAAACGACCTTAAGGAATTTTACGCTGCGCCGGCCGGAAAAATCGCTGTCATTCCCGGCGGCGTCAATCTGAAGCAGTTCTCTCCTATGGAAAAAGCCAAAGCCAGGCAGATAACCAATCTTCCCCAAAACGATTTCATTCTTCTTTACATAGGAAGATTGGAATGGCGCAAAGGCATCGGCACTTTGATCAACGCCGTCAACTTGCTGAAAGAAGACATTCCCAACATACAATTAGCGGTGGTCGGCGGCAAAATATACGGCAAACAGAAAAATCTGAAAGACGCTCAGGAATACGGGCGCCTTTTACAGAAAATCGAGGAACAAGGAATTAAGGATAAAATCAAATTTACCGGCCGGATTGATCACGGCCGTCTTCCTTTTTTCTACTCCTCGGCGGATATTTTCATTATCCCCTCTTATTACGAACCTTTTGGTCTGGTGGCTTTGGAAGCCATGGCCTCTTCAGTGCCGGTCATTGCTTCCAATGTCGGCGGGCTTAAAACCATAATCAAAGACGGCGAAAACGGCCTTTTATTCGAACCTTGCAATCCTCTTGATCTGAAGGAAAAAATACTGGCGCTTTATCGTTCCCGAGAAACAGCGGACAAGATGGCCCAAAACGGCTATAATACAGTTATTAAAGAATATTTCTGGAAAAACATCGCGGAGAAAATCCAAAATGTTTATCAAAAACTATTATCATGAAAATCGCACTTTTAGCCCCCTTTGAAGAAAGCATTCCTCCGAAAAAATACGGGGGCACGGAACTTATTATTTACCATCTGGCTCAAATTCTTTCCAAGAAGCATACTGTTTTTCTATTGGCCACCGGCGATTCCAAAACCAAAGCCAAACTTATTCCAATTTTTCCCAAAGCCATAAGAAACAGTCAGGCCACACAAGATATGAGAATTCGCGATGCCATCAAGTACATGGGTATAGCTAAAGTGGTTAAAGAATTAAAAGAGATAAAAGTGGATATCATTCATAATCATATCGGCTGGAGATTCATACCTTTCGCTCCCCTGCTCAAAGTTCCGATCTTAACTACGCTTCACGGCCCGCTTGATGTTTCCTATCAGCAGTTCGTTTACGGGAATTTCAAAAAATTCCCTTTTGTCAGCATCAGCAATTCGCAAAGAAAACCTTTCCCAACGCTCAATTACGCGGCCACTGTCTATAATGGAATTGATCTTAAACAATTCAAATTCAAAGAAAAACCCCAAGGAGATTATTTCGCCTTTTTAGCTAGAATGTCGCCGGAAAAAGGACCGCTGCAGGCCATTCAGGCCGCCAAAATGGCTGGTTACAAGCTGAAGATAGCGGCCAAAATAGACGCGGTGGATACTGAATTTTTTGAAAAGAAAGTCAAACTTTTGATTGACGGAAAGCAGATAAAATTCCTGGGAGAAATCGGTTCAGCTGAAAAATCAGAATTTTTGAACAATGCCCGGGGACTACTGGTGCCTCTTCAATGGGAAGAGCCCTTCGGCCTTTTTATGATAGAAGCCATGGCTTGCGGCACGCCGGTCATTGCTTTTGACCGGGGATCGGTCAAGGAGATAGTCACCAACGAAGAAACCGGCTTTGTCGTCAAGACGGTTAGAGAAATGGCTGAAGCGATGAAAAATATCCATCTGATTAAAAGAATTGACTGCCGTCTGAGAGTCGAAGAAAAATTCACCGCTGAAAAGATGGTGGCAAATTACGAAAAGATATATCAAAAACTTGCCAAAAAATAAAAACGCGGCAGTAGCTAAAAGAAACAGGAGTCGAATTGACTCCTGTTTTATTTGAGAAAAATGGAATTATGCCGAAAAATCAATCTTTTTTACTTCAATCACCTCAATTTCTTCTTCTCCTCTCGGCAATTTGCATTTTACTTTTTCTCCGGCTTTGTGCCCCATAAGCTGCTGGGCCAAAGGAGAAAGAGACGACATGATTCCATCCCGATAGCGGGCATCGGCCTGTCCTAGAATATCATAAGATACTTCAGTGCCGTTGGCATAAGAAAGGACGACGTTCGTCCCTATCCTCACTTCATTTCCGTTGATATCCAGATCTTCGATAAAGACGGGACTCCTTAAAAGATCGGCTAATTCCCCCAATCGTTTGGCGGTTTGGCTTTGTCTTTCAAGAGCCGCGTCATAACCCGGGTTGTCATGCCATTCTCCGCCGGTGCTGTAGGCCTTTTCTATCTCTTCCGGTAGGGTTTGCCTCAGTTCTTTCTCCATTTCAGCGTGTTCGCTAAGCAGCCTCTGATGAGTGCTTCTGAGCATTAAGTTTCTTTTCAAAGCCATCTGGTTTTGCCTCCTTTGTCGAAAACACGGTTTATTTTTTTAAAGAACGCGATCCTCCTTATTTTCTTTTCTTGATAATCAGGTCCCGGTACGGTTCGTTGACGATGTTCTTTTCTTTCAGACCCAGTTTTTTCAAAAGTCCGATGTTCTCTCTCAAAGCCTTTTTCCTTTCTGCGGCATTTTGCGCCGTATTTTCTATTTCCACGAACCAGCCCACTCCTTTTACGTTATCAAAAGATATTTCCTGTTTGCCCAGGTTGAATTTCTTCCTGTTTTTATCAACTTCCGCCACTTCGCTGAATCCGAGACAATTCAGCATTTTCCTTATTTCTTCTTCTTTGGAATTGAGGTTAAGGTTGATTTCCGGTTTCCAGAACTGTTTTTTCTTTTTCATCTGGTCGGTTGTCGGGCCTTTGTAAGTCAATTCCAGACAATCGTTCTTTTTCCTGATTCTCAAGCATTCTTTGGTTTTGATGAAATCTCTCTGTCGGCAGGTGAAATAAATGTCTTTTTCTTTTATCTCTTCTTTGAAATCAGCCCCCATTTCCTTCAGCTTCTTGACGGCCTTTTTCATTTCCGCTTCAGTTATCTTTATCTTTATCTCAACTTCTTCCGCCTTTTCGTTGTTTTCCGAAACAGCGGCATAGAAATATCTGCCTTTTATGGTTTCTATCGTGCCGAAGTCTATTTTTCTGCCCTGAGCGTTCTTTTCCATAATTTCTTTGAAAGTTTTAAAATCCAAGAAACTTTCTCCCTGGTCTTTAAGGATGCGGACGTAGTACCAGTGCCATAATTTGGTTATAAAATCGGATTGGGCGGGATCTTCAATGTCTATTATTATCGTCTGCTTGGCTGAATTTATCAATTTTTTAATGAAATTTTCCTGTTCGGTAGCGGGAATATGGTGAAGGGTGTTTTTGAATATGAGCAAATCGAAGGTTGTTTTAAAAGGCAGATTAAGAATATTATGATTGGTAAAAATCACGTTATGGTTCTTGTCCCCTTTTTTTATAAGGGAAATGGTTTTCCAGGAAATGTCGTTAGCCACGCAGAGATCTGGCTGGTAGGTTTTTTCCAGCTCTATAATGAGGTTGTCATCGCCGCAGGAAACGTCAATGATTTTTTTCGGCTGGCCGGCAATGATTCTGATTATGCCTTTTTTGATCTTTTCCGAAGCCAGGCGGCTTAAAATCCTTACGAAATACTTATTGAAAATGTAACAGGGAAAGAAGCTTTTGACGCTGTCTATTTCCTGATAAGGAATATTGAAAGTGTTTTCCCTTATTACCTCTTTCGCCTTGTCGAACACTTTCTTGTTCTGATAAGCTATTTTTTGCGGGGCTTCGGCAGTGAAAAGCATTTTAATGTTTTCCGGTTGCGGTTTGATTTTTCCCCGGACGGCGGCCACAAAAGCCAATCCGAAATGCTTGATGATTTTCGAATCGCATTCAAAAATATTCTCCACCAGGGCTATCGGTTGCAGTTCGTCTATGTTGAATCCGGTTTTCTCCAAAACTATCCTATTGACAGCCTCTTCTATTTTCTCATTTTCCTCTATATAGCCGCCAGGCAGCTCCCAGCCGATATTCTTGTTGAAATCCCTCAGTAAAAGAAGCTCCCCTTTTTCGTTGTAAATGGAAATTATTATGAATTTGTAATTTCTTTCGCATAGCTTAAAAAAGCCGAAATTAACCTTTTCTTTATAGCTGAATTTGGGCAAATTATACAATTCTTCGTAAATTTCTATATAATTCTTTAAGGGCATAAATTAAAAAATATGCTCATATTGTAAGAAATAAATATTCTTTTGTCAATTTACCATTATTTGGTCATCAATTATTGACATATTTCTAAAAGTATGTTATAGTTTTACATTAAACGAAGTGCTCATTAACATTTTCAGCCTTTCCGCGCAAAATGGAAAGGAAAATAAGTTCCGTTTAGGGACAATCCCCCGAAAAGGAGGCCCGAAATGGCAGCAGAAGTGAGTTTCATCCCCGAAGCCATCGAAAAAATGGCCAAGGGCGCGCTTGAAGAACGGACGCAATGTCCTGTTTGCGGGGGTGAGAAAGATCCGAGGGCTTGGATTTGTCCGGGATGTTTCGATGAGCACGGCTATGGCCTGACTTTAAGGATCCGGCAGGCTGTCGAGTGGGCCGCCAAAAAGGTGGATAACAATACTTGGCGAAAGCTTCTTAAGCTTTCCCGCGATATTCTTACTTCTCCGGATAAACCGGATTTAACTGAAGAGGAGTTGGCCAGAGGTTTGTTAGCCAGGGAAGATTTTCCGGAGGAATTTCCCGGAGTGTCGAAAGAAGCGATTTTATCCGCCTTCGCCGTGACTCGGAAAAAAATTCAGGAGGAAAAGGAGCGCGAGAAACGCTGGCAGACCGCTCTGACAGCAGTCAGGAACGAGTTCTCCAACGACGAATCCATCGATCCCGGCTTTTTCCTGGATAACCCCATCGGGTTCAGCGATAACGGCAATTTCATCACCGAAAGTATGATGAGAGACGCTTGCCGGGAAGTTGAGAAAGAACGGGAGAGGGCGAGGAAATCGGCTATCAATGCCGCTTTCCTCAATGGTATTTTCAAGAAGAAAAAGTTCTAAACAGAAAACCCCGTTTTCTATTTTCGAGAACGGGGTTTTATATTTTTCCAATCTTCTTATTTTTTCACTATTCGCTGATATTCGAGATAAGAGTAAACGAAAGTATAAATTGCCGTCAGCATAACCGGCATGATGACGAATAAGATGGCGTAGCGGCCGAAGAAGATTCCGGCCAAAGCCAGTAAAGCCGAGATTTTAAAAAGTTTCCCTCCGATTTTGTGCGTTTTATCCCAGACCGCTTCACTGCTCAAAGTCCAAGGCGTTCTGATACCTATAAACCAGTTTCTTTTGGCTTTTTTCGTCATAACGCCGATATAGTAGAAAAGCACGGCAAAAGAAGGCGCCATCATGTAAACCATATTGAACCTTTGGCCGAGATTCCAAAAAAGGCTGAGGAAATAAATGTAAAACAGAAAGAGCATCATCAGGATGATGAAGTCGTCGAAATACTTTCTGAATTTTTGGATGTTTTCTTTCATAGGATCTATTTTGGGGATCCAAAGAAAAAACAAAGCCATTATCAGGGAAATGATCGGCATTAAAAACAAGCCCCAGAATTTCGGCATATAGCCGTCGACTTTGCCGGCCGCGTTCCAGTGGGAAGCCATCTTTTCCGGCATTTGGGGATAAAAGTAAAAACCAGCGGCAAAAGACAAGACGATTATCAGAAAAATTATTATTTTGGTTCTTTTCATATTTTTTATTTTTATCTTAATAAATATTGTTTTCTTATATTCTCTGGGAATTTTTCAATGGCGTAGCGCAGGGCTGTTCTGGGTATTTTCCGGCAATGCTTGTTGAGAAAATCTTCTTCCGCTTTAAGATTTCTTTTGCCGATTTCCCTGAGCATCCAGCCGACGGCTTTATGGATTAAGTCGTGGCTGTCATTCAGAAGGATTTCAACGATTTTGAATGTTTCTTCAAACTCGTTTTTCTTAATGAAATTGAAAGTCGCCATGACGGCTATTCTCCTTTCCCAGAGGTTTTTTGAACTGGCTAATTTATAAAGAATGCCTTTGGGCCTGTTAAAAAGATAATCCCCCGCTATTTTGTCGGCCGACATGTCCACCAAATCCCAGTTGTTTACGTATTTGGCGTTTTTCAAATACGTTTTATAAATTTCCTCTTTTTCTTTTTTTGTTCCCCTTTGAAATTTGCCAATCATTATCAAAAGCGCGGTTGCTCTTTCTTCGTGAATTTTGGAATGCAGCAGTTTTATCACATCCGCCAGTCCGAGATTATGGTATTTTTTGGCTATTTTCCTTATTTTCGGCGCGGTGACGCCCAAGAAAACATCGCCTGCCCCGTATTCTCCGGGGCCTGTTTTAAAGAATCTTTGCAGAATTTTCGCCTTTTCGGGATTTGCTTCGGCTTTCAATTCTCTTTTTAAACCGGATAAAGTTAACATGTTTGAAATTATTTCATTATATTTCATCATAAGCTAAAAACAAAATCCAGCTGAAGCTAGCCGGATTTTGTTAAGATTAAAATTGATCAGCTTTCTTTATTTTTATTTACCGGATAACCGCTATGGCGTTTGATTCGACCAGCTGCAGAGGGCCGAAGAGATCAACGACTTCGGCAATTGTCATCGCATGAAGGCCTTTGGGAAAGTATTCGCTGATAACTCTGGCAAATATGGGATAATAATCCCCTGCCATATTCCCGCCCGCTTCGGCATCAACGAAATTCTGCAAGAAGACCACGTCATCCATGGTGGCGCCGTAGCTGGCCAGAACGGCCTTTATATTATCAAGCGAAGCACGGAGCTGTTGTTCGAAGTCACCCATCAAAAATTCAGGCATGCCGTTTTCATCAACTTCTTGCCCGTGAGCGAGCTGGCCGGCCACAAAAATCATGTTGCCGGTTTTCACGCCCTGAGCGTAAGAAAATTCTTTTTCCCAGGCAGCTCCGAAACCGAATGTTTTCGGCTGGAAAGATTCCGCGTAATTGCTGACGGCAATTGCGGCTTCTTCTTCGGCGATTCCGCGCATTGTTCCTTTACAGATAAAGCCGGCAATTATTATAACCGCTATGATGATTACGACGGCGACGATTGTATTTTTTTGATTATTCATTTTTTTATAATGGAATTTATATTATTATCGACCTTTGTTTCTTTATTTAATTCTACTAAAAATACATCTTTGTTCAATATATGAATTCCTCCGCTCTTTTAATCTGAGGTATCTCCCAAGGGTCAACGCCGGCCAGGGAGTTTCCTTTGAAACTCTGAATTATCTTTATTCCCTCGACATCAATCGCCACCCTGTCAATTGAAGCTAAAATCAAGCCGGGCTCCCGAACTTCGCCGGCTGCCGGACCCTTGCTAATAAAGCATTTTCTGGCATCCATAATAATCAAACTGGGGTTGATTAGTTTGTTTAATTCAGCGATCTTCTCCTGCAAATTCCGCAAATGCAGTCGGATTCGTTCGGAGGGCTTCATAAATCCGACGGAAAGTTTCAGAGCTCCGGTGAATTGGGCGTAACAATGGGTTTTCAAGCAAGGCAGCAGTATCAGCTTGTCGGCCTTGTCTAAAAACTCGGTCAAGGAAGCTTTTTTCAAATACTTAGCTCCCGGTATCTCTTTTTTAATCCATTTTCTGTCTTCAAAGACGTAAACCCGCAAGGGCTGTTCCGTTTTTTCCAATCCGAAAATGCCCAGTTTTTGCATTGTTTTCCGGGTATTCAAACTCATGGTGGAAGAATCGCCGACCATGACTATCTTGGCTCCGCAGTCGTAAATCAGCTCCCCGACTGCTTTGATGAATAGCGGATCGGAAGAAGCCGGTAACGGATCAGCCGTATTGAAATTCGGCTTCAATAAGACCGTTTCTCCCGGGTTGATGAACCGCTTAAAACCGCCGATTGAATCCACGGCTTCGGCAATCGCTTTTTTCAAATCTTCCCCTGCTTTTACTCTGGCCACTTTCTCCATATTATTTTACAATTCCCCGCGGATTTCTTTTTCCAATCTTTCCAAAAAACTTTTGAAGAATGCCAATCTTTCCCGGCAGATTTCTTTGGCTTTTTCGGTATATAGCTTATCCCCTAAAAACTTTAATTTCGTTTCAAATTCTATCTGCGGGCTGTGCTTGGTTTTATCCTGAATTCTGCCGTCAATCTTCCCGTTCAGATTATTTTTGATATAATCATCGATATCCACGTCGGCGTAAATCTTGGCCTTATTCCTTCCAACCCAGACAAAATTGCGGGCAATACCAATGGCTCCCACCACGTCCAATTTATCGGCGTCAAACAGAATTCGGGCTTCTTTCGTCTGAGGCCTGTTTCCCGTTCTGTATCTGTGCGAAACGATGCAATCTTGGATATGCTTGATTTTTTCTTCGGGAAAGCCGAGTTCTCTCAGAATCGGCTCAGCCATTTTTGCGCTTAAAATCGCATGGTCGGTCTTTCCTGTCTGGTCATTGTCTTCTTTAACTCTGGCAAAGTCGTGAAGTAAGGCAGCTGCTTCCAGAACGTCTGAATCTATTTCTTCGTCTTTGGCAAGATAAAGGCAAAGGTTATAAACCCTGATAACGTGGTCCATATTATGGGCTGAACAGGAAAGCTCTTTTTCGACCGCTTCCCTTATTTTTTTTAATTTTTCTTTGTCCATATCGCAGAATGTTTCATGAAATTTTAACCAGATCGTTATTGATGATGATCGGTTTCATACCCAATATCTCTTCTTTGTACGATACTTCCGGAATGGGATTGAGCAGGTAAATCTTCTTGTTCAGATGAAAAGCCAGGCCCATTTCCAGAAAAGTATTCGCCCCGACGTATCCCTTGATGTCGTTTTTATCGTAATTCAAGATTAATACCGCTTCCGACCAAGCAACTTTGTCAAAATGTTTTTTCATGGCCCATTCTTTCCTGTCCCAAACCCAATCCTCGCTGCCTTCGGTTTTTCTCCTGATTTTATAATAATCGATGGCCGGAATTAAATTGCCGCTGCCGTCTTCAACTTCAATTGGAGGCATTTCCACCGTATGCCCGGATTTCTTCAATTGGTTTTTGATATCAATCATTTCGTCGATAAAAGCGATGCTTCCGCAAATGGTGATTTTCATATCTTGTTTAAATTGCCTCAATTGTTGAAGGCGGTTTTTTCGTAATATTGTAAGTGACGCTGACTACTCCCGGCACTTGGCCAGTTATTTTCTCGCTCAACCTCTCTAAAACACTGTAAGAAACTCTTGTCGGTTCAGCTGTTTTTCCGTCTTGGCTGTTCCAGCATCTCAGTTCTATTTGGAAACCATACTCCCTTTTTCCTTTTTTTACCCCGGTGACTTTATCTTGATGCAAAATTGCCAGATACTGAAACGCTTTGGTATTCTTCAATCCTTCTTCAATAATTTTTGTCGCTTTTCTGACCATTTCTATTCTTTTCAAGGTAACTTCGCCGATTACTCTGGCAGCCAAGGCCGGACCGGGAAAAGGGATTCTGGCGTATATTTCTTTCGGCAAACCAAGGGCTTTGGCAGCTTTTCTTATGGCCGGTTTTCTGAGCTGGATTAAAGGCTCAATAACTTTATAGCCGTATTCCTTCTCAGTATCAATTCCCAGTTGCTGGAGGACATTATGTTGCCTTTTGATGCCGGCAACCGTTTCTTCAACATCGGTGTAATTCGTACCTTGCAGAAGATATTTTGCTCCGCTTTCTCTGACTAATTTGCTAAAAACATCTTTGTAAAATGTTTGAGTGATTGCTTCTCTTTTTTCCTCAGGCTCGGTAATGTTTCTCAGTTTTTTTAAAAAATTCTTTTGAGCGTCAACGAGTTTGACCTTGACTCCCAAATTTTTAAATAACGAAACAATATGCTTCGGCTCTCCTTCTCTCATCAAACCGCTGTCAATAAAATAGGTTTTAAGCTTATTTCCTAAAGCCCTGCGTCCCAATATAGTAACGGCTGAAGAATCAACTCCTCCGGACAGAGCATTAACAGCCAAACCGTTTCCAACCAGGGAAGCAATCTCTTTAACTTTTTCTTTGATGAATTTTTCCGATTTGAAATCTTTAATTTTTATTTCTTTGATTTCCATAAATTATCAGATTATTTATTGATTTTAACGATTATTTTCCTGTTCCTCGGCCCGTCCAGTTCCGCCAGAAAGATCTGTTGCCAGGTTCCCCTGATTATCCGGCCCTTTTCAAGAGGCAAAGTCTTTCCCTGGCCTATCAGGCCGGAAAGAATGTGGGAATCAGCGTTGTTGTCTATCTTATTATGCTGAAAATCAAAACCGGCAACCGATTTTTTAAGAAAATTCAGCCAGTCTTGCTTAAGACCTTCTTCGTTCTCGGTCAGCAAGATAGCGGCTGTGGAATGCGGCGTGAAAACCAGAATAAAGCCGTCTTCAACACCGCTTTCTTTGACTGTTTTTTCAACTTTCTCGCTAATATCAATTAATTGATACCTTTTTTCGCTTGAAACGCTGAATTCTTTAATCATTTGATTTCTTATCTCTGATAAAGTTTTCAATTGACCTGTCGTAGGTCTTTTCCGCTTCCTTTGAAAAACAGCAAGCCGGCAGCTCTTCATCGGCCAGATGATGCTTTAAACACTGGCAGCAAATCCCCTTTCTTGGACAGCCGGGATAAGTGCAGGGGCAATTTTTCAAATTTTCCTCTTGTCGGCATTCCATACTTATTCTTCGGCTTTGGTTATTGAAACGCTTTCAATCACCACGTCTTCAAGGGGCTTGTCATTGGCGTCCCTTTTAACCAGAGATATGGCCTCAGCCACCTCTTGGCCGACTGTGACTTTACCGAAAATCGTATAGGCAGGAGGCAGCGGGTAGTCGGCAACCATAATGAAAAACTGGCTGCCCTGGGTATTGGGGCCGGCATTGGCCATAGCCACGATTCCTTTAAGGTATCCGTCTTGGTATATTTTGGAACTTGGATTTATTTCATCGTTAAAAACATAGCCCGGACCGCCCCGGCCTGTTCCGGTCGGATCCCCTCCTTGTATCATAAATCCGCTTATGACCCTATGAAAGATGACTCCGTCATAAAATCCTTTATCGGCGAGAGTAATAAAGTTTTCAACGGTCTTAGGAGCTTCCTGAGAGTAAGTTTTAAATTGAATATTTCCTTTGTTTGTTTTAATCGTTATTAAGTAATCCATGTGATTGTTTTCATTAATTGTAATTTTTTGCTCTTTTCCGTTATTATTTCCGGAAAGCGCAAATATTAACACTGCGATTGAAATGATAATTAGCCCGGTGATTAAAATAAGTTTTTTCATATCTTTTATATATTAATTAATCATCCAGATTGAATAATTAAGATAGGCGGCAAAACTGACCCAAAGGATGTAAGGCAGCAAAAGACAAGCGGCCGGTTTTGAAATTCTGCGGAAAACTATTATTGTCCAGACAATCGCCAGCCAAAGCAGAATGATGTTCACGAGCGCCCAGGCCGGGTTTTGCCAGCCGAAAAAGATAATCGACCAAATGGCGTTCAGCAAAAGCTGCAAGCCGAATACGGCCAGACCTTTTTTTACTTCCTTTTGTTCCCAACCCTTTTTCCAGACCAAAAAGGCGGCAATACCCATTAAGGTATAAAGGGTTACCCAGGCCGGCCCGAAAAGCCAATTTGGCGGGTTAAGAGCCGGTTTAGCCAGCTCGCTATACCAGCCGGCTATGGCTGAAACGGTGAAAATTGAACCGATTACCCCGGCCAGCTGGGAAACAAAAATGGCAATGATTAATTTAAATACGTTTTTTCTTTCCATAAAATTTATGATTTATTTTTATAATTAACAATTACCAGCTTACTTCATTGACTTTTTTATTTTTGCCTTCGATTTTGTCCCTTTCCGGACAGATGGCTCTGTATTCGCACCAGGGACAGAGATTGTTAATGCGAGGCAAAAAACGGTTCTCGCTTCTGGCTTTGTTTATAATGGCAACTATTCTGTTTTCGATTTCCGTTAGTTCGTCCTTTGTCCAAATTATATCAAAAATTTTTGAATATTTAATATAGATTAAACCGGCCCTGATTTTCTCTGCGAAAGGATTGCGCTTGGAGGCGATGACGGCATAAACGGGAATTTGAATATCTTCTTCTATTATTTTTTCTACCTTGTCGTAGAAGGGCAATTTGCCGCTTTTATAATCCCAGATTGAAATTGAAGAATCAGAATCTTGGTCGATTCTGTCTATCCGGCCCGAGATTGTAAATTCGCCTATCCGGCAGTCCATCCAGTCTTCCAAAAACAAGGGAGTGGCCGCTAAATCTGCCTTTACAATATAATTGTTTAGAATGGCGATGGTTTGCACCCCAAACGATTTTTCTTGTTCTTCAGAGCCGAATAATTCTCTCCTGTCTTGGCTGTTCCAATAGTCTCCTCCGTACTTGTCTTTGGGCATTCTTGCCCAGAAGTATCTGACCAACTGGCCTATCTCTTGTTCTTTTCTTTTGTCTGCCGGCACCTGCCTGATGTCAAAAAGATGCTTAAGGACCAAATGCATTACTTTGCCCGTATAGCTTTCCGGCTTTTCAATAAATTCCGCCTTTATCTCTTTATCGTTATGGCACTTGAACTTCAAAGGGCATTGAAGATAATAATTCAAGTTTTGAGGAAATATCTTTTCCGGGAATTTATATGCCATATAGCTTCCTTCACTATAACAAAAAACCGCCTGATTGGCGATTTTTAAGATATTTTAACCTACTTTGTTAACGGTAACTTGGCAAACAGTTTGACCAATTCCGGGTGCTGGACCATTAATTTATACTTCAGGAGCTTGATAAGAATCAACAGGTCAATCACTTCTGATTTAACGCTTTCCGGTCCGATGAAAATTTCGCTTGTTTCCAGAGCCAGATTTTTTGCGTAATTGTAGAGTATTTCGTATCCGGCTTTGTCTTTTACGTGATCAATAATTTTCTTGAACTCGCCTTTATCGAGCCAGACGCCTTGGCAGACGCCGCAAACATCTATTTCAATCGGCGTATCGCCGTAACTGACCTGGTAAAGGGGTATTTCGTCAACCGGGCAGTATTTTATCTCTTTTTTGACTTTAAATTTTCCTTTATCCTTCCAAAGGTCAAATTGAAGCCAGTTGATGCTTTTGTCCTCAATTTCGATATCCAGCCATCTGGCTTCCGGCGCTTTTTTGTCTTTAGCCAGACGCAATTCATCTTTTTCAAACCAAAGCCCGCCGCAGTTGGAACAGCGTTCAACTTTGACATCGCCGATTTTGATTTTCTCCGATAATTCTTTTTTACACTTTGGACATTTCATAATTTCATTATAACACACAATCAAAAAGATTACCTCTCCGCCCAGTCGCAGATGTCTTTGAAATCGCAAAAGCCGCACTGCCAGCCCGGAGTCGGCTTGAACTGGCTCTTTTTCATTTCCTCAATCTCTTGAATTATCTTTTCTTTCAGCTGTTCTTTCTCTTTTTCCGCGCCCAGGAAAGAGATTTTCTTATTGTCGTTTAAATAATGGTAAACCAATTCCTTGGGTTTGAGCTTGAAGATCTCTTCGGCCGCTATCTGATAAATCAATAACTGTTCTTTGTCGTCTGAAGACAGCTTGTCTTTGGAATTTCCCGTTTTGTAATCGATAATTACTGCGCCGCCTTGTTTTTCATCAATTCTGTCCACTACGCCGTAGAGATTATATTCCCCTATTTTCAGATTAAACGGCATTTCCAAGGCAAAAGAGTCGTTGATTTTTAAAACTTTCGGGGGGTTCTTTGAAAACTCTTTGTAAAAATCTTTGATTATTTTTTTACCGAGCTTATAATATTCTTCTTTCTGCTTTTTATTCTCATACCATTCGTCAATCCAGTTTTTTTCGTAAATTTCGGCCAGGCGATCGAAACTTACCGGATTCGCTGCGGTTTTTTCGCCGGCCGAGGCATTCTTTTCTTTATAACCGAACAAATCGCTCTGCTTGCTCGCCTGCTTCTCATTAGCGTATTTCAAGAAGTCATAAAAAGTATTATGCATTGTCTTGCCGAATGAAAAGACTGCCCTGCCTCTTGCCGGAACCCTTAAAATAAAGGCAAATTTATACTGCAGCGGGCATTTGGCAAAGGCGGCCAATTGCGAAAAAGAAAAATGGTCAGGCAGATAATCCGGCATGGGTTTCTGCTTTATCTTGGCCGTCGCTTGTTTTTTTTCCAATAATCCGTTCTCGGATTTTTGGTTTTTGCTTTCTGATTTTTCTTGGTATCCCATTTCAATCATAAATCTCGATAATTTCTTTTTCCTTTGGCCGCCGTAATCTTCGGCTGAAGTGAAATAGATGCCTTTTTTGGCCCTGGTAATAGCCACATAGCAAAGGCGCCTTTCCTCCTGCAGGTGGACGTCTCCCAATGGCTTTATGTCTTTAATCAGGTCATCGGGCAGTTCGATTAATTCTTTTCTTCTGATGGTCGGGAATCTTTTATCGACCATGTTAACCAGAAAAACGTATTTGAATTCCAAGCCCTTGGCTCCGTGGATAGTCATTATTTTTATCATCTCCGGGCCTTGTTCCGGATCAAATGCCAGCTTGCCTTGTTCGCCGGACTCTATTTCAAGGTTTATTTCCTGCATAAAGTTGTTCAAAGTCGGCTCTATGGCCGCTTCCTCGAAACTCTTAATTCTCTTATAAAATTGATTGAGCAAATCCAGATCCTCCTTGCTGTCTTCTTTTATCAGCTGCTTTAAATATCCCGTGTCTTCCAGGAAAGCAACCAGTATTTCTGAAACCGATTTTCCTCTGGCCAAAACACTGTGCCTTTTAATTAGGCCTGAAATAAAAGCTATTTTTTCCTGCGTTTTTGAGGAAATTCCCGGGATTAAAGGAAGTTCTTCCATCGCCTCATAAAGCGATTTTGTCCTTTTATAGCTGTATTGGGTAAGTTTCATTATGTCCTCGGCCGGGATTTCAAAAACCGCCAGATTTAAAATTCTGTAAACGGCCGGGCTTTCATGGTAATTATCCAAGAGTTTGAAATATGAAATGACATCCAGAATAACAGGCTTGGAATAAAGCCCTCTTGAAGCCAAAAATTGATAAGGCAGGCCGGCCCGTTCCAGGGCTTTAATAAAAGGATTGGCCCAGTCGTTCGCCCTGACCAAAATGGCAAAATCGTTATAACTGGCCTCTTTGTCTTTTTTAAGAATCTCCAGTATTTTGGCGATGGTTTTATCAACTTCTCTTTCCAAGCTTCTGGCCGCAATATGTTCTATGGCGCCTTGCCCTTGCTTTTGGGCGGACAGTTTTTTATTTATCTTGTTAACGTATTCCAGCCGGTCCGGATCATTGGCTTTTATGAATTTATAAGCCAAATCCAGGATATTCTGGTTGGAGCGGTAGTTTTTGACCAAAGAAATTTTTTTGGCTTTGGGGAAATCTTTGCTGAACTGAATTATGTTATTGAAAGAAGCGGATCTCCAGAGATAAATCATCTGGTCGTCGTCGGCAGTCACGGTCAGGTTTTTTTTCGGCTCGGCTAAAATTTTTACAAGCTCGTACTGGGCCCAGTTGGTGTCCTGGAATTCATCGACTAAAATGTATTTGAATTTTTCCCGGTATTTTTTCAAAATCAGCGGCCTCTTCTGAAAGAGTTTCAAGCAATAGTTTATCAAATCGCCGAAATCCAAATAACCGTTTTCCAAGAGCAGGCGCTGATAAACGTGATAAGCGTTAGCCACCTCTCTTATTCTTTCCGTTTCATCGTCTTCTGGCAGATCGTCCCTGGTTTTTAACTTTTCCGCGTATTCTAAATAGTCTTCCGGATAAATTCCCTGGTCTTTGCAGTGGGAAAAATGAGAAATCAGGGCCTGGATGAATTTTGTCGGATTGCCCAGGGGTTTGTAATAATTAAGTTCAAATTTATCAAAATTCTGGCGGATCAAAAGCCAGGCAGTCGTATTGTCTAAAACCTTAAAATCAGCCGGCAGGCCGATATTCAGGGCATAATCGCGCAAAACCCTTTCGCAGAAAGAATGGAAGGTGGAAATCCACAAATCCGCATAGCCGTAGGGCAGAAGGACATCAACCCTTTCTTCCATTTCCGCTGCCGCTTTTTCGGTGAAGGTTACAGCCAGGATTTCTTCCGGCTTTACCTCGCCTTTTTCAATCAAATGAACTATCCGCTGAGTAATAACCGTTGTTTTGCCGGTGCCGGCCCCGGCCACGATTAAAAGCGGTCCTTGTTTGTGAACCACCGCTTCTTTCTGCTCTTTGTTTAATTTT